>VOFC01003150.1_pt1 | contig 250781 bp, 250 predicted proteins | sample 5384161 | NCBI WGS metagenome assembly VOFC01 (sample SAMN12384722, study PRJNA508395) | human gut metagenome | isolation source: healthy gut B | host: Homo sapiens
TGCCGAAAGTGTCCGTGCCCAGCGTGACCGTATGCCGCAGCTGATGAATCAGCGTGATCTTATATTCTCGGCTGAAGGTGTCGAAGGACAGCTCCATATCGAAGCCTCTGTACTGGCCGATGGGAATCGGATCGGGGCTTGTCATGGACTTGCAAAGGCCGAGGATGGCATCGCCGGCAGCCTTCTTTTCTCTTACCGTGCCGCCCGGCATAAACATCGGAGAGAAGCCGTCCTCGTTGGGCTCGGTATTTCTTTCGCTGGTCAATATCCGCACGATAGCCCTCAATGCGCTGCTCCAACGATTTGATTTTCTGCGGAAACTCCTTCAGAATTTGATCCTCCAGAGCATAGCGCTGGCTCAGATGGTTGGCCTTGAGCAGCTTCAGACGGGACACATCAATGTCCAGATCCATCTTCTCCTTGATGTGGGGATTGCCGGCGCACAGCGCCTTGATTTTGCCGATATAACATTATCAGCACCGAATTTTTCTTCAATAAAATGATAGGCTTCTTCATAAAACTGCTTTGCGTATTCATAGCCACCGTTACGCTCGAAGTACATCGTGTTCACATCAATCACAATCTCATTAAAGAGTGTAGCGTCTTTCCTCAGTCCACGAAGCGACACCTGACCGTCTGTTTCCATCTGCTTTAACTGCTCCATATAGGTCGGGGCAGTCGGCTTTTTGAAATGCACATTAAGGGGATTCGCTCCACAATCACATTCATATTTTCATAGGTTTCATTCTTGCGTTCGTTGTGCCTTTCCGCCTTGCTCACATCAAAAGCGGTGTACTTTTTTACCCTTTGCACAACTCATATCCGCCTTGTTGGTTTTTCGCCATTTCGTTCTCCTTTCTCAGACAGGGCGAAGCCATTACACAACATTCTTTGAATGTGTAACCCACTATGACACTTTCAGACTTCGTCTGCAAAGATGTCGGGCAAGGGTGTTCCCCCTGACCTCTTTTTTTGATACCTCCATCATAAAAACAGACTGTCCCGCCATCAGACAGCCTATTTTTATTCTTCGGTATATCGCCCATCGGCAAAGACCAGTACCACAGAAAGCCTTTGTTTTCGGGAGATAACTCCTGCTTTCTTCTTTGCCTTTTGATGGTCGATTTTTGAACCCTGCGGCTTCAAGTTTTTTCTTCACAATCCGAAGAAAGCATTTCTCCGTCTTTCAGCATTTCCAAAAGAAATTCTTTTGCCTTCCTTATCGTTCGGTCTGCCCATTTTCGGGGCAAGGGATGGAACGCTTCTTCTGCTGTCATTTCCATTTCGGAAATGAAGTCCACCCTTTTCTGACACCTCAAAAAGAATTGCAGAGCCTGTCGGGGCAAGGTTAGATTTCACTTGCACCAAATATCGTTCCGCTAGGTGCTTCTTTGTTCGGTGTGCGTGTGATTGCAAGAATACTTCTTGCAGCACCCGCAATATCAATCGAACCGTTGGTGCGATAAAGAGGATTTATATCTCTCATCTTGTTCATATGGGCGATAATCACAATGGCACAGCCAGTATTTTTGCAACTGCAATCAAATGATTAAACTCTGCCCTTGTTTCGTTGGCATTGTTCATTGAACAGTTCTCTCCGATATAGGAACTCATCGGGTCAAGAATTAAAAGTTTTGCGTGATACATTTCGATTGCTTCAGCAAGCTCATTTTCTTCCGTTTCAGTAAAAGGAAGTGGTTCTCCCTTTGAGAGCAGGGCGGCAATGGAAAACATTAACTTGCTTTTCCCATCGCCGGGATCGCCCTGCAAGAGCGTAACCTTGCCGAACGGAATATACGGATACCACAGCCATTTCACTTCTTTGGGTTCAATTTCGCTTGCCTTGACAACTTCAAGAGGTACGCTGACAGTCATTTCATTTTCAATAATCATTGTTCTTTGTTCTCCTTTTTGATAAATATTTCGGGCAATGCACCACGATACAGCGGAAACTCTGCTTGCAGTCATTACTGCATTTTCTGCAAAACTCGTTGTAGGTAATGCGGTTTCGGTCATTCAGAAACAATGCCCATTCTTGTTTCCGTTTCTTGCTCATTCTTGGCATATCAATCCACCTTTCCGTCTGAAAATAAAAAAACCACAGGAAAGATACTCAGAGCCTTGTTTCTGTCATTTTTCGGGGCGAAAATCGGGCAAAATTGCCTTTCTAAGCCTTTCAAAAAAATCACGCAAGGTATTTGTACTAACCTGTGGTTATGTATGAAATTGTAGGTTTGGGGCAACAAAAAACACCGTATTTCTACGATGTTTTCTGTCATTCAAGTAGCAAAAAACGTGACCACTAAAATTATAATCATAAGAACAGGCAAAAAGCGAAGATACCGTTCTAATAGAGCTTTTTAGACTTGTTTTTTGGGGCTTTATATTACTTTCCCTATTTTTTAAGGGTATAGGGTGTTACATCAAGTTCTTAGTATATGAAATTTGCAGATTATTCTTGGATTTGGCTCAAATCAAATGCACCGTTCTCAATCAACTTCAAAATTGTGTCTGCCAAGTTGTTTTTTACAGTTTCACTTTCATTTTCAACGCCAGAATACTCTACATAAATAGTGTTCTCTCCCATATCAAAGGTTGCATAATATATTACGGTTTTGACACCTTGACTATTTGACTTTGTTACGAAATATCCTGCGTTGATATCAACGCCGTCTACACTTGAAGTGATTGTATTTCCATCAATGATAGTATCTAATAGATTTACACCCTGTTTAGAAACTACCATTCTTGTATCATCAATTTTTCCCTCAAAACCCAGAATATTATGATTGTCAGCATCAAAATAAGCATCTGCGGTAACAGGCAAGTCTGCAAAAAGCATTTCAATTTCAGCATCGCTCAAAGGTCTTGTTGTTACATTTAAGTTAATTGAAGATTGTGATAAGTCATTTTTAACAAAAGTAATTGTTTCTCCATCATTCAGCGTGGCAATATCGTTTTTTGTACCAAACAGATTGCTTTGAAAAACTCCCACTCCAATCACAGCAACGAGTACGAAGCAAGCTGCAACAGACACCCATTTTTTTGCCGATTAGTTATTTTACTTGTTTTTTTCATAGGTTCAGCCTCCTTATATATACTGATTATCGACATTTCCCAATGCCCTTAAAAGTTTCTTTTCTTTCATACAGAGATACCTTCTTTCTCTAACAATTTTTTGAGTTCGTTCCTTGAACGAAATAATGACATCTTGATTTTGCTCTCGCTCATACCATATTCCGTTGCAATTTCTTTAATGGGCGATAAATACCAATATCTTCTCATAAAGATTTTTCGCTGTTCTAATGACAGGGAAGAAAGAAAGCGGTTGAGAATATCCGTTAGAGCGATTTCTTCAACAATGTTTTCTGTACTATCCAACGATGGTATGCACTCTTGTATTTCATCAAAAGCCAATGGCATTTGCCCACCATTACGTTTCTTTGCATTAAGCAGTTCGTACCTGTCCAAAGATAGGTTGCGAGTAATCTTCCCTAAAAAAGTTTTTAGGACAGATGGACGGTTAGGCGGTATGCTGTTCCAAGCTCTTAAATAAGTATCATTTACACATTCCTCGCTATCTTCGTCATTGTGAAGAATATTAAAGGCTATGTATCTGCAATACTTTCCGTATTTTTTGAAGTTTCGGATATAGCAGCTTGAGCGCTCCCAATATAAATCTAATATCTGCTTATCATCCATAGGCTTCTCCTCCTTTCCCTTGTATTAAGGCCTTTCACCCTAATAAACGGAAAATGTGTCAAGCGTCACTTAAATTCAAAAAATATTTATTCAAAGATTCATTTTTTGAAAGAATATAATAAAACCAAAAAGGCTTTTCCATTACAACTCACTTCCATTACACTCACAATCCCAAAAAAAAGAAAACTGCCATCAGTTAAGACAGCAGTTCCTTTTCGGTTGGTATGCTATTAAGAATACACAATATCGTTCAATACAATCTCGTCTGCACAGGCTCGGATATTATTCATCAATTCGACCCATTTCATCATATCCGTTGCTTTCAGTTCTTCCGTTACACCTTGTTTTCTTGCCATCCCCTTTATCAGATACTTCGCCATATTACACGCCGAAGTATCAATTTCAGCAAGGTGTTCATATAACTTTCCACTTGTCAGAAGATTGAAATATAAGACTCTCTTGTGTTCTCTTAAATATTTTTCCCTCGTTCTTCCGTATTTTATGAGCATAGACGGTTCTTCGTTTTCTACTGTTAAGCAGGGATAGTAATAATCTCCGATGAGTTCGTACTGGATACCAGTTCTTTCGTCTGTAATAAATCTTTGCATTCTGATTTCTCCTTTTGCTTCTTGTGATAAAATTCCAAAGATTTCGTTGTGATTTTGCTTTTGACATTCTTCGGAACAGAATTTCTGCTGACTGTGTGTAGGCCAGTAGGTACTGCCACACACAGCACAGACACGCTGACGATAATAATGATTTCCTTTTTCTGCTTCTCTGTCGGCTTTTGTCTTGTCCTGCCTTGCCTGATAGCAACAATCCTTTGAACAGAATATCTGTCGGTTACTTGTAGGCACAAACTCTTTTTGACAGTGAGGACATATCTTTGTCTTGACGATTTCTCCACCGTTTTCAGCGAGTTTTTTCGCCTTTCGCTTCTCTCGGTAGGCTTTTTCACGCTCACGCTGTTTTGCCAAGCGTTCCGCTTCTATCTGTTCTTCCTGTGCCTTTATTTCAGCAAGTTCTTCTTCCGTATAGGCAATATCGACCTGCCCGACATAGTTGAAGTAAATATCAACCTTTTGTGTCCTTGCTTTTCCCACACCCTCTGCTTCATAAACCACAATCTTGTCAATGAGTTCAGCAAACATCAAATCGGAAATTTCTGTCGGCTCTTTGCACTTGCGAATTAAAGAAATGAAATGCTTAATATCAACAGCATTTACTTTTTCTTCGGTAAGTTCCTTTTCCATTTCCTCAATCTTCGTTTCCAGCTCAGCCTGTTCGTCATCGTACTGCTTCATCAGTTGCTTATACTGTCTTTCGGGCAGTAATCCCGAAACAAGATTTTCATACAAGCCACGAATAAGTTTAGACAATTCATCGTATCGCTTCTGAAAACGGTGCAATTCCGATTTATTGTGCTTTGGCTTTTCTGTCTGCTTTTCATTCCAAAGTGCTTGAAGTTCCTTTGCAAAGGCTTCTTCGTCATTCAGAACAAATCTTGATAATCGTTTGACAGCCGATAATATCAAGGCTTCAACATTATCAGCACTAATTGAATGGGCAGAGCAGGAGTTTACTTTGCTTGCATATCCGCCGCAACGGTAAGAATACTGCACCGAACGGTCTTTTTTACTGTAATGCGTTTGCAGGGTCATTCTTCTGCCACAATCCGCACAGTACAGATAACCGCTTAAACGGTTGCTATGCGTTCCTCTTGCCGCTGTTCTGTTCGCTCGTTTCTTTCGCTTCTGAACGCTGTCCCAAAGTTCCTGCGAGATGATAGGCTCGTGCGTATTATAAAATACATACTGTTCATCTTCATCGGTATTCTTCCTTTTGTGCAGTTTGAAATTGGTGCTGACCGATTTACGCAAAACAGTATGACCGAGATATTCCTGTCTGCTTAAAATCGCTCTTATGGTTGACATTCCCCAAAGATACGGGTCTGAAAACTTTGTTCCGTTATACTGTTCGGGGTGATATTCCTTTGCGTGTGCAGCCGGAATTAAAACCTTTTCTTCGGTAAGCAATTCAGCGATTGCTCTCGGACTTTTGCCCTCGTTGGCAAGCAAAAAGATACGCTTTACCACCGCAGAAGCCACAGGGTCAACGACAAGCGTTTGTTTGTCGGTTGCTAATCGGTTATATCCATAGGGAATTGAACCGCTACAACGCTTTCCGTCTTTCATACGGGCGTCAAACACAGCCTTGATTTTATTGCTTGTGTCTTTTGCGTACCATTCGTTCATTATATTCAAAAATGGGGCAAAGTCATTGTCAGAAGCATTATTGCTGTCGATACTGTTATTTATCGCAAGGAAACGGACATCTTTCTGTGGGAACAGAACTTCCGTATAAAAACCGACTTGCAGATAGTTTCGCCCTAATCGGCTCATATCCTTAACAATAATCGTTGCGACATTTCCTGCTTCTACTTCCTTAATCAACTCCTGAAAACTCGGACGATTGAAATTTACACCCGAAAAACCATCGTCAGTAAAATGACGGATATTCGTAAAACCATTTCTTCGGGCGTAATCTTCCAAGTATTGCTTTTGATTGGTGATTGAATTTGACTCACCATTAAGATCATCATCTCTCGACAAACGCTCATAGAGTGCTGTAATCTTTGAAGTCCTTGACATTCTCTTATCCTCCTTTCTTTATGTAATCTGATTTAGCATTACAGGTATTACTCCCTCTGCTAATAGGAGAAAATAGGGGTACAAAGCGGAACTGTTTTTCAAGAAAATCAAAATATTTTTTTGAAGTTCCAAGACCGATTTTGATAGCCTATTTTCAATTTAGAAACGCATTATTTATCGTCCTACTAAAGTATAGCCCTCGGGTGCTAATTCCAGAGCTGTAACCGTTTCTCCAAAGGTAGACGCCCAACTGTCAAAATGCTGCAAACCGTTCTGTGCAAGGGTGTCATACTGCAAGTACCTCTGAACCGAGTACAGCTCAACCATTGAATTGCTGACAGGCGTACCCGTTGCGAAAACCGTGCCACGGTTGCCCGTGATTTCGTCCAGATAGCGGCATTTCATAAAGAGGTCGCTTGATTTCTGGGCTTCGGTCTGGGCGATACCGCCTACATTCCGCATCTTGGTGTAGAGGTACAAGTTCTTATAAAAATGGCTCTCATCAATGAAAAGCCTGTCAACGCCGAGCTGTTCAAAGTCGATAACCGTATCCTTACGCTTGGTGTCGTTAAGCTTTTCGAGCTTCGTCTTGATTGCCTTTCGGGTTTTCATTAGCTGTTTGACCGTGAACTGCTCGCCTTTGGAAGCCTGCACATCGTCAATGCCACGCTCAATATCATCAAGCTGCTTTTCCAACTGCTCCCTCTGGCGTTCTATGCTCATCGGGATTTTTTCAAACTGCGAATGCCCGATAATGACTGCGTCATAGTCGCCTGTGGCAATCCTGCCGCAGAACTTTTTACGGTTTCCCGTTTCAAAATCCTGCTTTGTTGTAACAAGGATATTTGCACTCGGATAGAGCCGCAGATACTCAGAAGCCCACTGACCGACAAGATGATTCGGCACAACAAACATAGATTTCTGGCATAAGCCGAGCCGTTTGCTTTCCTGTGCGGCGGCTACCATTTCAAAGGTTTTTCCTGCTCCCACCTTATGGGCAAGGAGCGTATTGCCGCCATAAAGGATATGGGCGATGGCGTTGACTTGATGGGGTCTTAGTGTGATTTCTGGGCTGATACCTCCAAAAGTGATATGGCTTCCGTCATACTCACGGGGTCGCACAGAGTTAAAAGTGTCGTTGTAATAACGGACAAGGCGGTTTCGCCGTTCTGGGTCTTTCCATATCCAATCCTGAAACGCCTGCTTGATGACTTCCTGCTTCGCCTGTGCCGCCGTAGTTTCCTTTGCATTGAACACCGCTTTTTTATTGCCGTGTTCGTCATACACATAATCAAAGATACGGGTGTCACGCAGGTTTAAGGTGTCCTCAATAATACGATAGGCGGAAGCCCTTTTCGTACCATAGGTGCTGTCCGCCTTTACATTCCCCATATCGGAGCTTTTATTCTCTATGAACCAGTCTCCGTTTATCGGGGTGTATCGTACCTTTAATCTGCCTGCGGCATAGCTTGACGGAGTTAAAAGCTCCATCACAAACCGCTGTATATCTTCCTGCGGTATCCAAGTCGCACCCAAGCGAACAGAGATTTCCGCCGCCGAGAGGTCTTTGGGAATGACCTTTTTCAAGGCTTCCACATTAACTGCAAGCTCTGGGGCATTCTTCGCAGCAAGCTCCGCAAACGTCAACTTATTTCGGACATTTCCCGACAGATACTCATCTGCTGCTACATAGGAAATAGGCTTACAGTTCGGTACTTTGAAGATAACACCTTGTAAATCCTGCACAAGCTCAGCCTGCGTTTTGCCTGTGAGCTGCTCCATATAAGGCAAATCAACACGGGCTTTCTCCCCGATAGAGAGGGCAAGGGCTTCACTTGCTGTTTCAACCGAAGTTACTTCTCGGTGGGGCTTGATAGTCCGCTTCGTGAACATATCTGCCTTCCGTTTGAAGTTGCCCTCATCATCAAGCACTTCCAGAGAACATAAAAGGAAGTAGCTCTCGTCTGAAGCAAAAGCAAGATAGTTTCCTCGGCTGTTGATTAGACCGTATTTTGCGGTATAGGCATCATACAGACGGTTGAGGTTTTCCTGCTCGGTGCGTATCATTTCCTCTGGGTAATCTTCGGTCTGATACTCTATGAGCTTACGCACACAGTCACGAATTTGGATAAGTCCCTTAATACGGTTTTCTGCGGTCATCGACACAGAAGCAGGTTGCATACGGTCATTCTCTCGGAAGTAAACCCTGCCGTCCACCAGAGTAAAAGAGAAGTTACGCACATTCGGGTCAGCAGGAACGGACAGCTCCTGCTCATCGGAGATTTCATCAACCCCATTATCAAGCTCTGGGATTTCGCCGTTTATCCTCTGCACTGCGTTGGACAGAAGCTCGGAAAGTGGTATATCCTTACGGGCTTTACAAACAGGCTCGAAAGTACCAAAGCGTGTGTTTTCCATCTTTATTTCGCCCAACACCATTTCGGGGTGTTCGACAAAATAGCTGTTCATCGTAACACCGTTTTCGTCCGTATCAAGGTGTACCCAGTCTGGCTCTATATCCATCACTCGGTCACGCTTTTGCAGGATAAGAATATCGCTCGTGACCTCCGTGCCTGCGTTTGCCTTAAAGGTGTTGTCTGGCAGACGGATAGCACCTAAAAGCTCGGCTCTCTGGGCAATATACTTGCGTACCTCTGGACTTGCTTTATCCATCGTACCCTTTGAGGTAATGAACATCACAACGCCGCCGGCACGGACTTTATCCAGAGCCTTTGCGAAAAAGTAGTCGTGTATGAGGAACTTCTGGGCGTTGTATCGGCTGTCATTGACCCTTATCTCCCCAAAAGGCACATTGCCGAGGACTACATCAAAATGGTCGTCTGGGAGATTCGTTTTCTCAAAGCCCTCAATGGCAATGTTCGCTTTTTGGTAGAGCTGCTTTGCAATCCTGCCTGTGAGAGAGTCGATTTCCACGCCGTGGAGCTTGCTGTTTTGCATACTTTCGGGAAGCAGACCAAAGAAATTGCCTGTGCCGCAGGACGGCTCCAAGATATTGCCCTGTGAAAAGCCCAGGCGGTCAAGTACGTCATACATCGCCTTGATAACAACAGGCGGCGTATAAAAAGCGGTCAGCGTTGACTCCATAGCGGCACGGTATTCCTCTGGGGAAAGGCTGGCATATAGCTCCTTAAATTCCTCCGCCCACGCCGCATTGTGTTCATCAAATGCCATAGAAAGACCGCCCCAACCGACATATCGAGATAGGACTTCCTGTTCTTCGGGTGTGGCAAGACGGCTTTCAATTTCAAGCTCGTGCAGCAGGTTGATTGCCGCCATATTGTTACGGAATTTTTCTTTTGCTCCGCCGATACCGATGGCGTCATCGGTAATACGGAAATTATGACGGTCTACAGCAGGAGCTTCCGTTTTTTCTTCGGGGTGGTAATTCGGTTTTTTCCTGTTCCAATAGCTTTTGGATATAGCCGATTTTCTCCACTCGGTTTATCGGAAAGCCCACATTGTTCTGGAATGTGATGTCACGCAGGGACACATCGCCGCTGATTTTGCCAATGTTCTCAATGAGATATTTACGGTTATCTATGATGATTTCCCTGCCTATGAGGTCGTCTGCGGATTTCTCCATTTCAATGACAGGAGCTTCTGAGCCATTCACTTTATCGGCATTCGCCTGTGGTTTTTCTTCGGCTTCCTCGGCTGTCCTGTACCAATCACTTTCGGTAGCCATAATCTCATCAAGGAGCTTCTCGTCCTCTTTGATCAGCTCGGTGTGCTGTTCCAAGAATGGGATAAACTCACCTCTACCACGGAGCAGGCTTTCTCGGTCATCTCCATATAGCTGTTCGCCCTTTGGCGATAAGGCATAATCGTAAAAATTCTTAATGTGGGCAATTAAATCGCCCTCACCATCGCCAATATCAAACCGCCCTTCATAGTTAAATTCCTCGCCGCCGATAACAGCCTTGATAACAAAATCTGTCTTGTGATACCACCCGATATTTTTATCGCCCTCACGCTCACGGTGCTGTTTCTCGTCCAAAATACCAAGCAGCTTATTCCCCAGAGCAAAGCTCAAATCCGTATAGCGGTCATTAAGCTGTCTGTCATAAAAGGCAGGGTGTTCGGAAAAACCGATAGAAAACTGTATTCCGTCCTGCTTTTTCTCGGACGGTGCTTCTGTCCTCTGTTTCTCGGTTACGACCACTTTCAGATGGTCATTTGCAGGATTTTCCGTTAGCTTTTCTTCAAAGTCGGCTCGGCTGTATTCCTGCCCCAAGATAGGGAACTCGGCATTTTGCAGATAGACCTTTTCTTCAGTAAGTGTTGCAATCTCATATTTATCCGCACCGATATACACCACATCGCCCTCATCGTAGAGGTAGCAAAGTGGGTGCAGCTCCCTTAATTCCTCGGTAAACTTCCACCCATTACTGCGGCTGAAAACCGAGGTCGTTTTCCATTGTACCTGTGCAAGAAAGTCTATGAGCTGTTGAACGGTTGAGGGGTCGGATAAGTGCTGTTCCATTTGCTCGGCGGTAACATCTGCAAGGTCGCTTCGTTCCACAACAGATAACAGGTCTTTTTCGTACCTGTCCAAGTCACGGATAAAGTCAGATAGCCGCAAAGCAAGGGTATCCCGTTTGTCGGCAGGCGGCAGGTCACGATGGGCGTCGATAAAACGCTGCCTTGCTATTTTCCTCTGGGTGTCAATCTCATATTGAGGGGCTGACACGCTCTCCAGATAATCGGCATAATGGTCTTTTTCTTTCGGATTGAGATAGCGGTTATCCTTAATCATCTCACGCAGACGCTTTTCAACCTGTGACCATTTCAACACAAGGTCGTGATTGGTATAAGTGCCGTTTCGGTCAATGGCAAGACCTTTGCTGTCATACCAAGAATGACCGCTGAAACCATCGGGGAAGATGTGCGTACCGCCGCCCGTTCCATACTCATTTTTAAGGAACTCAATATTTTTCTGTCTGTCCACGCCCTTTTGGAATTGGCGGTAGATGCGGTATTTTCCGTCCGCAACGCCACTGCCTTTCTGAAGCACGGAGTCAATATCTTCTTTGGAAATAGCAAAAGCAGAGGCATTTTCGTCCTCTGCTTTTGCTATCATTTCGATTTGTTCATCTACGGTTGGAAGATTGACCCTAACCTCATCCTCTTTGGCAACGCTTACTTGTAAATCAGTTCGGTCAGTATCACTTCCTCCGCTTGACTGCGGATGTTGTTCATCAGTCCGACCCACTGCATCGGTGCTTTCTCTTTCAGTTCCTCTGTCACGCCCTGCTCGGCTGAGAGCTGCTTCGTCAGAAGCTCCAACCTCTGGAGTGCTGTCTGCTCTACCTCGTGCAGATGCCCGTTCAGCCTGCCCGATGTCAGCAGGTTGAGATAGGTCACTCTCTTGTGCTTCTCCAGATAATCCCTGTGCATCAAAGCGTACCTGCCAAGCGGAAGCTCTGGCTCTGTCGGTAATGTTAGGTCGGGAATAAGATAATCCCCCTGTCTGCTGTAAGTGATTTCGCTCATTGTATTCGCTCCTTTCGGGTTGTGGTCTGTCTTTATCATACTGAGCCTGCGTTCTTTGTGCAAAGGTGCGATTCTGGTCTTTTTCCGCCATTTGCACATTTCGGATAGACTGTGAGATTTCCCGTAACGCCATTTCCGCAATATCGCTCGTGGCAACGCCGATGGCGTTTATCGTTGCAGGGGTATTGAAATTTACAATATCCGCAAAATCATCTCGGTCAAAAAACTCATTCGTATCCAGACCGCAGCGGCTGATCAGCATAAAAGCAACGCTGTTTGCTGCCAGCCGCCTGTAAATGACTTCTATATTAAAGTCGTCCAGTTCTTCCAAAAAAACTGTCTTTCGTGCAGTCCTTTAACTGAGAAAAATAGTCTTGCAGATTGTCCTCCACGGCGTTCTTTGCCGTTTCCATTAAAGCAGAAGCAAGGTCAGTGCTTTCCACATCTCCAAACCTGTCCGAGAGCCTTTCCATAACAGCCTGCTCGTATCGCTCATCCATTTGCCATATCGGAACAGGGCGGCTGCCATAGTAGCCCTCGTGGGTGTCGGACACATCAAAATAGTATTTCAGCGTATTCCTGCGACCTTTCGGGTCAAATACGGCAATACCCTTGCTGTCCTTATTGACCCAACGCTTAAACTGCCTGTTCCAAGTTTCGAGCTTCGCAACGGCGACAGCATCGGGGCGTTGGGCGTATATTAAAAGCTGTTCGTCAAAACGGCATTTATAGTTGCGGCAGGCAGAGGACAGAAATCCCTGCCACGCCTGCGGATTTTTTGCAACCGCAACGCCTGTACGCCGATACAGCTCTGTGATTAGCTGATACTTCGCAGCCATTCAACCTACACCTCCTTATCGTTTCTGTTTCAAATATTCCTGTTTACTCACTCCGCACCACCGCCAAGAAAAGAAATGACCTTGTTCGATTTAATGCTCTTTTGCAGGTCATTGATGAGGGTAATATCCGCAACCGTAATGCCCTGCATAGAAAGAATATCGTCCATAGTCATAGCGGCAATCGCTTTTCATCGGTAAAGCCTGCTTCCAAGACCTTATTCAAGACCTTGACGGCTTTCTGATTAACAGCCATATTCTAAATCCTCCTTATCGTTCTAAATCCTTGTGCTTCGGTGTTTTCTGCGGCGTTTGTTCCGCAGGTTTCGGCTCATAGGTCGCCCCGTTTTTCTGCATACGCTCGGCAAACTCGCAGATGTGGTACAGATTGCTGCCGACTTCGGTATGGTATTCATCAATGAAGCGGCAGGGATACTCCCGTTTCTCTCCCCAAGAGGTCGTGACAATGACCTTTCCACCGTCGGGGATACGGAACAGTTCTTTATATTGAGGGTCAATAAATCGGATACCTTGTTCTGCTTTCTGGATATGCTTATCAAGCCATTCCTTCACATAGCAATAGCAGTAAAAATTATAGTCGCCTTTGGTGAGATTGCACCGAAGCAGAAAAGCGTGTTTCTCCGTATCCACACGGAAACCGTACTCAGTACAATAGTTGCCCTTAATAGCACTTTCGGGAAAATGCCTTGCAAACGCACTCATATCATAGCGGTTATGCAAAAGCCCTTTATCCTCCCGTAAAGCATTGATGACCGTATCAAGGTCTGCCTTAAATTCGTCAGATTTCCATTGGGGTCTGGTATCAAACCAAGTGGTGTAAAAGCCATAGCCCGTCGTGGCAAAGTCACCACGCAGATGCCCGATAGTGCCTGTCTGCCCCTCAAGCTGCATACTCTGGGCATAGGTGTATTTCTGTTCTGTCGGGGTTAAAGGTCGTATATCCATATCAGCGTTCCTCCCGATTTCGTTGCTTTTTTTCTTTTTCCTGCTGCTTTATTTTCGCAAGGGCTTCCTTTGCCCAATCGGGCATACATTCGGGCTTGATTTCGCCAAGCACATCATACCTTTCCCATCTGGCTCTTTCGCCTGTGGCAAGACAAGTTCCGAACACCGCCTGACCTCTGCCGCCTGTTGCTCCGTGTCCGCCGTCTGCCAATATAAGCTGATAGGCGGGGTGCTGATATTCATACCGCTTCGGCTCGGAATTGATAACCACCACTTTACCCACGATGTTACGCATACCGTCATCGGGGATACAATGCTCTTTTGTAAACACGGTCTTATCAAATGGGAACTTGGATAATTCCTCTTTGGTGCGGTCAATCTGTGACTGCACTCGGTCAACAAAAATCTGCATTGCTTCCAGATAATCGTCCGAAGCAACACCCTCTGTCGGCCACGCTGCTGACAGAGGGTTGTGGTAGTCGCAATAGCAGACCATAAAGGGATGTGGGTCTTTTGTATCAACACCGAACACGACCTCTTTATCTCCGATATAGATGCTCTGGGTAATCTCGTAATTACCGAGCATTCTTTTTTCTTTACTCATTCGGCTGCTCCTTTCTTTCCTTTTTCTCCTTCTGCTCGTCTAAAATCTTGCGGATACAGACATCGCAGAAAATAACTGACCCGTCCTTATATCGGGGATAAGGACAGGTCGTGCAGTCATATTTTGTTTTATCGCTCACGGTCATCACCGTTTTTCTGCTTTTGTGCAGGCTGATTATAGGGCATACGGCACTCTGACTGGTATCGTTCATTCAGCTTTTTCCGTGCATCATCAAACTCATTCGTGTAATAACCCCAGAAATAATTTGAGCCGCCCTTGCAGTACCAACACACATAAGGGTTGGGTGCGTTGGGATTGTGACCGATGACAAGCTCTGTACTCCCGATAGTACAGCTCTCGATGATTTCATAGTTCTGATTGGAGCGTTTTTCTTCGTCCATAAGCACCTCTCTATTCTTTGGCATAACGCCGATAGGCTTTCTCGCCCGTGGCTTTCATTTTCTGAACAGGGCGGCTCCCTGCAAGCTCTGGATGCTGTGCCTGCAGCTTGCGGCGTGTCCTGCTGACGCTCTCAAAGCTCGGCAGACCGAGATATTTGTGCTGCGTCATTATCTCTGCAAGCGGCATTGCCCCTGCATCCTTCAGACAGGCATTACAAAGTGCAAGATATAGCACCATATCGTCATTTCTGGCATCTTCATTCTTTTCCAGAACAGCCCTGACTTTCTTTTCAATGGTTTTAAGGTTTCTCATTGTTACCTCCATAAAGGAAAGGGCGGCATCTTTCAGCCGCCCAAACCACTTACTTTTTCTTTCTGTTACGGATATTCAGCCATACCGCCGCACCCACAATGAACACGACAAGCACGATTGCGATAATGGTTTTAGCGTCCATCAATTAGTCCTCCTTTTTCTTCTTTCTGTTCTTATAGCCGACAAATCCGAGAACGCCCGCACCGACAACAGACAGAGCTGCAAGGCTTACCCATAAGCCCAGATTGAAGTCATCGCCTGTTTTCGGGGTATCCCTGAACTCATTGTGCATCTGCACGATAGCCGTAGCGTCCACCTTTACCGTTGCCTGTTTATCGGCAGGCAGGATATATCCTGCGGAAGCCTTGTCGCTTACTTCGGATACGGTATAGTCGCCAATCCGCAAGCCCTCAATCACGATTTCTCCGTTCTTATCTGTCTTAAAGGTCTTGTCATAGTCCACGCCTGTCACACGGAAAGAGAAGTCCTCCACCTTACCGTCAGAGGAAGTCTTTACGATTTTAAGAGAGCCTTTCTGTGCTGCATTGATAAATCCTACACCAGCCTTATTTTCCACGGTGTAGGTCTTGCCGTTCTCCTCAACGGATACGGAATACACATTTTCGTCAAGCACAAAGCCTGTCGGAGCTTTGGTTTCCTTTACCAGATATTTGCCGTAGCGGAGTTCACTCATCTGGTAAACGCCGCCGTCAAGTTCTTTCATTTCGCCAAGCAGCGTATCGTCTTTATCCAGTTTCCCATCGCCATTAGTATCGGAGTAAACCTCAAATACCGCACCAGACAGCTTGTTGTCGGGATAATCCTCATCAACCTTTGTCAAAGCGATATTGCCCTTAATGAAGTAGTTGACAAGTTCGATTTCCACAACTTCGTCCACCTTGCCGATTGTCACGGCGATTTCTTCCTCGGAGAGTACATATCCCTTCGGGCTTTCGATTTCACAGATTATCCAAGTTCCATACGGCACTTTGGCAAAAGAAAAACTACCATCATCTTTTGATGTGGTAGCTGCAATCGCATTTTCCTTTGTAAACTCGGTAGTTCCTGTCTTAAAGATACCGATAACTGCACCGCCCAGAGCTTTTCCATCCTCATCAGATTTCTTACCGCTTACAGAGCCGTAAATAATGTCATTTGTGATAGCTTCGCCCTCATTGGCTATGATGCGGACAGTTTCGGTATCCTGTCCTGCGTATTCAAAAATAACAGGGTATTTTGCATCGCTGACAATATATGCGGAGTTGGTCGAGATTTCCTGCACATAATAGCTGCCCATCGGCAGGTCGCTGATAGCTTTCCCGTGACCGCTTTCATCAAGGGAAATGACCTCAATCAGACCGTCCGCAGGAATGGTCTTTCCATCTGCGGCTGTGAGTTCCTCCGCCGCATACAAGCCAAAGGTCACATCAAAGATTTCTCCATTCTTGCCAATGCCGTAGGCTTCATCAATGGCAAGGCTCTTGATGAGGTCGATTTCAACACGCTGTCTTTCATTATAGAAAGAAGTAGCCGTTTCCGTTACATCAACATTCTGTCCTGCATACACAAGCTCAACAGAACGGACTTCCTCATTCAGCACCATTCCATACGGAGCTGTGATTTCCTTAACCTCATATTTTCCGAGATACAGTTCTTTGGATTTTGCTGTACCGTCTTTTCCTGTCGTAACGGTATCCACAACCTCGCCCTTGTTGGCTCTGACCGTCCCGTCCAGAGTGACAATATCCTCGGCTGCGGTAATTTCATAGACTGCACCCTCAAGACCGCTGACAGAGAAAATCGGCTGATACAATCCCTTATCGCCTGCAACGGAGCTGAATACCTCGCCCAGACTTTTCTACGGTAATTGTGCCTTTCTGTGCCATATTGGAACGTACTACCTCAATAACGGTAATGCCGCTTTCTTCCTCGGAATTTTCCTGCACCACATCAAAATAAACAGGCTCGGAATTTAAGACATACCCATACGGGGCTTGTACTTCCACAAGGGAATAGCCTTTGCCGTATTCCAATGTCTGCGGTGTGATAAGGTCGCCGTCTAGAAGGTGTCAATGGTCGTCACTTCGGGATAAGTGAAAGTCATAGTCACAAGATTTCCATTCGGGTCGTAAATCTGGAAGCCTGCACCTGCATACGGGATTGTATTGCCTGTTTCTGCATCTTTCTTTACGATTTTGATATAGCTCTCAAAGTTAGCGTTGTTGATAAGGTAGCGGTAGGTCTGACCGTCCTGAGCAATAAACACATCAAAGTCTTTCATCAGCTCACGACCCTCCCAACCAGAGGTCTGGCGGACGGTATAAATGCCATACGGCATATCCTTTGTCTGGGCAAAACCGTTCTCGTCACATGTCAGCACATCACGCTCGGTTTCCTTTGCATTTTCATAGCTGCCTGCGGATTTGAGGAACACTTCAAATACCGCACCTTCTTCAGGTGTTTCAATCTGGGTTTCCCCGTTGTCCGTATGCTTGATGATTGCGATATTGCCTTTGATGACCTGTTCATTCACATCGTTTGCGGTACTGTTCAGCTCTACCGTGTATAGCTCTGGTTCTGCACCTACCTTGTGGATTGCGGTATCCAGAAGATACCCCTCGGACGGGCTGATTTCACGGACAGTCCAATCATTATCACAGATATAATACTTGGTTGTAAACTGCCCGTTTTCATCCGTCGTGTAGGTGTCAATCAGTTCCTCACCCTTATAGATGCCGTAAACCGCACCTGCAAGGGAAGCGTCGCCCTGCGGAGAACCTGTTTCTGCATCGGTCTTTGTCACAGTCACTTGGAATTTCTTCAACACATTGTCGAAGCTGCGTTTTGTGACCTTGTTCCATTCAATCGGAGCTGTCTGGGAAGCAGGAACGACATAGCGGACTGCGGTATCCACTTCCTCAACCACATACGGGGTATCGCCGCTGATAAGGACATTTTCAAACTTTGCCAGACCGTTTTTATCAGTCACGGCATACTCGTCAACAGGCAAGCCGCTTAAAGATGTGCCGTAAAGGTGGAATTTCATTCCCTCCACCAGATTGTCCTCGGAAGTCTTGACGATTTCCAGACTGCCACGCTTCAAAGTATTGCTGAAGGTCACAGTAGAGGTTTTTCCTCCAATAAGTGTCACGGTCTGGGTTTTCTGCGGCTCATAACGGTCAATAGACTGTTCTGTGACCGTATAAGTGCCAGGGAATAATCCCTCCACGGAGACAGAGCCGTCCTTTCCTGTCTTAACTGTTTTATTGAAGTTATCACCTTTGATTGTAAAAGAGATGCCCTCCACAACTCCGTCCTCAGAAGTCTTTTTGAGGGCAATCGTGCCTGTCGGCGTTTCGATATTGATATATGCAGACACGGTATCAGCATTCTCCACACCTGTTACCAAATCCTGCAAGTTCGAGTCGCCATAGGCAATGAGCTTTGCACTGCTGCTGACAGTCGGCACATTGTTCCTCTTTGCCGTAATGCGGACAGAACCGCTGATAGCTACGGTGGAGCTGATTGTCAGCTTATTTCCAGACTTCGATACACTCACATTGCTGTCAGAGCTTGAAAAGCTGTAATCGGAAAGGACGCCGTTGCTGTCCGTCAATGTGATGCTGTACTTTCCGTCCTTGTAGGCAAGCTCCTTTGTGATGTCATTCTTACCGCCCGACATAAAGCTCGGAATGGTGTTATGCTCACGCAGCATTGCAACAATCTGGTCATACACTGCCCTTGCTCCGCTGTTGGCATAATTTGAACCGAAGTGCAGGCTGTAAACGGTGGTGCTTGTCTGGTTATATGAGCCTGTGGCTTCACGGCAGCCTGTGACAAACTCCCATACGAGTGTCTGCGTGGCAAGCCATTTTTCATCATCACTTCCCGACAGATTATTTCGGTTGCCCTGATACCCATAGAGCAGGGCAAGCCCAACCGCCTTTTTCTGATTGGCTGAAAGGGCGTTCCAAGTATCAGAGGAAGCCTTTTTCAAGGTGTTTCCTGTTTTCAGCGGTACTCCCGGCTGAATACAAAACGCATTCTCACCGTCCACAAACATACGGTACTTATAATTTCCCGTTCCGCCTGCGGTATAGCCGCCGATATTCGCACTGGAATTGTACCTCATCGCATTACCGTTGCTGTCATAGGTGTGGGAAAAGGAAATCGTCCCGATGTCACCCGCAGCAAACGCCGTCGCAGGCATTATGGATAATGCCGTGACCGCAGCCATTACAAAAGCCGCAGCCTTTTTGAACAATTTAGGGATTTTCATAGTTACCTCCTGTAATTTGGATTGAATATTTTGCCTTACTGACCGAAAAAAGCTGCCCGTTATGGACAGCCTAAAGTATTTCTTTTCTCGGATAGTTACTGGCAGTAGTTAGGGGGTGAGGTGTGGAGAGGGGGAATCCAAAATAATGGCTATCCACTCAAATGGGCAGACCTCGCCCTCGGTGTGTGGCTATCTCTCGTGAGCCTTGTTCCGCTGCAAGTGTCGGTTATAAAACTCCAACGCCTTGACAACAAAATCCGTTTCCTGCCCTCTGGGAACAGTCTTTGGAATGAGCTTGGTTATCCTCTCGTCACGGAAAGCAGGTTTTTCCTTCTGATTGGGCTTTTCTTCCTCCATAATGGACTGGATAACCTCGGAAGTGAGCTTGCCGTATTGGTTATACTTCTTCATTTTGATAGCCTGTGCCAATGACGGGGTAGCATCGTTGTACTCCATTGCTTCAAGCAAGGTGTATTGCTGTTCCTCGGTCAGATAGGAAATTTCAACCGCAGGACGGAAAGCAATCTGCCGTTCATCTACCATTTGCAGGATTTCTGGAACAAGCTCGGTTAGACGGATATAGCGGCGTATCTGGTCTTTGCTTTCTCCAACAAGTTCTCCTAATTCCTCATCAGAACGCCCTTTTGATAAATTAGTCGCCAATGGCGACGCATTTTCTTTCGGGGGTCTGCCTGCTTGTCGTTTCATAGCTTCCAACCGCATTTTATACGCAAACGCTTTCTCACTCGGCAAAATAACAGAGCGTTGGAGATTACTTTCCACCATTACAATAATGGCTTCGTCACGGGTAAGCTCTTTAACCTCGCATTTCAGCGTTTCAAGCCCCGCAAGTTCACAAGCCTTTTTTTCTGTGTCCGCTGATAAGCTCATACCGTCCGTCCTCTTTTAAGCGAACTGTCGCAGGGGTCATTACACCATTTCGCTTGATACTCTCAACAAGCTGTTCCATATCCTCGTCCATTAAAACCTTGAACGGGTGGTCTGGAAACTCGTCAATCTCCGATATGGGAATATCCCTTATCTTAGAGAGCTTTGCTTCCTCACGGCTTTCGTCCGTCTGAAAAAGGTCATCGTATGCAGTCAGCTCGATTTTGGTTTCTCTGCTTCTCGCCAATCTCTGCCACCTCCTTTCCGAACTGCTCATAGGCTGCGGCAACCTTGCCGCTTTTGTCGTAGGCAAAGATACTTTTGCCCTCTGCGGTAGCTTCCACCGCACGGATAGAATGAGGTATCTCGGTATCAAACACCTTGATTTTCTGACCGTATGCACTTTTGACCGTTGCCGTAATCTCCTTAGAAATGTTGGTACGGGGCATTACCATAGTCATTAAGATACCGTCTATCCGCAGCTTTGGGTTGATTTGCCGCTTGACCATTGATACGGAGCGAAGCAAAAGCTCCAAACCTTTAGCCGAGAGATAGTGGGGCTGTGTCGGGATAATTACACTGTCAGCCGCCGCCAGAGCATTGATGGTTATCATACCTAAACTCGGCATACAGTCAATAAGCACATAGTCGTAATTCTTTTTAACCTCATTGACATAGGTTTTCAGCACACGCTCACGGCTCATTGCATTGATTAGCCTTACCTCAAAGCCCGACAGCTCAATGTTTGACGGAAGCAGGTCAACGCCCTCGCTGTGGTGTATGATACCTTGCGAAACATCAAAAGATTTATCGTCTATGATGTTCTGCATCACAGTAGAGAGCGTTATGGGAATATCGTCTGGTCTGTTGTAGCCCAAAGCCATCGTGAGATTTGCCTGTGCATCGGCATCAATCAGCAAGACTTTTTTACCCTGCTGTGCCAGACTTACGCCCAGATTGACCGCCGTGGTGGTCTTGCCGACACCGCCTTTCTGATTAGTCAGAGCAATCACTTTGCAATTTGACATAGATGCGTCCTCCTTTCGTATAGATTTAGCCACTTTGTCAAGGTGGCTATGTAAACAGTACCAGAGAACGCAAAAAAGCCGCCTACTCTTAAAATCAATAAGAATAAGCGGCTTCGTAATTTGCCTTAGACATATTCAATTTTCATTCTCTTGGACGGTGCATTTATGACCTTAAAAATAAGCTCGTCAATACAATCCGTATATCTGCCTTGCTGAATGAGCTGATTTTTTAACTCTACAAGGCTATGTATCAAAAGTATTCTTTCGTGGCTATCCAAATACAGATGATTAAAATTCTCTCTCATAAGCACACCTCCACTTCTTTAGCTTCATTATATTTGAAAGCAGGGGAAAGGACAAATCTGCAAAAAGGGACAAAAAAATAAGCGTACCACTATTTCTAATGATACGCTTATCGTATTTAACTGTTAATCAAGGTCTATGAATACCCTTACAGTGGTATCTCTCCACTGATTTTTCCTTACATACTGTCCGTTAGCCTTTCGGTAGGCTGCTGCCTGCTCAAAACTAAGCGGCAATTCAAAGGAAAGAGAACTCCTACCTATTTGCGATAGCTGCCTGAGCAGCAGCAAGTCTTGCGATCGGCACACGGAATGGTGAGCATGATACATAGTCAAGACCAATCTTGTGACAGAACTCAACAGAAGAAGGATCGCCGCCGTGCTCACCGCAGATACCTACGTGGAGCTTGTTGTTTACAGGCTTACCGAGCTTAATAGCTGTTTCCATGAGCTTGCCAACGCCTGTCTGGTCAAGCTTAGCGAACGGATCGTTCTCGAAGATCTTAGCATCATAGTAAGCGTTGAGGAACTTACCTGCGTCATCTCTTGAGAAGCCGTATGTCATCTGTGTAAGGTCGTTTGTACCGAAGCAGAAGAAGTCAGCTTCCTTAGCGATCTCGTCAGCTGTAAGAGCAGCTCTTGGGATCTCGATCATTGTACCAACTTCGTACTTGAGGTCGATGCCTGCAGCAGCGATTTCAGCGTCAGCTGTTTCAACAACAACCTTCTTAACGAACTTGAGTTCCTTAACATCGCATACGAGCGGAATCATGATTTCAGGCTTAACTGTCCAATCCGGATGAGCCTTCTTAACATTGATAGCTGCACGGATAACAGCCTTTGTCTGCATCTTTGCAATTTCAGGATATGTTACTGCAAGACGGCAGCCACGGTGACCCATCATTGGGTTGAACTCGTGGAGTGAAGCAATGATAGCCTTGATTGCGTCAACGCTCTTGCCCTGAGCAGCAGCAAGCTTCTCAATGTCAGCTTCCTCTGTAGGAACGAACTCGTGAAGTGGCGGATCAAGGAATCTGATTGTTACAGGATTGCCTTCGAGTGCCTCATAAAGAGCCTCAAAGTCGCCCTGCTGGTAAGGAAGAATCTTATCAAGAGCAGCTTCTCTCTCTTCTACTGTATCAGAGCAGATCATCTCTCTGAATGCAGCGATTCTGTCCTCTTCAAAGAACATATGCTCTGTACGGCAAAGACCGATACCCTCGGCACCGAGCTCACGAGCCTTTTTAGCATCAGCAGGTGTATCAGCGTTTGTTCTTACTTTAAGCTTTCTGTACTTGTCAGCCCAGCTCATAATTCTGCCGAACTCGCCTGCGATAGTAGCGTCAACAGTTGGAATAACACCGTCATAGATGTTACCTGTTGAACCGTCGATTGAAATGTAGTCACCCTCGTGGAACTCTTTGCCTGCGAGTGTGAACTTCTTGTTAGCTTCGTCCATGTTGATGTCGCCGCAACCGGATACGCAGCAAGTACCCATACCACGAGCAACAACGGCAGCGTGAGATGTCATACCGCCACGAACTGTGAGGATACCCTGTGAAGCCTTCATACCTGTGATGTCCTCAGGTGAAGTCTCAAGACGAACGAGAACAACCTTCTCGCCCTTTGCGTTCCAAACCTCAGCATCTTCAGCTGTGAATACAACCTTACCGCAAGCAGCACCCGGAGAAGCGCCGAGGCCCTTGCCGATTGGTGTAGCAGCCTTAAGAGCAGCAGCATCAAACTGTGGGTGGAGAAGTGTGTCGAGGTTACGAGGGTCGATCATAGCAACTGCCTCTGCCTCTGTTCTCATGCCCTCGTCAACGAGGTCACAAGCAATCTTAAGAGCAGCCTGAGCTGTTCTCTTACCGTTTCTTGTCTGGAGCATATAGAGCTTCTTGTTCTCAACAGTGAACTCCATATCCTGCATATCTCTGTAGTGATCCTCAAGAGTTTTGCAAACAGTCTGGAACTGAGCAAATGCCTCAGGGAATGTTTCAGCCATCTGAGCGATTGGCATTGGTGTACGAACACCTGCAACTACGTCTTCGCCCTGTGCGTTTGTAAGGAACTCACCCATGAGCTTCTTTTCACCTGTAGCAGGATCTCTTGTAAATGCAACACCTGTACCGCAATCGTCACCCATATTACCGAATGCCATTGACTGTACGTTTACTGCAGTACCCCATGAATAAGGAATATCGTTATCACGACGATATACGTTAGCTCTTGGGTTATCCCATGAACGGAATACAGCCTTGATAGCGCCCATAAGCTGCTCCTTAGGATCGTCAGGGAAGTCAACGCCGATTTTAGCCTTGTACTCTGCCTTGAACTGTGAAGCAAGCTCCTTAAGATCGTCAGCGTCAAGCTCAACGTCCTGTGTAACGCCCTTCTTAGCCTTCATTTCGTCGATAAGCTCTTCAAAGTACTTCTTACCAACTTCCATAACTACATCAGAATACATCTGAATGAATCTTCTGTAGCAGTCCCAAGCCCAACGAGGGTTGTTTGACTTCTTAGCGATAACTTCAACAACATCTTCGTTAAGACCAAGGTTAAGGATTGTATCCATCATACCCGGCATTGAAGCACGAGCACCTGAACGAACTGAAACGAGGAGGGGGTTCTCCTTGTCGCCGAACTTCTTGCCTGTGATCTCTTCCATCTTCTCGATGTACTCGTTGATCTGACCCTGAATTTCTTCGTTGATCTCTCTGCCGTCCTCATAATACTGAGTACAAGCCTCTGTTGTAATTGTAAAGCCCTGTGGTACAGGAAGTCCTAAACTTGTCATTTCTGCAAGGTTAGCACCCTTACCGCCGAGAAGCTCACGCATGTTAGCATTACCTTCTGAGAAAAGGTATACCCATTTGTTTGCCATTTTGGTAATCCTCCTAAAAATAATAAATTATACGGCTGTGGCGAAAATTGTGTCAAAATTCGCCCGCTTGTATAAGCCTACACATAATTATAACAAAGTTTGTTCAAAATAGCTATAGATTTTTTAAAATTTTTTCCTATAAAATTCAATTTTATACTTCATCAATATTGTATAAATCGTTTAAATTTACCCTTAATGTTGTTTTTTTGTAAAATACTCTTGAAATTTGTATTTTTTATGCGATAATATTAATATGTCTTGTTGTGTGTGCATATTAAAGTAAACACACAAATTACAGAATACCAAGGAGATTACATATGAGTAATTGTGCGATTATTCTTGCGGGCGGCGAAGGCAAGCGTATGAAAAGCGACAAGCCGAAAACACTTTCGCTCGTACTCGGCAAGCCTATGCTTGAGTGGGTTATTTCTTCGCTTAAAAAGGCAGGCGTTAATGACATCTGCATTGTAAAGGGCTTTAAAAAAGAATGTATAGACGAATTTGTGTCAACACTTGATTTTAAGGTTGAAACGGTTTATCAGGCAGAGCGACTCGGTACAGGCCACGCAGTAATGATGGCTAAAGACTTTCTTGAAAGTCACAAAGGCGACAGCGTGGTGATTTTAAACGGCGACGCACCTTTTATGGACAGCAAAACCATTGAAAAGTCACTTGAACAGCACATAAATACTCAATCAAGTGCAACTGTAATTTCCGCAATGGTTGACGACCCTACAGGCTACGGCAGAATTGTCCGTGACGAAAACGGCGATGTAAAGTCAATCGTAGAACAGAAAGACGGCAGTGAAGAAATCCTTAAGATTAAGGAAGTAAATTCGGGCGGTTTCTGGTTTGACGCAGAAAAGCTTTTGTCTGTGCTCGGCAGAATTTCATCCGATAATAATGCAAAGGAATATTATTTGCCCGACGCATTAAAACTTTTGCTTTCGGACGGCTGTAAGGTAGGCGCTTATACCGCAGAGTGCAGCGACACAGTGCTCGGCGCAAATGATCCCGCACAGCTTGAGGAGCTTAACAATATTGCAAAAGACAGGGGATATACCTGTTAAGATAATAGTAGAATACAAACTATAGAGTAAAAAGGAGCGATTACAATGAATTTTCACGGAAAAGACATTAAAATCTTTACCGGAAGCTCAAATGTAAATGTAGCCAAAGGAATTGCAGGCAGCCTTGGAGTTCCGCTTGGTAAGAGCGAATGTACTCAGTTTTCTGACGGTGAAATAGCGGTTTCTCTTCAGGAATCTGTAAGAGGCAGCGATTGCTTTATCGTTCAGTCAACTTGCACTCCGGTAAATGACAATTTAATGGAAATGCTCATAATGATTGATGCCATGAAGCGTGCATCTGCTGCAAGAATCACAGTTGTTATGCCATACTTCGGCTATGCAAGACAGGACAGAAAAGCTAAGGCAAGAGATCCGATCTCGGCTAAGCTTTGTGCAGACATCATCACCTGTGCAGGTGCCGATCGTGTGCTTACAATGGATCTTCACGCAAACCAGATTCAGGGCTTCTTTAATATCCCTGTTGACCACCTCTATGGTTCTCCTATCCTTGCTAACTATATGAGAGAGAAAATCGGCGGAAACTTTGATGAATACATCGTTGTTTCTCCTGACCTCGGTTCGGTTACCCGTTCAAGAAACTTTGCGTCTAAGATTGGCACAGGTCTTGCTATTATTGATAAGAGAAGACCAAAGGCTAATGTTTGCGAAGTTATGAACATCATCGGTGACGCAAAGGCAAAAAGGTTATCCTTGTTGACGATATGATTGACACAGCAGGCACACTTTGCAACGCAGCAAACGCTATAGTTGAAAAGGGCGGTGCTACTGAAGTTTATGCTTGTGCTACACACGCAGTTCTTTCAGGTCCTGCTATCGAGAGAATTAAGAACAGCGCAATCAAAGAGGTTGTTCTTCTTGATACAATCCCTGTACCACAGGAGAAGATGATTGACAAGTTCACAATTCTTCCTGTTGCTCCTACATTTGCAGAGGCTATCGCAAGAATTTACAATGACAAGCCGTTTACACCTGCATTTGGTTAATGAAATAAAAATTAAATAGCGATTATACAGGCGGGTTTCAAATAACCCGCCATTTCGCCGTTAAAAAGGTTTTGGGTTGTAACGACAAACAAACATTTATATATAAACACAAACCATAGTTTATTAGCAGTTATTCAGACTGCACGAGGTATAATAAGAAAATGAGTTTTTTTAATTTAACATTTAACAATAACGAAAATACAGAAATCGTTGATAAATTTATTGACGAATACGCTCAGTGGCACAATACGGGAAAAACTCCCGATATGGGCTCTCTTGATGTAAACTACACTCTTGAACTTCAGAAAAAAAGACTTGATGAAAATAATGTCAGAAAAGAAGTTGTGTTTGATACAAAAGAAAGCTCGTTTAAGCAGGCGCTCAAGTGCTTTACCGTCACCGACAGAGGCGACTACAAAAGTGATGTTGCCTGTAAAGACTATAAGGTGACAGAAACCTTTTTTGTAAATAATAAAAAGAAAAAGAAAAGAAAGAATAAACGCAACTTTTATGCTACCATCACAAGACTTTTAAATCAAAATGCAGGCGGTGCCGTTGCGTGCCCAAACTGCGGCGCTATCAGTGATGTGCAGGACTTACTTACAGGCTGTAAAAGCTGCGGAACAAGATTTATTATTGACGACTTATTTCCTAAGGTTACAAACTTTTATCACATTAAAGACGAGGCAGACCTAATCAGAAAAATACTAAAGCCGTCAATGCTTATATGCGTTCTTGGTATGATAGCCACCGTTATGAGCTATTCTTTGATTTCTAATATTAATAACGGAAACATAGTGCAGGGCAGCGATGACTTTGTATTTCAGATTGTGCAGTGCGTAATTGTAGGATTGATTTATGGCACTGTTTCGGGTTATATTTTGTGGGCGGCTTTTATACTCATATGGATGATGATTGGCGCAATAAAAAGCCTGTTTTTGCTCGTCCCTCATGTAAGGGCAAAAACTCAGCTGCCAAAGGTTATGCGACAGATTGACCCTAACTTTTCGTATGAGTTTTTCATAGGTAAGGTTATAAATCTTATGAAACTTATGATATTCAGCGATGACTACACCAACCTTGCGGCTTATGACGGCAAGCCTATGCAAAACACCTTTAAAGATATTGTGGACATTAGCTATGACGGTACAGTAAGGTATAATACGCTGAAAACAGACGGTAACTACTGCTATGTAGATATTACCGTATATACAACAGTAACAAAGGTTGACGGCGGCGCTCTCAAAAGTTCAAAGGAAAAATTCAGGGTTGTTGTTTGCAAAAATATACACGCAATAGCAAATGCAGGTTTTTCTATAAAGAATGTAAACTGTCGCAGTTGCGGCGGCAGTTTTGACGCTACAAGAGAGCATAATTGCCCTTATTGCGGTAATCCTTACCACCTCGGCAATGACGATTGGGTTGTAATTGAATTTAATAAAGAATAATTTATATAAAGGAAGGTATTTATGTTTGGTAATAAAAAGAGCTTTGGCGGCGGTGTCGAGCTTTTGGTAGTAGGACTCGGAAACCCCGATAAGAAGTACGAAAACACCCGTCATAACGCAGGCTGGCTTGCAATTGACGCAATAGCCGAGAGTCTTGACTGCAAGGTAGACAGAGTAAAATTTAAAAGCTATGTCGGCGAATGTAATATAGCAGGCAGAAAGGCAATGCTTATGAAACCTACCACATATATGAACAACAGCGGTCAGGCAGTGGTAGAGGCGATGAATTTCTACAAAATTTCACCTGAAAATGTGATAGTATTATTTGACGATATATCCCTCGATGTCGGTAAAATGCGTATTCGCTCAAAGGGCAGTGACGGCGGACAGAGAGGAATGAAGAGCATTATATATTTAAGCGGCAGTGATAAGTTCCCACGAGTTAAAATAGGAATCGGCGCAAAGCCTACACCCGAGTGGGATTTAGCGGATTGGGTGCTTTCAAGATTTTCCGACGATGAACAGAAAAAGCTTGCGCAGGTATTTGAAAATGCCGCAAAAGCCGTTGAACTTATGGCAGACGGAAAAATCGACAGAGCAATGAATTTGTTTAATTAACATTTTTATAAAACAATGTTGAAACAATGTTGAAAAAATCGGTAATTATCCCAATTTTTGATAAATAAAAAGTGAACAAAAAATTAAAGCAAGATGAATTATGAAATTTTTAGTTGATGTTTTTAAAAACAGTGAGGTTTTTAACTCACTCGAAAAAGCTGTTGTGCGTGGCGGCAGTGTTTGCGCTACGGGACTTTCCGCCGTTCACAAGGCACATATTATCTATTCGCTGTGTTGCCGCAAGAGCACCACAGCCTTTTGTGTTGCCTCCGACGAGCGAGAGGCGCAGACAATCTGCAATGACCTTGCAAGTATGGGTATGCGTGCTTATTTTTACCCCGAGCGTGATTTTAATTTCAGAGATATTCAGAGCGCCTCAAGAGAGTACGAACACGCAAGACTTAAGGTACTGCTCAAACTCATTGACGGCGAATGTGATGTAGTTGTCAGCTGTATTGATGCAGCGTCGCAGTTCACAGTGCCAAAGGAATTTTTGAGGGACTGTGTTCTGACTTTAAAAGAAGGCCTTGAAATCAGTATAGAAAAAGCCGTACGAACACTTACCCTGCTCGGATACGAGCGTTTTGATGCGGTAGAGGGCAGCGGTCAGTTTTCTGTAAGAGGCGGTATTCTCGATTTCTTTATGCCTGATGCCGAAAATCCTGTTCGTGCGGAATTTTGGGGTGATGAAATCACCGACCTTTCTTTCTTTGATATTGATACACAGCGAAGAGGGGAAAAGGCAGGCGAAATCCGTCTTTCGCCGTCTGCGGAGGTAATTATTGAGGACAGAACGGCGCTTGCCGACAAAATAGAAAATCTTGCAAAAGGCGTGCGAGGCAAAAAAGCTCCGCAGGTTAAGGAAACACTGCTTTCGGAGGCGGACAGCATCAGGTCGGGTGCAATGCTTTCAAATACCGACAAGTTTATTCCGCTTTTATATGATAAAGCCGAAACCTTATTTGATTATCTCGACAGAGATACTTTGATTTTCACTTCGGAGTTTAACAATATTTCAGAGCGTGGCAGAGCAATGGACTTCAGAAATGAAGAAACCGTAAAATCTGCCTTTGAGGACGGCATTCTTTGCAGAGGTCTTGACAAGTATTCACTCACTTTTGCGGAATGTGTTGATATTTTTACTTCTCACGGCATTGTTATGCTTGAGGGCTTTGTGCACGGTTCAACAACAATTCCGCTCAGAAAAATAGTATCGTTTTCTGCAAAACAGCTTTCTGTATGGAACGGCTCATACAAACAGCTTGAGGAGGACTTAAACGGTATGCTCACTGCAGAAAGCTGCGGTGTTGTGCTTGCGGGAACGGACAAGGCGGCAAAAAACCTTTGTGATTCGCTTAGAAATGACGGTATTCCCGCACAGTATGCCGATAAGTTGTCGGAAATAAAGGAAAACGCATTATTTGTATTGCCCGGTACTTTGAGCGCAGGCTTTGAATATCCGCTCGAAAAATTCTTTATTATCACACAGGGGCATATTTCGTATGTGCCGAAAAAGAAAGCAAGAAAGAAAATATCAAAGGACAGCCGGGAGGTTTACAGCCTTTCGGAGCTTTCGCAGGGCGATTATGTGGTACACAGCGTTCACGGTATAGGTATTTTCGGCGGTATCCGTAAAATTGATACCCACGGAATTGTAAAAGACTACATCAAGATTGAGTATGCAAAGGGCGATGTTCTTTATGTGCCCGTAACTCAACTTGATATGGTTGCAAAATATATCGGCCCGTCCGAAAACAGTCGTGTAAGGCTTAATAAGCTCGGCTCGCAGGATTGGCAGAAAGCAAAGTCAAGAGTAAAAGCATCTGTAAAGGACATTGCAAAGGAGCTTATTGCACTTTATTCCGCAAGAATGAAAGCAAAGGGCTATGCTTTTTCACAAGATAACGAATGGCAGCACGATTTTGAGGCTAAGTTTGAATACGAAGAAACTCCCGACCAGCTTAGGTGCTGTGATGAAATCAAGACAGATATGCAGAAAACCTCACCGATGGACAGACTTTTGTGCGGTGATGTAGGTTTTGGCAAAACAGAGGTGGCACTGCGAGCGGCATTTAAGTGCGTTGCGGATTCAAAACAATGCGCATTGCTTTGCCCGACAACAATTCTTGCGTGGCAGCATTATCAAACCGTTTGCAAGAGATTTGAGGGCTATCCGATAAGAATTGAATTGCTGTCACGATTCAGAACGGCAAAACAGCAGAAAGAAACCATTGAAAAGCTAAAGCGTGGAGAGGTAGATTTGGTGGTCGGCACGCACAGACTTGTGCAAAAAGATGTGGAGTTCCGTGACCTCGGACTTGCAATCATAGATGAGGAACAGCGCTTTGGCGTGGCACAAAAGGAACGCTTTAAGGAGCTTTGCAAAAATGTAGATGTTCTTACGCTCTCGGCTACTCCTATTCCGAGAACCCTCAATATGGCAATGAGCGGTTTAAGAGATATGAGTGTAATCGAGGAAGCGCCACGAAACCGTCAGCCTGTACAGACTTATGTTCTTGAACATGACGATGCGGTAATTAACGAGGCTATCCGCAAGGAACTGAGAAGAGGCGGACAGGTTTTCTACCTGCATAACGATGTTGCGACTATTGAATCCTGTGCCTCAAGAATTCTTGAGGCTGTGCCCGAGGCAAAAATAGCCATAGGTCACGGCAAAATGAAAGAGCACGAACTTAGCGAAGTATGGCGAATGATGATTGAACAGGAAGTAAATGTATTAGTATGCACCACTATAATAGAAACGGGTGTTGACCTGCCGAACGCAAATACGCTAATTATAGAAAATGCGGACAGAATGGGACTTTCACAGTTGCATCAGCTAAGAGGACGAGTAGGCAGAAGCAACCGCAGAGCCTATGCTTATCTTACATTCCGCAAAAACAAAGTGCTTACAGAAATTCAGCAAAAGCGCCTTGCCGCTATCAGAGAATTTACCGAATTTGGCAGCGGATTTAAAATCGCAATGCGAGATCTTGAATTAAGAGGCGCAGGAAACATTATGGGTGCTCAACAGCACGGACATATGGAATCTGTCGGATACGATATGTATCTTAAGCTGTTGGGCGAGGCAGTAAGCGAAGAAAAGGGCGAAGCCGCACAGTCTGCCGACCTTGATTGTCTTATTGATATTTCGGTAAATGCGCACATTCCGGAGAGCTATGTAGAAAGCCTTACTCTCCGACTTGATGTATATCGCAGAATCGCCGATATACGCAACAAAGAGGACAGCCTTGATGTTAAGGACGAACTCAAAGACCGTTTCGGCGAAATTCCCGAATCCGTGCTCGGACTTATTGATATTGCGCTTATAAGAAACTGTGCAAACGCAATGGGTATTTACGAAATCAGGCAGACAGATACCAATGTTTTACTGTTTGTCAAAGAGATAAAATCGCCGAAGGTTATAGAACTTCTTTCAAGGCTCAACGGCAGAGCAATGCTGTCTGCGGGCAGCAAACCGTACATTACAATAAGATGTGGCGGCGGTTCATCGCTTGATATGCTCAAAAAAGTATTTAAAATCTGATAGTTGTCTGAAAATTTTGCCGAAAAAGCAATAAATTTTAGAAAATATATAGACAATGCAAATTTTTTTGTGTATAATCATAAAGTACGCACCCTGTCATTTTACGGGTGAAATAGAATTTTTTAAGGACGGTAAATATTATGAAACCATATGCAAAGATCGGTTCATTGTTGCTTGCACTGATTATTGCTGTTGCAGCGGTTGGCTGCACTCCAATCAGCCTTAATGCAGAATGGGCTTACAGGACAGATAAAGTAGAATTGCCAATCGGCGTTTACAGCTACTCGCTTAAAACAGCTTACTCACAAGCTCAAAATTATGCGTCGAAACTTGCTTCATATGACGAGGCATCCGATTCATGGCTTGACCTTGAGATTACAGACGATGACGGCGACAAGGCGATTGCAAGAGATTGGATCAAAAACGAGGCAGAAACAATGTGTCTTAATTACATTGTGACTGACAACCTCGTTGAGGAGCTCGGCATTGATATGAGCGGCGCTACCGCAGATTCGGCTAAAAAAACAGCCGAGGAATATTGGACAGTAGGCCCTTACGCTTCATACGGCTACTATATGCCTTATAAAGACCAGTACGAGCCTTACGGTGTTTCTTTTGAAAGCTTTGAATATTGCACAACACTTTATAACACAAAATACACAGCAGTATTTGAAAAGCTTTACGGTGAGGGCGGTTCAAAAGAGGTAAAGGATGACGAATTTATTTCATACTTTACAGAAAACTATACAGACTATAAGTACATAAAAGCAAATCTTTATGAGTCAACAACCGACGAGTCAAACAACAGCAAAGATGCAGCGCTTTCCGACGAAGACGCAAAGAAGATTACAGACGAGTTTGACGGTTACGCAAAGGAACTTAATAACGGTACTTCTTTTGACGATATTGTAAATAAGTACAAGACAGCTAACTCACTTACAGACGATCCGTCAACATCAGCTGTAGAAAACCTTAAAAGCAGTTCACTCGGCGATGAGCTTAAGACAGCTCTCGGCGAAATGAAAGCGAACGAGGCTAAGACAGTTAAGGTAGGTTCAGGCAATACAGCGGTTTACTACCTTATCTATAAGGGTGATATCAACTCAGACATTGACAGCTATGTTTACGATTCAACACAGCGCAACAAATTGCTTGCAGATATGAAAAAAGACGAGTTTGCAAAGTATGTTGATGACCTTGCTCAAAAGACAGATTGCGAAAAGAACCAGTCTGTACTCGACCAGTACAAGCCTGAGCTTTACTTTGTAAAACCTGAAAGCTCATCAGCAAGCTCAAGTTCTTCAAGCACAAGCTCTTCAAGTTCATCTTCTTCAAAGTAAAAGTTTAAAAATCAAAATGCCACACAGCCTTTGTGTGGCATTTAGTGCAGATATTTTCAACCGATTAATAACCTTTTAAATATATGAAAGGAGTCAACAGTATGAAAAGAAAAATAATTGCTTTAATTTCCGTACTTGCACTCAGTTTTTCTGTATTTGCTTTTTCGGTAAGTGCGGTTGAAGGCGAAGAAAGCGGCGGAGAAATTATTGAAACCGAGCCTGCTCCCGAGCCGGAACCGACATATGAGCCGGAACCCGAGCCGGAGCCGACATACGAACCGGAACCCGAACCGACATATGCTCCCGAGCCGGAACCGACATATTATCCCGAGCCGGAAACGGAGCCTACAGAACCTTATTATGAAGAGCCTACTTACAGTTATGATGATAAGCCATACTACAGCGACGGCGACGATGTATATGTAGGCGGCGGTCAGTCAACATATACTGTACCCGAAACCACTGCGCCTCCTGCACAGATGTATTCTGTAAGCAAAGATACTATTGACGATAAAACGCTTTCACAGAGCGATTGGAACGATATTTCCGCAAATCTCAAAAACGCATCTCTTACCGACAGCGACGGCGATGATTTCAACTTTATCAAGAAAAACACAAGTAAATCCGATAACGGACATTGGATGCTTTATGCAGGTATTGTGTGCTTGATTTTAAGTGTTGCAGGTATTGTTTACTTTATTATTGCTACAGTAAAGAGCCGTGGCAGATACAAATTTGCTCCAGCAACAGGCAAAACCAAAAAGAGAAAATTTGACACCGCAGATGTAGAACTTCCAAAGCAGGATGTATCAAAAGGCGGTACAAAATTTAAGCATTAATTAAAATTTTATCCCGATAAAGTGCGACTTTATCGGGATTTTTGCTTTAATTTGGGTAAAATAACAGTTGAGAGATAGACTTAAAAATTTAGGTCAAGCCTTTTTAAAGGCTTGCGGGTTTGGGCAGCGCCCATAAAATCTTCCGATACAACAATTTATCAGGCGCAAACAGCCACGCTGTTTGCGTGCTGAAACTAAGTTTGTTAAAACAGGCGGTAGCCTTTTATAAAAGAAATAATTAATTTCCAATTTATATAATGAATGGCTTTTTCTTATTGCTATCGCATTTAAAGGCTAACGCCGTTGTGTTCAAGCCGCCAAACAGTGAGTTGTTTGGCTATCGTTAGATTGCATAAGCGGAAAGTATTTGTGGGCTTTGCCCACACCCACGACCTTTGAAAAGGTCGACCAAACTTTTATAATTTTTAAATTTAATTTTCATCTCAACATAAAAAATAGAACTGTGAGCATAAAATACAAAAATCCGCAAAAAATATAACCACCCGGAAAGGTGGTTAATTTTATGAATAGAAAAGAAAGCAAACGCAACGAGCGGTATCCTATTGAACTGCCGTCACGCAACAACGGTTTTGAACATTCACCGATTGTAGATGTTACCGATAACGAAATTTATCCGTATGAACTCAATTCAAGGCGAAATGCGGTATATCAGCCCAATGAAAATATTTCGGAGGTTGTGGCTACCGAAATAGAACCTGATTCGGCAGTGCAAACCATTCACGGACGGCAAATGTAGGAATAAAAACGGGGAAAGTGTCGGCATTTACCGAGCCGACACTTCCGCTCAGTCCCTGTTGTTTTGTAATTATCTGCGCCCTCAACTGGTGAAAGCCGTCTGTAACTATAGCTTTGTTTTCGTTAAGTCCGTTTGCTTTAATTATTTCTTCGGAAAATGCAATATTTTCGCCTGTATTTACCGCTTTGTCTTCTATATAAAGCCTGTCCGGAGAAATCCCTGCCTCGACAATGCAGTTGTACATAGCCTGTGCCTCACTCATCGGTTCATTACTGCCCTGTCCGCCTGTAAGTACAGCTTTTGCATCAGGATTTTCCTGCAAATATCTAACGGCGCTGTTTATTCTGCCTGTAAGCATCATACTCGGGCCGTTCTCGGTAACTTGAGCGCCAAGTACGATTGCGGTTGCATTTTGTTTTGGCTGTTGTATGCAGGCAAATGTCATCAGCCCTGTAACAATCAAACCGTAGCAAAGAAGTGCGGTAAAGCAAAAATTGATGCCGTACAGAACAATTTTGCCGAATATATTTTTCTTGAGTTTTTCTTTTAATGATTTGTATTTATTGCGTGTGCCGAATACAAAAATCAGCCACACACACAGCAATCCGCCTACAAGATTGCCGATGTTGACAATTCCCCACAGAGCGCCCGATACAAACAACAATAAAAATACAATGGCAATTAAGGTAATTATAACTCTGAATATTTTAAAAGCTTTGTTTTCTTTTTCCACAGCTTATCAGCTCTTTTCGTAAATAATTATAATTATTTTAGCATATAAAGCGCCGAAAGACAATAACTTTTAACTTTGCTTGCAAAATTTTATTGATACCGCAGTGAAAGCGTGATATAATAACTTATTATGCAAGGCGGTGACAATATGAAGTCTGTATTTGCGGGAAACAAAGCGAAGTTTGCTTATTTTTCCTTTATATTTATAATAATTTCAACGGCGATGTATACATTTTACGCAAAAGAACCGCATTGGTGGTATATTGTATGGAATGATATTCTTGCTGTAATTCCGCTGTTTGCGGCAATGCTGTGTGAACATTATTTCAGTAAGAAAAAAGCTGTTCCTGCTGTAATATTTGGATTTTTGTGGTTATTATTCTTTCCAAATTCGCCGTATATGATGACGGATTTAAAATATACAAGCTATTTTAAAGAGTCCGCTTATCTTGAATATGAAAAAATCGGAACGAATGTGACCGCTTGGCTTATGGTGCTGAACTTGACGGTTACGGTTATACTCGGGTTGCTGTTCGGAATGATGTCAATGCGAATTATTCATAAAATAATAAATAAGCGTTTCGGAAAGGTGACGGGTGTTGCTTTTTGTACAATTACGATTTTACTCAGCTCGTTTGCAATTTATATCGGCAGATATGCAAGAGTAAATTCGTGGGATATTGTTCGCCCGATTTTCTTAATTGAAAAATCGTTAAATTCACTGTCGGAATTTTCACCGATTTTTATAGCTGTATTCTGTATAGCCACGGCGATGCTGTATGTGCTTTATTATGCATTTGATAAATTTGTAATAAAACACGATTGATAAACGGTTTTTTGAGAATTTTTAAAAACTACGGTTAATTATATTTATTAAAATAACCGACAAAAACTGCTGTTTGAGTGACAAACCCAAACAGCAGTTTTTATGTTATGTTCTGAATATTTGATATATTGATAAATTGTGGTTTAGCGGAGTGTCGGTTGGGCATTGAAATTTAGCTAACGCTAAATTATCCTCCAAAAAACAAAAAAAGTTTACTCAATTTTTTCAAAAATTGCGGGTTTGGGCAGCGCCCATAATATCTTCCAATTTAACAATTTATCAGGCGCAAACAGCCACGCTGTTTGCGTGCTAAGACTTAGTTTGTTAAAACAGGCGACAGCCATTATAAACAGAAATGCTAAAAACATAGTCAACGCATTGCGTTGACTATGAAGATTAAGTATGTTTTCTTTTATTGCTCTCGCATTGACTTTCGCCTATTCGTTCAAGCCGCCAAACAGCGAGCTGTTTGGCTATCGTCAGATTGCGTAAGCGGAAAGTATTTGTGGGCTTTGCCCACACCCACGACCTTTGAAAAGGTCGACCAAACTTTTATAATTGCTTGGCTAAACTGTGAGTTAAACCATAATTTACCCAACTTTAAAATCATTCATTATTTTTATGAGAAAACTCATTGTAGAGGTTTTCAAGTTCGGGCAAAATGTCTACATACGGAGATTCGCAGGCGGTTTCAAATGGACTGCTCTTTTTACTCTTCAGATTTTCTGCGGCAGATTTTTCGGGTACATTTATTGTGCCTGCACCTGCCACACAGCCGCCCGGACAAGCCATACCCTCAAGCAGGTATCCGTTATATTTGCCTGCTTTAGCCATTCTTAACAATTTCATACACTCGTCAAGTCCCTGTGCGTTTGCAATTTTTACTTCACGCTCAGGGTCCATTCTGTGTATTGCATTTACAACCGCTTTTGCAACACCGCCGCTTACAGCAAAACCTCTGCCGTCCGCACTTGAAAAAGAAAGCGGCTCTTCATCGGGTTCAAGCGCCGCAAAATCTACCTCTTTGGCGGCAAACATTCCCGCCACTTCTTCAAAAGTGAGCACAAAATCAATGTCACTTCTTATACTTCTGCGGCTTGCCTCAAGCTTTTTAGCCGCACAAGGGCCGATAAATACTACTCTGCAACCCGGGTGATCCTGCTTTGTAAGTCTGCCTGTAAGTACCATAGGGGTGAGAGCCATTGAAATGTAAGACGCAATGTCGGGAAATGTCTTTTTAGCCATAACGCTCCATGCGGGACAGCACGAAGTAGCCATAAACGGCTGTTTGGCAGGCACTTCTTCCATAAAGTCTTTTGCCTCTTCAACGGTGCAAAGATCGGCTCCCACGGCAACCTCTACAACATCTTCAAAGCCAAGTGCCTTGAACGCATTTCTTATTTTTGTTGCGGGAAGTCCTGCAAACTGACCTGCAACAGCGGGTGCAACTGCGGCATAAACGGGAGTATCACTCTGTAAAGCCTTTATTGTTTGGAAAATCTGGCTTTTGTCAACAATTGCGCTGAACGGACAGCTTACAAGGCACATTCCGCAGCTTACGCATTTGTTGTAGTCAATATCCGCTCTGCCGTATTCATCACTGTGAATTGCTTTCATACCGCAGGCAGCTGCGCAGGGGCGCTCCTGCTTTATAATTGCATTGTAAGGGCACGCACTTTGGCACTTGCCGCACTTAATGCATTTTTCTTCGTCAATAAAAGATTTGCCGTGCACGATTGAGATAGCGCCTTTCGGGCAAACCTCGGTACAAGGGTGTTCAAGACAACCTTGACAGCCGTTGCTTACGAACACACGCTTTTCGGGACAGCTGTGGCACGCAAACTTTATAATATTGATAAGCGGCGGTTCATATACCTTTTCGTCAATCATACTTTCTTCAACACCTGTCGAAATAGGCGCTTGTTCATCTGCCGACAACAGGTTAAGTCCCATTGCAAGGCGCAGTCTTTCACCTACAATGGCACGCTCAAGGAAAACGCTTTCTCTGTAAGTGGAAATCTCGCCCGGGATAATTTTGTAAGGCAGACTTTCAAATTTAGAATAATCACCGCCCTCGTACGCAAAACGAGCAACTTCGGTAAATATCTGCTGACGAATTTTAGTCTTTGAAGAATACAATCCTCTCATAATTAAAACTCCCGTTATTTCATATTTTTTCTGTTTAATGCAAAAATTCAATTATTTTGCAAGTTTATTCGATACATTTCAATAAAATTATACAACAGCGGCTAAAATATTTCAACAACAATTTTGTAAATTCAATAGCAAAATATTCTAAAAATGCATTGACTTTTGTTTATTTTTGATTTATTATAGCAGTGTATAAACATAAATATAGGAGAACTTTATTATGAAATGTCCAAACTGCGGATTTGATTGCGAGGGCAACTTTTGCACAATGTGCGGAACTTCGCTTAAATCACAATCACCACAAACCGAAAATAAACAGAACCCATATATAAATATTGAAAACAAACAACCCTTAAACAATTCTGCATCGGCAGAACAAAACCAAAATAATACAAATTATGCCAACACTGCACAGCAGAATAATTATCAAAATATTCAGGCTCAACCGCAACAAAGTAATTTTTCGGGTACACAGCCTCAACAGCAGACGAATTTTTCTTATATTCCACAGCAAAGAACAAACGGTTTTGTAAATGTTCCCGTACAGGGGCAGAACGGAGTTGCGCCTATTCCCACACAATCGCCTGTACCTAAAAAGAACAGCGGCAGAACAGGAAAAATTGTTGCCGCCTGCATACTCGGCGGAGTAATTTTGGCAGGTGTGGTAATTGTAATAGTGTCTGCCATAGTAAACAGTCTCGATTTACAACTGTCGGAACCCACAGATGTTGATAAAATTGACTCTACTCAATACAAAGTAGGAGAGAAAGCCGAAACATTGTTTGGCGGCATAACAATGACCAATATTCAAACAGGTTCTTTTTCGTTAGAGTCAATGACATCCTCATATGATGCTCCGAAAGAGTATAAGTTTGATTTTTATGTTGAAAATACCACCGACGATGATTTCACAATATCTTTCGATGATTTTAATGTTACCGTCAAGGACAGCAGTACGAATTATTCGTTTACAAATGTCAGCGTTGACGGAAATCCCGATAAACTCACAATAAAACCGCATACAAGCGACACATTTACCATATATCGCTGTGATTCAAATCGTAAAGAGGACGGCAGTTTAAAGATAAACTATAATTATGAGTGCGGCGATAGTAAAGGCAAGGTTGTTTTTACAAAGAACTGCGATAAAATTTACAGCAGTTTATTTGAAGAGGCAGATACCGATTTCGGTACTGTAAAAATAACTGATGTAACAAAGCCGAGCACAAAATATATTTATGATACCTATATTAAGGGCAGTAACCTGCAAACAGGCGGCGCTACCTTGGATGAAAGCGATTTTGACGACAGCGTTGCTTATGATACGGAAACCTTTGCGATATATGAATTTACCGTTAATGCCGATAATTTCAGCAACAGCGGCAAAAAAGTATATTTAAAGGAAATTTCAGCGTCTGAAGACACAGATGCGGACATAGTTCCTTATGACGGACTGTCTTCCGATTATATTATTCCGATTGCGGTTGTAAGCGATAATTATAAATATTTTATCAGTGATTATGATTCTCAAAGTTTGAATTTAATGATTGACAGTGATAAAACAACTACATTTAAATACATAGCGGCTATCAGAAAAGACAGCGATTATTATTTTAATATGAGCTTTAAGTTTGACAACGGAAACACCGTAATTACAGAAACAAGCGTTGACGAACTTGAAGAAAATATCAATAATTAATGTAAATTGAATAAAAAATAAATGACCGTAAATCCGATAAAGATTGCGGTCATTTTTAATCGGGCAGAGTTTTTAACATTATATTATAATTATGTTAAAAACTCTGTGCCGAATTAAATGTAACAATATTGTAAAGTATAATTTGTATAATAATTCTTTTTTTAAGACATTGTAAGTATTATGTTTATAATATGCAAATTCTTTAACAGAAAAATTGCAGAAAAGCTCTCAAAATTCGTCACACGAAAAATACACAATACTTGAAATATTGACAGTATAATGATATAATTCAAGATAGGTTATTATGTGTCAGAATGAAATTTTATGATTTGGAAGTGAGTTATTAAAGATGAGCAGATTTTTTAAGGACATCAAAAAATTCTTTAACTACACGGTATTTTCTTCAAAGGCGGAACTTAAGTCCGAAGTAGCGGGCTCTTTCTTGAGCTGGCTGTGGTGGATTCTTGATCCGTTCTTCTTTATGCTTGTGTATTCGTTTATCGCAATCCTTGTATTTAAGAGCGGCGAGCCGTATTTCCCGGTATTCGTATTTATCGGTCTTAACTGTTGGCAGTTCTTCAGCAAGGTTGTTAAAAGCTGCGTAAAAGTCGTGCAGTCCAAAAAGATGATTGTCACGAAAGTTTATATACCTAAGCATATATTTATTCTTGAAAAAATCGGTGTTTACGGTTTTAAGATGCTCGTATCCTATGCGCTTACGGTTCTTCTTATGATTATTTACCAAGTGCCTTTAAGCTGGAGAATGTTCTGGGCATTGCCGATTATGGCCCTTTTGGTGGTAATCACATTTGCCTGCAGTACAATTATGCTCCACTTCGGTGTATTTGTTGAGGACTTGCTCAATGTAATTACCATTGTTTTGCAGCTTGGTTTCTACATTTCAGGTATTTTCTATTCAATCGAAAATAAACTTGACGGTATTTTGGGTGAGCTTTTGATTAAATGTAATCCGATAGCTCTTATTATCTGCGATTTAAGACGAGTGCTTATTTATAATCAGGATCCACACTGGGTGGCATTGCTTGCGTGGTTTGTTGTTGGCATCGTTATCAGTGTTATTGGCATCAGAACGATTTATAAGCACGAAAACAGCTATGTAAAGGTGATTTAATTATGGGAGAATCAGCAATTTCAGTCAGAAATGTTAAAATTAAATACAGATGTTTTAAAAAGGTTTCGCTTTTAAAGTCTATTTTTGCACCGAGAAAGAATAAGAAAATTGAGTATTTTGAGGCTGTAAAGGGTGTTTCTTTTGAGGTTGAAAAGGGTCAGATTTTGGGTATTGTCGGAAAAAACGGCAGCGGTAAATCAACTCTTTTAAAAGCTATAGCAGGTATTTTCTCGCCTGACGAAGGCGAAATCGACTTGCACGGTCATTCAATTTCCTTGCTTTCAATCGGCGTAGGCTTTCAGAATAAATTAAGCGGCAGGGAAAATATTTTCCTTTCGGGTATGCTTTTAGGCTTTGAAAGACCGCAGATCGAAGAAAAACTCGACGAAATCATTGAATTTTCCGAACTCGGTGACTTTATTGACCGCCCTGTAAAGACATATTCAAGCGGTATGTATTCAAAGCTCGCTTTCTCAATTACAGCTATTCTTGAAACCGAAATTATGCTTATTGACGAGGTTTTGAGCGTTGGTGACGCAAAGTTTAAGAAGAAGAGCTACGAAAAAATGCGTAGCCTTATTATGAACAAAGACAGAACCGTTGTTATTGTATCGCACAGCTCCGACACACTCAGAAAGCTCTGTGACAATATTCTTTGGCTGCACGATGGCGTAGTAAAGATGCAGGGCACTACCGAAGAGGTGCTTCCTTTGTACGAAGAGTTTATGTCTTAACGGTGGCGGTATGTCAAGATTTTTTGAAAAACTCAAAGATGTAAAACCGAGAGATATACTGCATATTTTTCTGTTTATATTTGCCTTGCCGATTGCACTTGTGTATAAAATTTTCAGAAAAGATTTATGGCTTGTGTGCGATAACGGCGTGGAGGCAACGGACAACGGATTTTGTTTTTTTGAATATGTGTGCAAAAATCACCCCGAGCAGGACTGCGTTTATGCGGTGTATAAAAGCAGCGTTGATTATGAAAATGTTAAAAAGACAGGCAAAACCGTAAAGTACGGCAGTTTTGCCCACTGGATTTTGTACCTTACCGCAAAGGTAAACATCAGTTCTCAAAAGGGCGGAAAGCCGAACTATGCCGTATGCTATCTGCTTGAGGTTTACGGAATTTTGCGCAACAGCCGTGTGTTTTTACAACACGGGGTAATTCTTACAAATATTGATTTTCTTTATTATAAAAACACAAAAATGAGTATGTTTGTCACCAGCACATACAGGGAATGGGAGTATGTAAACAATAATTACGGTTATCCCGAGGGCACTGTAAAATTACTCGGACTTCCCCGCTGGGACAAGCTTCACAATTTTAAAACAGTGCCGAATCAGATACTTATTATGCCGACATGGCGTGACTGGATCGGTACAGACGCACTTTCAAAAAGCATTGAAGATGATAAAAAGGCTTTTTGCGAGAGCGATTATTTTAAAAATTGGAGTAAAATAATCAACAGCAAACGACTTGAAGAAATTTGCGAAAAGTACGGCTGTACTGTTATGTTTTACCCGCACAGGGATATGCAGAGATTTATCGACTGCTTTTCAAAGAGCAATCCGTACCTTACAATCTGCAAATATCCCGAATATACCGTGCAGGAGCTTATGAAAAGCTCGGCATTTATGATTACCGATTACTCAAGCGTGCAGATTGACTTTGCTTATATGAAAAAGCCGCTTGCGTATTTTCAGTTTGATTATGAAAGATTTTCGGAGCAGCACTACGGCAAAGGTTATTTTGACTATACCGAGGACGGATTTGGCCCTGTTTATAACGAAGAACAGGGACTTATGAATTATATAGAGCAGATGGCACAGCGTTCGTTTGCGAACACAGAGCTTTATTTAAACAGACACAAGGAATTTTTTGACTTGTACGATACGGAAAATTCAAAGAGAAATTACGAGGCTGTCAAAGAAAGATGGCCGTGAGGTATGTATGGAAGAGAAAAACACAAACCCGATTGATTTTGTAATAATTTGGGTTGACGGCAACGATAAGCAGTGGCAGGAGGAAAAAGCCAAGTATGACGGCAAAACGGTCACCAATGCCAACAGTGAAGTTCGTTTCAGAGATTGGGACAACTTGCAGTATTGGTTCAGAGGTGTGGAAAAGTTTGCCCCTTGGGTAAATAAAATTCACTTTGTCACATGGGGACATCTGCCGAAGTGGCTTGATACAACAAACCCAAAACTTAACATTGTAAATCATAAAGATTACATTCCGTCAAAGTATCTTCCTACCTTTAATTCACATACTATTGAGCTTAATTTGCACCGTATAAAGGGACTTTCGGAACAGTTTGTGTATTTTAATGACGATATGTTTATTACCGCACCGACTAAACCGGAGGACTTTTTCAAAGACGGTATGCCTTGCGACACATTTGCACTTGACTGCATTTGTTTTAATAAGGACAGCGCAGGTTTCTTTAACGGTGCGGATGTTTCTATCATTAACGACCATTTCGATAAGGAAAAAGTCTTTAAGCGTGACTGGAAAAAGTGGTATAGCGGTAAGAACGGAATGAAAAATCATTTAAAAACGACGCTTTTGTTGCCGTGGCATTGGTTTCCGGGCTTTTACTATCAGCACACTCCGTCGAGTTTTATGAAAGCAACTTTTGAAGAAATTTGGGAAAAAGAATACGATGCGCTGGATTCTACCTGTATGGATAAATTCAGAAAAACAGGCAATGTAAACCAGTGGCTTATGAAGTTCTGGCAGTTGGCGGCAGGCAAGTATACAGTCCGCAGGGACAGCTTTGCATACTGCTATCATGTCAAGGAGTATAATTATCCCGATTTGTGCAGGGATATTCCTTCACAAAAACATAATATGATTTGTATTAACGATACAGCCGAAACTACGGATTTTGAGGTGAAAAAGCAGGGCGTCATTGACGCATTTGAAAAACTTTTGCCTGAAAAATCAACTTTTGAGCTGTAATTTTAGTTTATTTAATTTGCATTTTGCGGTTTCGGTAAAATTACCGAGGCATAAACCATATACTAAAGGAGTAATTTGATGGGTAGAAATTTTATATGGCTGTTTGGCGAAAATCTTGCCGCAACCTCAAATAATAACTCATATTATTTTTGGAAACAGGTAGTACGCCGCAGGGACGGTATAGACAAGTACATTGTGCTTGAAAAAATGCCGCCAATAAAGAAACCTACGCCTCTCTTTCTGACAAAGAAAAGAGTTTTGTTGTTTGGAAAAACACAGTAAAGCATTTTAAGATTTACTTAAATGCCGATATGTACTTTGTTTCTTTGAGTTACAAGGATATTACTCCTACAAAGCTCGGCTTTTTTAAGACAGACTTTTTCATAGAAAAGCCTCTTATTTACTTACAGCACGGCACACTTGGCATTAAAGCTATTGAATATAAGGGCTATGGCTACAATAATAATATGTTTCGTTTTTTGTATTACAACAAGAACATTAAGCCCACTCTTATGGATTACAATAAATTCAAAGATTATCAGCTTTACTACGGAATTTATCCGCCACGCTACATTGAGCTTGTAAAGCGCCACAAGGCATACCATGCACAGCCGCACAACGGCAAGAATATACTTTGGTTTATGACATGGAGAGAGTACCTTGGCGACAACTATATGACACAGATGCTTATGCATCAGATTAAGGGTGTGCTTTCAAGCCAAAAACTTGCCGATTATCTTGATAAAACAAATTCCGTTTTTACGGTTTGTTTGCACCAATTTTTTGATGAAGAGAAAATCGAAGAATTTAAGGAATGTGCAAAGACAGACAGAATCAAGTTTATTCATTCGCACAAAACAGATGTGCTTGACGAACTTGCGAAAAATGATGTTCTCATTACAGACTATTCTTCGGTAGGCTTTGACTTTACGGTGCTCAATAAGCCTGTAATTTTGTATCAGCCTGATTTGAAGAATTACCTTGCAAAGCGTAACCTTTACTGCGAGGTAGAGGAGCTTGAGCAGTGCTCTTACACAAAAGCAAGGCAACTTGTTGACGCTATTGCCGACGAAACCTATACGATAAATCCGTTCTTTAAGTCAAGACTTCCGGAAGAGATTGACTATGACTTTATAGAGAGCGGCGCTCATATTGACAGAATGTATGAGGAATTTTCTTCAATTCAGAAGAATAAGGTAACATTCCTCGGTTATAACTTCTACGGTGTAGGCGGTACGGTTTTTGCTACCCGTTCGCTTGCGGAGGCTTTGCTTGAGAAAAACTATCTTGTAGAGCTTTTGTCGCTAAAGTGCACCGCAAAGCCAAAGGAAATGCCTTACGGATTGCAGCTTACAGCATTGTATAAGGCGAATTCACGCAGAAAGATTGAACTTTTAAAGCGTGGCTTCTTTAGATGGAAAGGACTTTACGGTCACCTTGACTGCGATTGCAGCAGACAGAACCTTTCTCCGTATGCAGGTATGGCAATGAGAAAGAAACTTGAGAATATAAACAGTAAGACTGTAATTTCAACAAGAGAATCTCTCCACCTTTTCCTTAATGACGCTACATCGGAGAAAATTGAGGAGAAAATCTATTTCTTCCATTGTACAGCCGCACTTGTAAATGAGCTTTTCCCCGACATTGTTAATAAAATGGAGAAAATCGACATCGGCAAGGCTGTATTTGTAAGTGAAGAAAACCGTCAGCTTTACCTTGATAAATTTAATTTTAAAAACTATAAGGATTATATCGTGCTCGGCAATACTCTTGAGTCAAGCCGAAGTGTGGCAAGAGAGGACATAGGAGCGGAAGAAGAGGACGATAATAAAAAGAAAGTTGATGAGCCACAGCGTGACTACTTCCTCGGTATGTATTTGCTCAGAATCAGCCATGAGCGTGAGGCTGACATTAACAATCTTATCGGCTTTGCCAAGTATCTTAAAGAGCAGAATGTTGATGACATTGTAATTGATGTTTACGGTACGGGCGACTATCTTAACGAATTTCTCGATAAGATTTTTGATAACGAGGTTGAAGATTATATTTGTTATTGCGGCGAAACCTCGAACCCTAAAAATCAGATGAAAACTCACGATGCGGTTGTAGATTTCACACTCAATCATTCGTTTGGTATGCCGTACATTGAGGCTATACTCAACGGCAAAATGGTATATTGTACAGAGAACACAGGTTCAAGGGAAGTTCTTAACGGCATTGACGGCTGTATTTATACTTCGTATGCAGACTTGCTCGATAAGATTCGTAAGTTCCCACAGGTTACAGATGACCAACTCAGAAGTAACTATGATAAAATCAGTAAGGTATATTCAAGAGAGGTTCTCGGCGAGAAATTCGTTGATTTTCTTGAAAAATAATTAATAATTAAACGGCAGCACTTTGAAATTAAATTCACAAGTGTTGCCGTTTTTGATTGAAATAAGGTTCTTTATCAAAAGTTGGGGTAATTTATGGTTTAACTCACAGTTTAGCCAAGCAATTATAAAAGTTTGGTCGACCTTTTCAAAGGTCGTGGGTGTGGACAAAGCCCACAAATACTTTCCATTTATGCAATCTAACGATAGTCAAACAGCTCGCTGTTTGGCGGCTTGAACACAACGGCGAAAGGCTTTGCGATAGCAACTAAAGAAAATATACTTTATTTCATAGTCAGCGCAATGCGTTGACTGTTTTTGTTTATATGGTTGCCGCCTGTTTTGTTAAACTTTCTTTCACGCACACTGACAGCAAGCAGTCAGTGTATAATAATTTGTTATAACATAAGACATTATGGGCTCTGCCCAAACCCGCAAGCCTTTAAAAAGGCTTGACCTAAATTTTTAAATTATTTTGCTTCAACAGTGCGATAAACCATAATTTGAAATATAAAATTAACATAATAAAAAAAGGAACCTTGTACAAGATTCCTTTTAGTGTATTGTTTATTCTGACGGAGCATCAATGGTTACGGTCATATAATCGTCATCTTCTTTGTATGAAAGATATACATTATAGCCGTCTTTATCATCTGCGGAATAATAGCCCTCATAACTGCTTTCGTCAACGGTAAAGCCGAGTTGCTTGCATTTGTCAACATATTCGTTAAATTGGTCTAAAGATAAACCGTAAGCCTCAAATCCAAAAGAATCTTCATTATCTATGCATTTCTTTACTACCTTTACATCAGGCTTAGGAATTTTTGTGCCGAGTTCCGATGTGGTCCAATAATATGCCTCTTCGGTATTTTCATCTTCTGAATATTTTTTAGTGCTGAAATCATAATATGAAGTGTAGATTTTATTGTCATTAATGTATTTTATGGTAGCAACATCGGGTTCAACCAAATTAAAGTGATTCATGTCTTTTAAATAATAAATACCGCTGTAATAATAGCAGTTTATATTTTTTGCGGATTCTCCGGGTTCAACAATTTTTTCGGTTTCTGCGTGCATAGAAATATCCCTTTGCTTTAATTCGGAAATATCATCATCACTCATTGAAAATTTATCTTTAATCTCGTTGTAGAAATTTTCCTTGTCCTCTTCCGTTACCGAGCCTTTTTCTTTAAATGTCATTTCAAAATCCGTAACTGTATATTTTGAATTGTTTGTATAGTCTAAAAGAACATATTTTTCACCGTCAACAATTCCTTGATCCACATTCCATGCAATATCATCAATTTTAATTGTTTCTCTCTTCTTTTCCGGTTGTTTTGTCTGTGATACAGCAGATGCATCATCGCTTGTTTGACTTGCAACGCCCTCACTGCCTGTCGAAGCCTGCGGTGCTCCATTGTCGGAGCATCCGGCAAAAACTATTGTAGCAGACGCCGCAACAATAACAGCTATAAATGTACATAAATTTTTCTTAACGGTATTTTTCATAATTATGACCATTCCTTTCCGCCTTGCTACAAGGCACAAAAATAAATGAAAGCAACTTGTAGTAAAGCTATGTAAAAATTGTTAGAATGTACTTGAGAAAGCAAACACACTACAGAGCACGAAGAGGTGAGTAGGCTCAGCGTATACTGAACTGAATATTTATGTGTGTCAGATGCTCTTTCAAGCACAATTAATTAGGGCATTGAACCCTGTAAACTTATCTTTGGAGAGATATACTACTCAATCTTTCAGTGAGCATCCAGTTCCTGTTTGTTTCCTCAAAATATTAATTTTGAGGGATGTGTTGTGTTAAAAATCGTTTATCCTGTTTGCTGTGGAATAGATGTCCACAAAACCTTTATCTATTGTTGCATTGCAACTACCGACAACAAGGGTATTACCACCTACAAAAGCAATCGTTTTTCGTCTTTTACTAATCAACTGAAACGATGTGCAACTTGGCTCAAAGAGAAAGATTGTAAGGATGTTTGTATGGAATCCACGGGCAAATATTGGATTCCTGTTTACAACATTCTTGAATTGTCCTGCAATATTGTTTTGATTCACTCAAAATATGTTAAAACAATTAAGGGAAAGAAAACTGACAAAAGGGATGCCAAATGGATTGCTGACCTTTTTAAGCATGATTTAATTAACGGTAGCTTTATTCCTCCGGCTGATATTCATCAGTTAAGGGATTTAACCCGTTATCGAAACAAGCTAACTAATTTTATTGTCGGTGAGAAAAACCGTGCGCAAAATTGCCTGACTGTTTCCAATATCAAATTAGATGATGTTTTCATTTTATGGCTTGACTTTTATTTGCAGGACTCCTTAATGTAAATCCGTTGACATTATTATATAAAAATAAAAATAAAAAAGTGTATGCTGTCAGCATACACTAAGAAAATAAAAAAACTTATTTGATTGATAAAACTTAAATCTTTGGATTATGGTTTCTGTTCTAAATATTGGGTAACATTAATACATTATGGTTTAGCACACGATTTAAGCCAAATAATTAAAAAAAGGTTGACCAAACTTTTATAATTGCTTGGCAAAGCATTATGCTAAACCATAATTTAGCCCAATTGTTGATAAAGAACCGGCTTATAAAAATTAATTCTAAAATTAGTTCTAAGGAGATTTTCTTATTTTATCGGTATCAATTATAAAAATTACATACTCTCAGGGCAAGAAATGTTGAACATTGTAAGAACATTCTTGATTACAACCTTTACGCTTTCGCAAAGTGCAAGTCTTGCCTGTGTGAGTGCCTCGTCTTCGCCTTTAACACGGCACGCATTGTAGAATTTGTGGAAAAGTGTTGCAAGCTGTGTTACATAGCGGGTAATCTTGGTTGGGTCATAGTCCTTCGCCGCACTCTCAATCTCATTTGTATATGATGCGAGGTGGTGGATAAGCTCCTTTTCTTCGGGCGCTGTGAGAAGTGCAAGCTCCGCATCTGTACATTTGCGTGGGTTAATTCCGTCTTTTGCAAGCGCCTTTATGATACTGCAAATTCTTGCGTGCGCATACTGAACATAATATACAGGGTTCTGGTTGTCCTGCGCAACCGCAAGGTCAAGGTCAAAGTCCATCTGTGTATTTGCCTCACGGGTGTTGAATAAGAATCTTGCGCTGTCAACAGGTACTTCCTCAAGGAGGTCGCCAAGCTGAATGGCTTTACCTGTACGCTTGCTCATTCTTACGATTTCGCCGTTCTTAACGAGTTTTACAAGCTGCATAAGCACAACATTGAGTTTGTCGCCGTCATAGCCGATAGCGTCCATTGCGCCTTTCATGCGCATTACATGACCGTGGTGGTCTGCGCCCCATATATCAATAAGAGTTGTAAAACCTCTGTCAAATTTATTTTTGTGATAAGCAATGTCGGCTGTAAAGTAAGTAGGGTTGCCGTTCTGACGGATAAGTACATCGTCTTTTAATTCAAGATTGTCAATGTATTTTTGAGTTTTGCCCTGCTTTAAAAGTTTTTCTGTAAGTACCTGCTTGTTCTTGTACCATACAGCGCCGTCCTGCTCATATGTAAGTCCTTTTTCCGTGAGTGTGTCAACAACCGCCTTTACAGCGCCGCTCTTATGAAGTTCACTCTCAAAGAACCACTTGTCATAGGTGATGTTGTACTTTGCCATATCGCTCTGCATTTTGCTTATATTCTTAGGAAGTGCAAAATCTACAAGAGTTTTTTTGCGCTCTTCGGAAGATACATTTACAAGGCTGTCGCCGTGAATGTCGGCATATTCCTGTGCAAGTTCTGTTATGTCAACGCCCTGATAACCGTCCTCGGGGAATACGATTTCGTCACCCTTAAAAATCTGGAGATAACGGGCCTCGAGTGAGCAGCCGAACTTTTCAATCTGATTGCCTGCGTCGTTTACATAAAATTCACGCCATACATTGTAGCCTGCCTTATCAAGAACAGCGGCAAGACAGTCGCCGAGTGCGCCGCCTCTTGCGTTGCCCATATGCATAGGGCCTGTAGGGTTTGCGGATACGAACTCTACCATTACCTTTTCGCCCTTGCCAAAATCCGAATTGCCGTAGGTTTCCGGATTTTCAAGTACGCTGTTTACTACTGCGGAATAAAATTTTGAACCGAGGAAAAAGTTGATGAATCCCAGACCTGCGGTTTCAAATCTTTCGCACATTGTACCCTCAAGGTCGAGGTGTGATGTGATAGCCTGTGCAATTTTAAAAGGAGGCATACGGAAAGCCTTTGCGCCGGCCATAGCGGCATTTGTTGCAAAGTCGCCGTGTGATCTGTCGGCAGGTGTTTCTATAATAAAATCGGGTAATTCTGCCTGTGGCAGGTCACCCTCTGAAATTGCCTTTTCAATGGCAGAATTAATTGCAAGTTTAAGCTTGCCGACTGCTTCAGCATAAATGTTCATTGTTTTCTACCTCTTTCTTCTTTTCAATGTCTATTCTAAATCGGTTTTCACTCACAAGGTCCGAGTTGAAGTCAAGAGTGTAGATAACCTCAAGTGAACCACCGTTTTCGTTAAGATTGTTGTTCAGAGTTTTTGTAAACACACCGATTGAAAGCGTGCCCGCAATGGTTTGGTACATACACTGATGTCTTTTGCCTTTTTCAAGTATAAGTTGAGAACTTAACGGTCCTTTGCGTGAAATCGTAACGGTTTCGTTTTCAACCTTAACCAGGTTGTTGAAAAACTTATCGGGCAAATCTTCGTCATATTCCTTGTAATTTATAAGGAAATGACCGTTTTTCATCATATATTTGCCCTCGGTAATTACTTCAATGCGGTCGTCCTGTCCTTCAACGTTCTGCTCACCGACAATCGAAATCATATAAGGATTCTTTTCTTTTTCCATAAATTCCTCCGATTATCAGTATTTTTCAATATCTATCTGCGTTACCGTGTGCTCCATATTTTTGCCAAGGAATAACTCCGCAACGCTTTCAAAGCCCTCGGGAGTGTCGCTTACAAAGAATGATGAAGCGCCTTGCTCGGTGCTGTTGTTGAGGAGATTATTTTCTCCGAGCACCTTTTTGGTGTATAAAGCGGTTTCGTAGCCGGAGTCAATAAGCTCAATGCTGTTGCCGATTACGCTTGAAATCGCATCTGCAAGCAACGGATAATGAGTACAGCCCAAAATGAGTGTGTCAATATCATTTTCCACAAGCTCCGTAAGGTAATGCTTTATTGTGAGGCGAACAATCTGATCGTCTTTATGTATAAATCCGTTTTCCACAAGCGGAACAAAGAGCGGGCAAGCCTTTTCAAATACCTTAAATTCGGGATTTAACTTTTCAAGACGAGCCTTGTAGTTATGTGTGCTTATTGTAGCGGCTGTGGCTATAACGCCGATTCTGCCTGTTTTTGTCTTTTTTGCAGTAGCAAAGGCAGTCGGATTTATAACGCCTGTGTAAGGAACAGGCAGGTCGCTTTCGAGCTTTTTGCCCGCAACAGAACTTACCGTACCGCAGGCGGCAACAATCATTTTTACATTATTCTCAAGCAAAAAATTTGTATCCTGAAAAGCATATTTTGTAATGATTTCTCGGCTTCGGTTTCCGTAGGGAACTCTGCCCGTATCGCCGAAGTATATTATATTTTCATTTGGAAGAATGTGCAGAAATTCTCTTACCGCACTCAATCCTCCAAGCCCGGAGTCAAACACACCGATGGCATTAGCTGAAGACATATTAAAACCTTCTTTTCGTTATTGCATAAAATTATACCTCTTAATAATAACATATAAAGGCATCGGTTTCAAGTTAAAACAAAAAAATAATGCGTGCCGTTGCCCTTTTCTGTAATTGACAAGTGCACATATTAACTGTATAATATATTGGTGAATACATTTAGAAAGGATGTATGACTTTGGAAATAAAAAATGCTTTTGAATATATTGCAGGTAAGGTTGAGGCTCAGCTTGCTCCTGCCGGATATACAAGACAAAAGGTAGCGGCCGACGACAAGCAGGAAATTGTAGCGCTTTTTACAAGCGAAAATGTTGCTTATTCGGTAGTTTATTACAAAGAAAAAACTCATATGGTACTGCGCACCTGTACTATGACAGAGGAAGGCCCTGACAACGAGTGGAAAACTCTTGCCACATGGATGCTTGACGAAGAAAGCACACAGAAAGATGTCGAGAGTATTTCAAACGACTTTATTGAGGGCGTTTCGGGCGCTGTTGCCGTTAAGCGTGCAAAGCAGATTAAGCAGAAAAAGAAAAAGGACGATGACGGCAATGCGGATCCAAAGTTCCTTGCAAAGCGCTTTGTAGCTGTTTTCCCTGAACTTAAAGAGGAAATCAAGTACGAAGAGGACGGATATTTTCCGTTCAGAGGCGCAACTTTCGCAAAAGAAAAGATTGCTCCGAAGATTGTTGATTATGTAAAATCCGCAACAAAGCCGCAGCTTGAAAAACTCGTTGGTATCTTTAATCTTCAGTACAACAACGGCGATGTTGACACACGCGCAATTATCACCATAGTATTGCTCAATGCACTTGATGATGAGCAGTTCAACACAGTGTTTGAGTATTTAAGCGATGACCTGAAAAAGGCCGCAAAAGCCGCAAGAAAATACAAGGGCAAAAAGGTTAAGCCCGAAAAGCCGAAGAAAAAGAATGTTTCTAAAGCATCGACACTTAATGATTAATCTTATATAAAAGCAGAAATACTGCGATTTTTTGCGAAAAAACACTTGACTTAGTGTTTTGTATATGATAGAATAGTTATACCTCTGAAAGGGGCTTTATTTTTCTGCCCTATTGAGGGAGGCTAAAATATTCCGAAAAAACCGGGAGGTGCCGTTATGAGAGTTAAAATCACATTGGCCTGCACAGAGTGCAAACAGCGTAATTACAACACAATGAAAAACAAGAAAAACAGTCCCGACAGACTTGAAATGAACAAGTACTGCCGTTTCTGTAAGAAACACACTCCGCACAAGGAAACAAAATAATGGAGGTTTAAAATGGCTGACAAAAAGGTTGAAGCTAAAAAGGCTGACGCTAAGAAAGCGGATGCCAAGAAACCTGCTAAGAAAAACAAACAGAATGTTTTTCAAAAGCTTTTTAAGTACCTCAGTGCGTGCAAGGGTGAACTCAAGAAAATTACTTGGCCTTCACCAAAGCAGACTACAAAGAACTTCGGTATTGTTATCGGCGTAATTGTAGTTGTGGGACTGTTCATTTTCGGCCTTGACAGAGGACTTTTCGCTCTGCTCGGCTTAGTTATGAACACTTCAGCTTAATCTCTGTTATTACTAACTTACGAAAGGAAGAAAGTAAATGGCAGATCAAGAAGCAAAATGGTATGTAGTGCATACTTATTCCGGCTACGAAAATAAGGTAGCAGCTGACTTAATGACAACTGCAGAGAACAGAAATCTTCAGGATATGATTGTTGATGTTAAAGTACCTACAGAAATCGTAACCGAAACCGTCGGCGACAAAACAAAAGAGGTTGAAAATAAAATTTATCCTTGCTATGTATTTGTTAAGATGGTTTACACTGATGAAACGTGGTATGTAGTACGAAATATCAGAGGATGCACAGGATTTGTAGGACCGGGATCTAAACCTGTTCCACTTACAGATGCTGAGGTTTACAGAATGGGCGTTGAAACCCGCTCTGTAAAGGTGAACTACTCGGTGGGCGATTCAGTTCGTATTATCGATGGTCCCCTTGATGATTTTGTCGGTGTGGTTGAGGAAATCGACGCTGACAAAAACTATGTCCGTGTCATTGTTTCAATGTTCGGACGAGAAACTCCGGTTGAGCTTGAGTTAGGTCAGGCTGAACTGCTTGAGGATTAATCGCAGATAATTTGCCTTACGGCTTATTATTGGGAACAGAATGTTCCCTGTGGGAGGGAACCTACATAGTGGTGTCCCGCAATTTACCACGAATTTTGGAGGTGCAAACACAATGGCTCAGAAGGTAGTTGGCTTAATTAAGTTACAGATACCTGCCGGAAAGGCTACTCCGGCTCCGCCTGTTGGACCTGCTCTTGGTCAGCACGGCGTAAATATCGTTGCGTTCACAAAGGATTTTAACGAGCGCACAAAGAATGACATAGGTCTTATTATCCCTGTTGTTATCACAGTTTATGCAGACCGTTCATTCACTTTCGTTACTAAAACTCCACCGGCAGCAGTTCTTCTTAAGAAGGCTTGCGGCATTGAGAGTGGTTCTGGCGTACCAAACAAGACAAAGGTAGCTCAGATTACTCGTGAGCAGATCACAAAGATTGCAGAGCAGAAAATGCCGGACCTTAACGCAGGTTCTCTTGAAGCTGCAATCAGCATGGTTGCAGGTACTGCAAGAAGCATGGGTATTACAGTAGTTGACTAATTATCCGGGTGGGAGGGAATTCCCGATTGACCACCTATCAATGGAGGAAAACTGATGAAACACGGTAAAAAATATGTTGACGCAGCTAAGCTCGTTGACAAATCAAAATTATACGAACCAGGCGAGGCTCTTGAAACTGTTATTAAGACAAGCACCGCTAAGTTTGATGAAACCGTTGAGCTTCATGTAAAGCTCGGTGTTGACAGCCGTCACGCTGACCAGCAGGTTAGAGGCGCTGTTGTACTCCCTAACGGTACAGGTAAAAATGTTAGAGTTCTTGCAATTTGTAAGGGCGCTAATGAGGAGCTTGCAAAGGAAGCAGGTGCTGACTTTGTAGGTGCTGAGGATATGACTCAGAAGATTCAGCAGGAAAACTGGATGGACTTTGATGTTCTTATCACAACTCCTGACTGCATGGGTCTTGTAGGTCGTTTAGGTAGAATCCTTGGTCCTCGTGGTCTTATGCCAAACCCAAAGGCAGGTACTGTTACTCCTGACATTGCTAAGGCTGTTAAAGAAGCTAAAGCAGGTAAGATTGAGTACCGTCTTGACAAAACAAACATCATTCACTGCCCAATCGGCAAGGTAAGCTTTGGCGCAGAGAAGCTCGGCGAGAACTTCGATACACTTATGGAAGCTATCGTAAAGGCTAAGCCAGCTGCTGCAAAGGGTCAGTACATTCGTTCAGTTGCCATTGTATCAACAATGGGACCAAGCGTTCGTATTTCACCTGCTAAGTTTGGTGTTTGATTATAATTACTTTAATGTTTACACCTTTGGTGTGAATATAAATTCGCTGTTCTAAAGACAGCAGGTGCAATATGCATAAAGGTTATACCGCCTGCCGAGGAAGATGCAATTTTACATTATTTTTGTATTTTTGCGGCAGTCCGAGGTCTAATCGGACTGCCTTGTTTTTTAAGAACTTTAGATACTGCGTTTAAAAAATTTTGGAGGTGAAATAATTGCCAAGTCAAAGTGTTTTAGAGCAGAAGAAAGTCATCGTTGAAGAACTTACAGCAAGACTTAAGAACTCTGTTACAGGTTTAGTTGTTTCATACGAGGGTATCAATACTGAGGACGATACAAAGCTCAGAAAAGAACTTCGTGAAAACAATGTTCACTATTCAGTAGTTAAGAACACACTTTTATCTCGTGCTTGTGATGAAGTAGGTCTTGAGGGCATTAAGCCTGTTCTTGAGGGTACAACAGCTCTCGCTACAAGCGACAGCGAATACGCTGCTGCTGCAAGAATCCTCTGCAACTATGCTAAGGATCACGATAACTTTAAGGTTAAGTCAGGTTACCTTGACGGCGCTGTTATTGATATGGATACAATCACAGCTCTTTCAAAACTTCCTACAAGAGATGTACTTCTCGCAAATGTACTTGGTGCATTCCAGGCACCGATTGCTTCTTTCGCAAGAGCTATTCAGGCTGTTGTTGATAAGGGCGGTGTTGAGGCTTGTTTAGCAGCCGCAACAGAAGAGGCTCCTGCTGAGGAACCTGCTGCAGAATAATCTGCAATATTAACTTAAATTTCACAACTTATTATATCGGAGGTAAATTAAAATGGCATCAGAGAAAATTACTGCTATTATTGAAGAATTAAAAGGCCTCACAGTTCTCGAGCTTTCAGAGCTTGTACACGCTGTAGAGGATGAGTTTGGTGTATCAGCTGCTGCTGCAGTTGCTGTTGCAGGTCCTGCAGAGGCTGCTTCTGCTGCTGCTGAGCAGACAGAGTTTGATGTAGTTCTTAAGAGTGCCGGCGGCAACAAGATTGCTGTTATCAAGGCTGTTCGTGAGATCACAGGTCTTGGTCTTAAGGAAGCTAAGGCTCTCGTTGACGGCGCGCCTAAGACTCTTAAAGAGGCTGTATCTAAGGACGAGGCTGAGGAGATCAAATCTAAGCTCGAAGCAGCCGGCGCTGAAGTTGAAGTTAAGTAATTTAATTTCCAAAGTTTTTTATCCCGACGGATTTATCCGTCGGGATTTTTTGTTTGACTTTTTATTAAGATTTCTTTATCAAAAATTGGGTAATTATGGTTTAGCTTAATTTATTGCAATGTTAAAATACATAACTAAAAGGTTTGGTCGACCTTTTCAAAGGTCGTGGGTGTGGGCAAGCCCACAAATAGCAAACTAACGATAGCCAAACAGCTTGCTGTTTGGCTACTTGAACAAAATGGGTGAAAGCCTTTGCGAGAAGCAATAAAAGAAAATACACTTCTTTTTCATAGTCAACGCAATGCGTTGACTATGCTTTTAGCGTTTCTGCTTATAATGGCTGTCGCCTGTTTTGCCATACTTAAGTGCAAGCACGCAAACAGCGTGTCTGTTTGCACACGATAAATTGTAGTATCGGAAGATATTATGGGCGCTGCCCAAACCTGCAAGCCTTTAAAAAGGCTTGACCTAAATTTTTAATTATTTCACTTAACTTGTGTGATAAACCACAACACCCACAACCTTTGAAAAGATTGACCAAACTTTTATAATTGTTTTGCTAAGCGTTCTATAAAAACCTTATAAAATTAACGATAAAATAAAAGCTCCTCAAAAACGAGGAGCTTTTGATATGCATATAAAACTATAAATTAATCAAAGAACTTAGCGTGGATAGCCTTAACAGCCTTATCTGCGTCGTTTTCGTCAATAAGAACAGAAACCTTGATTTCGCTTGTGCTGATCATCTGGATGTTTACCTGTGCATCGTAAAGAGCCTCAAACATCTTTGTAGCAACGCCTGCGTGGCTTTCCATACCTGCGCCGACAATTGAAATCTTAGCTACGCTCTCGTCAACGAGGATTTCTGTACCGTCAAAGTTCTCAATGTAATCTTTGAGAGCCTCGGCAGCTTCGGCACCTCTTGACTTAGGAACTGTAAAGCTGATGTCTTTCTTGCCGTCGTGACCGATTGACTGAAGAATAATATCTACATTGATATCCTTAGCAGAAAGTTTTGAGAAGATTTTAAAAGCAAGACCAGGCTCATTAGGAATACCTGTTACAGAAATTCTTGCAACATCTGTATCTTTAGCAACGCCGCTGATTAACATTTTTTCCATTTTTGTTTTCTCCTTTACTATTGTACCCGATGCTCTTGTCATACTTGAGAGGACTTCAAGCTCGATGTTATATTTTTTAGCCATTTCAACTGAACGGTTGTTGAGTACCTGTGCGCCGAGTGTAGCAAGCTCAAGCATTTCGTCATAAGAAATTTCTTTGAGCTTTCTTGCGTTTTCAACTTTTCTTGGGTCGGCTGTATAAACGCCTTCTACATCTGTGTAAATCTGACAAAGGTCAGCGTGCATTGCAGCTGCAATAGCTACTGCGCTTGTATCGGAACCGCCTCTGCCGAGAGTTGTAATATCGTCTGTTTTAGCAAGGCCCTGGAAACCGGCAACAACAACAATTCTCTTTTTGTCAAGTTCATGACGGATACGGCTTGGGTCAACCTTTTTGATTCTTGCGCTTGTGTGAATGTTGGTTGTTTCAAAACCTGCCTGCCAACCAAGAAGTGATACAGCAGGGTAACCAAGCTTTTCGATAGCCATTGCAAGAAGTGAAATAGAAATCTGTTCACCTGCTGCAAGAAGCATATCTTTTTCTCTCTTTGAACCATTTGGATTAATTTCTTCGGCTTTTGCGATAAGATCGTCTGTGGTGTCGCCCTGTGCAGAAACAACAACTACAACATCGTTGCCCTTAGCGTATGTTTCTGTTACGATTTTAGCCACATTCATTACACGCTCAGCATTTGCTACGGAGCTACCGCCGAATTTCTGAACTATCAAACTCATGTCCTTTTACTCCTCTTTCAATTATAAATCACCTATGCGGATTTTTGAAATAACCTTTGCACCTCTGCTTTCGAGTGCTGCGATTTTTTCAATAATTTCACCATAGGGTAATTGCGCTGTTACAAAGGCAATCTCGCCCTCTGGGCTGTCAGCCTTTTCAATTTTATCTATACAGCCGAATACTTCCTGAGTAAGCTCGAATGTTGTGTTTGCTCTGATGTACATTGCTGTTACCGACTCCTCATAAGGAAGAATATTGTCGCCGTTGCCGTCTGCCCAGAACAAGAACTTTCTTGTCTTTAAGTGTTTGCAGCAGTCAACTACATCGGCTACAACTGCGCTTGCTGTTGGGAGCTTACCTGCGCCCTTGCCGTAGAATACTACATCGCCTGTGCAGTCGCCTCTTACCATAATGCCGTTGAACTCATAGTCAATATTAGCAAGCTGGCTTTTGTTTGGTACAAACATAGGAGCAACGATTATATCAATCTTGCCGTCGTCGAGGCGCTTAACTCTTCCGATAAGTTTAATAACGCAGTTGTAAGCCTCTGCATATTTTACATCTTCAAGAGTAATCTCGGTGATGCCCTCTGTATGTACAAAGTTCGGATAAACATGCTTACCGAAAGCAAGGGAAGCAAGAATACAGATTTTACGGCAAGCGTCGTGACCTTCAATATCTGCGGCAGGGTTTCTTTCGGCAAAGCCGAGATCCTGTGCAAGTTTGAGGGCAGCGTCAAACTGCATACCGTCTTCAATCATCTTTGTGAGGATGAAGTTTGTTGTGCCGTTTAAAATACCTGCAATTTCATCAACAATATTTGCTACAAGGCACTGACTGATTGGGCGAATAATCGGAATACCGCCGCCAACCGATGCCTCAAATAAGAAGTTTACATTTTCGTCTTTTGCAATCTGTAAAAGCTCTGCACCGTGAGCCGCAACTAACTCTTTATTTGATGTTACTACGCTCTTGCCGGACTTAAGGCACTTCTTTACAAAGTCATATGCAGGGTTAAGACCGCCCATAACCTCAACAACAACTCTTACTTCTCTGTCGTTTAAGATGTCGTTAAAGTCCTTTGTAAATCTGTCGGCCAAAGGGCTGTCGGGAAATTCACGCAGGTCAAGAATGTGCTTTACATAAATTTCTTCTCCGATGCTTGCAAAAAGCTTCTGTTTGTGTGTTGTAAGAATTTCGGCTACGCCTGAGCCTACAACGCCGTGGCCCATTATTGCTACTGAAATCATATTCTAAATCCTTTCCTTTCAGTTTGGAATTTATAACTCCCTTATGTATTTAATGAAGAACTGCCTGTAAGCAGACAGTTCTTCAAGATAAACTGACTTAAGCTCCCGGAGCAGATACATTTCCTCCGCTTTCTTCAGGCTTAGGCTCTTCGCCGCCCTGGCTTTCGGCAGATGAGGTATCTCCGCCGCTTTCTTCAGGCTTAGGCTCTTCACCGCCTTGGCTTTCGGCAGAAGAAGTATCTCCGTCGCCACCGCCTGAGTGATTTTCGTCACCGGAATAAGAGCTGTCTGAATAATTAGATGATGAATCGTAATTATAATCATCGTAATCATCGGAATCGCTTGAGTCGTAGTAACCGTCCCAACCGCCGTTTGAAGGCATATTGTCCTCTGTGTAATAACCGACATATTTGCCCGAAACATTTTCGGTTGACACAATAAGACCCGAATAAGGGCTGTACTGTGCTTCAATAAGGTTAGACGGGAATTTGAAGTCCTTGTGCTCCATACCGCTTAAGTACGAGCTCATAACCTTGTTGAATGTGCTGGTTGCCACTGTTGTATTTGAAATTGTGTGTGGGTTGTCAAAACCTGTCCAAATTGCAAGAGTTGCGTAAGGTGACATACCGCAGAACCATGAGTCCTTGTCGGCATCGGTTGTACCTGTCTTACCGATAATATCCCAACCGCTGATTCTTGCCGAACCTGCGTTTGTATTGACTGAATTGGTTACATTGTAGTGGAGAAGTCTGTTCATAATAGCGGCTGTTGTCGGAGAGTAAGCCTGCTTTGGAACAGCGTTTCTGTTGTCGATAATAATATTGTCTTCGGAGTCTGTGATGTAGTAGTAGGTATATGGGTTGTAGTAAAGACCGCCGTTGCCCATATAGCTGTAAGCTGATGCCATTTCACGGACTGTAACACCGCCTGTAAGACCGCCGATTGAAAGACCGCCCGAGTTGTAAGCGTCCTCTTCGCTAAGGTGTGAAAAGCCCATTTTTGTAACTACCTGCTCGTAAGCCACGCTTGGACCGCCAATCATTTTCATAGCCTGTGCGGCTGTACCGTTTGAAGAAATTTCGATAGCGTCAGGTAAAAGCATTGTGCCCTTGTAACCTGCGTACCAGTTCTTAGGACCCGATACAAGTTCGCCGTATTCGTTGGTTTCGTACTTTTCAAGAGGTGCGTCCTCAATTTGAGATGAGAAGTAAAGCATCTTGTTGTCGATTGCATAAGGATAAACTACAACAGGCTTGATAGAAGAACCCGGCTGGAGAGATGACATTGTCGCTCTGTCCCAGCTTAAAGCCTCTGTCTTTTTGTTTGAGCTGCCTACGGTAGCGATTACTCTGCCGTCAAACCCCATAAGCGTCATAGCTATCTGTAATTCGGGGTCGTTGCTTTTGTCAATGTTTTGAGCTGCATTTTCCATCATTTCCTGTGCTCTTATATCCATAGCGCAGTAGATTTTAAGACCCTCTGTGTAAAGCTTATCGGACGCAGCGTCCTCACTGATGTTGTAGTATTGTGCAAGGTCCTTTTGAGCGTCATAGAAAAGCTCGTCGATGTACCAGTTCTGAATGTAGCCGTCGTCGTTGTCGTCTTCATCGTCACGATCGCTTGTGTAGCCTACAAAAGTCATATTTGCAGACTCTTTCATAGCGGCATCATATTCGTCCTTGGTGATTTTGCCCTGGTCATACATTTCGTTTATGATGATTTCTCGTCTGATTTTATTGTTTTCCGGATAAGAAAGAGGATTCCATTTTGACGGGTTTTGAGTAATGCCTGCGATAGCCGCACATTCTGCGATAGAGCAGTTTTCAATGCTCTTGTCAAAATAAAGCTGTGCTGCCGACTCAACGCCCTGACAGTTGTTGCCGAAGTTTACAACATTGAGGTAAGCCTCAAGAATTTCGTCCTTTGTATATTCGTTCTCAAGCTTGAGCGCTTTGCAGATTTCACGCATTTTTCTTGTGAGAGAAACTTCGTTGTCGTCTGTTATATTTTTGATAAGCTGTTGAGTAATTGTAGAACCGCCGTAAGAATCTGTGCCCGAGGCAAGACTTACTACGGCAGAGAGGGTTCTTGTCCAGTCAACTCCGTGGTGGTCAAAGAAACGCTTGTCCTCAATGGCAACAACGGCGTCTTTCATAGCCTGCGGAATCTTTTGGTTGTCAACCCAAATTCTGTTTTCTGTGCTGTAAAGAGTCTGATACTGTTCAAACTTGCCGTCTGAATTTTGTACCATAATAAAACTTGTCTGGTTAAGCGATTTTGCTCTGAGGTCAATGCCTGTCGGTTCGGATGCAAGGCTCGCAATGTAAATTCCGAGCGAAATAACTGCGATAAGACCCGCAACAACGCATACCGAGAAAATTGTAAAAATAAATTTACCGAGTGCCTTGAAAAATCTTTTTATCGGATTTACCTTGCGAACGGCAGGGTTAATCTCCGGCTGAATATCTTTATATTGACTGATGTCTGTTTCACGCTTGTTACGCATAATTTCTCCTTCTTTGACAAAAACAAAGTTAATCTCTTAAATTTTATCCAAAAACAAAAAAAATATCAGTTAATGATTATTATACCACTTGAGAATAAAAAAATAAATATAAAAAGCCAAATTTTTCTTAAAAAATAAGCCTTTTACAAAGGAAAATTTTATATAATATAATGTAATATATGTATAATAATACAAATAAGCGGAAATATATAGTTAAAACAGTTAAAAATAAAGCTGAATTTATTGCCGAGAAAGTATTGAATTTAGCAAATTACAGGGAGTTTTTGATGTGAAAAAGCTTATTTGTGCAACAGGAATCATATTAATAGCTTGTGCGGTAACGGGAAATTTATTTACCGCAGGTACAGATGCGTCGGCTCAAACCGTACAGCAGAGCAATACCGAGGATAAGTGTGAGGAAGATGTTTTTATCCTGAAAATAGAGGACGGCTATCTGAATGTTTATTATAAAGAAAGCGGTAATATTTACCTGAAAACGGGAACTATGTCCTCAAATTTGCCGAAAAGTGATGTAATGCAACTTAAAAAAGGTGTTGAAATTACAGGGAAGGAAGCGCTTAGAAGAGCAGTGGAGGACTATTGCAGTTAAAGATTTTTAAAAGTTATTAATAAACTATGTGGATTGCCAATAAAAATAAAAAAGATTAAAATTGCTTGTTGATGTAAACTACACTATTTTGCATTATGTGTATTGACAATTTATGTAATTTGCGGTAGTATTTAAACAATAGTGTAAAACTGCAATTATGAACAAATGTTGTTTTGCGTTATGCTCAAAAACACAAAGCAGACGCAGAAATACAAAAAAGGAGAATGTACATATGATTTCTACCGTTATTGATAAATCACTCGGTCTTGAATTTCCTATTTTTCAGGGCGGTATGGCTTGGGTAGCAGACGCTTCTCTTGCAGCCGGTGTTTCAAACGCAGGCGGTCTCGGCCTTATTGCCGCAATGAATTCAAACGGAGAACAGCTCCGTGCCGAAATAAAAAAGTGTAAAGAACTTACAGACAAGCCTTTCGGTGTAAATATTATGCTTATGAGTCCGTTTGTCGAAGAGGCGGTTCAGGTTGTTATCGAAGAGGGTATAAAGGTTATTACAACAGGCGCAGGCAACCCCGGTAAGTATATGCAGAGGTGGCTTGATGCAGGTATTAAAGTTATCCCTGTAGTTCCGAGCGTTGCTCTTGCAAGAAAGATGGAAAAGTTAGGTGCATTCGCAGTTATCGCAGAGGGCGGTGAGTCAGGCGGCCATGTAGGCGACCTTACCACAATGGCTCTTGTTCCGCAGGTAGTTGACGCGGTAAACATTCCTGTAATTGCAGCAGGCGGTATTGCAGACGGCAGACAGATTGCTGCGGCATTTATGCTCGGCGCTGTAGGTGTACAAGTAGGCACAAGATTTTTGGTTGCCACAGAATGTACAATCGCACAGGAGTACAAGGACAAAATCATAAAGGCAAAGGATATTGATACAGTTGTAACAGGTAAAAGACTCGGTCATCCTGTTCGTGCTATCCGTAATTCCTTTACCCGTGAATATACAAAGGCAGAATACAACTCATCGGAAGTAAGTGACGAAGAACTTGAAAAGATGGGTGTCGGCAGATTAAGACTTGCTGTAAGAGAGGGCGATGTTTCGCACGGTACGGTTCTTGCAGGTCAGGTTGCCGCAATGGTAAAAAAAGAACAGCCTGCAAGAGAAATCATTACAGAAATGTTTGCTCAGGCTGAAGAAGTATTGAATGGAGCTACAAAATGGGTAAAATAGCATTTGTTTTTTCAGGCCAGGGCGCACAGTACAGCGGAATGGGCAAGGAACTTTACAACGCTTCCGCCGCAGCCAAAAGCGTATATGATATGGCAGACGGTATCCGCAAAGGTACATCTGCACAGTGTTTTGAGGGTACAACAGAAGAACTCTGCAAAACAGTAAACACACAGCCTTGTGTATTTACGGCAGACCTTGCTGCTGCGAGATTTCTTGAAGAAAAGGGTGTTAAGGCTGACTGCGTTGCAGGCTTTTCACTCGGCGAAATTGCGGCTCTTGCTTTTTCGGGTATTCTTTCGGACGAAGAAGCTTTCAAACTCGTTTGCAAGAGAGGCGAGCTTATGGATAAGGCGGCGACCGAAAATCCGGGTGCGATGGCTGCCGTAATGAAAATTACTCCCGAAAAAGTTGAAGAAGTTTGCAAGGGCTTTGACAAGACATATCCTGTAAACTATAACTCGCCTGCACAGACAGTTGTTGCTACAACAAGCGAAAATGCAGAGACTTTCTGCGAGGCTGTCAAAGCAGCGGGCGGCAGAGCAAAATTGCTTGCGGTAAGCGGTGCTTTCCATTCACCGTTTATGGCAGATGCGGCAAAGGGTCTTGCGGAGTATATGCAGGACATTGAGTTTGCACAGCCTAAAGTAACAATTTATTCAGACTATACAGCAAAGCCATACGAGGGTGACTACAAGGAACTTGTAAGAGCACAGGTAGAAAATCCCGTAAGATGGCAGACAATTGTTGAAAATATGATTAAAGACGGTGTTGACACATTTATTGAAATCGGTGTCGGCAAGACTTTAACAGGACTTATCAAGAGAATTGACAACAGCGTTAAGGCTTTCAAGGTGGAAACACCCGCTGATTTTGAAGCACTTGACCTTTGATTTTGGAGGATATTATGAAATTTGAAAACAAGACAGCCGTTATTACAGGCGGTTCAAGAGGTATCGGTCTTGCAATAGCTAAAAAACTTGCAAGTCAGGGCGCAAACATTGCTATTCTTTATGTTGGTGATGAGAGCGAGGGCATTGCCGCAAAAGAGGCTCTTGCAGAGTACAACACAAAGGTTGAGCAGTATTTCTGCGATGTTTCCGATTTTAACGCATCAAAAGAGGTTGTTGACAAGGTAATCGAGGAATTCGGCGGAATTGATATTCTTGTAAATAACGCAGGTATCACCCGTGACAAGCTCGTTCTCAATATGGACGAAAAAGATTTTGACGCAGTAATCGGCGTAAACCTCAAGGGCACATTCAATATGATTAAGCACACCTACAAGCACTTTATGAAAAAACGCTACGGCAGAATTGTAAGCACATCTTCTGTTGTAGGTATTATGGGTAATGCGGGTCAGGCTAACTATTCGGCATCTAAGGCAGGCATTATCGGTATGACAAAGTCTGTTGCCAAAGAGCTTGCAGGCAGAGGTGTTACTGTTAATGCCGTTGCTCCGGGTTACATCGGCACAGATATGACAAACGCACTTTCAGACAAGGTAAAAGACGCTATGAAGGCCCAGATTCCTGCAAAGCGTATCGGTACACCTGAAGATGTTGCAAATGTAGTTGCGTTCCTCTGCTCTGATGACGCCGCCTATGTAACAGGCGAAGTTATCAAAGTTGACGGCGGACTTGCAATGTAATCGGAGGTGCTTTAATGAGAAGAGTAGTAGTAACAGGTATGGGTGCAATCACCCCTGTAGGTAACGATATAGATACAATGTGGGCAAATATGCTCGCAGGTGTAAACGGTGTTGAAAAAATCACATCATTTGATACTTCTGACCTCAAAGTTCACCTTGCAGGTACTGTAAAGAACTTTGAGCCGGAAAAATATATTGAAAAAAGAGAGTTAAGAAAGCTCGATATTTACTGTCAGTACGCTATTGCGGCAGCACAGCAGGCTGTAGACGACAGCGGAATCCTCGGTAATATTAACGAGGAGCGTTTCGGTGTGTACATCGGCGCAGGTATCGGCGGACTTCACTCATTTGTAAACAATGTAACTGCACTCAACGAGGGCGGCCCGAGAAAGGTATCTCCTTTCTTTATTCCGATGATGATCGGTAATATTGCCACAGGTAATGTAGCTATCCGCTTTAAAGCAAAGGGTGTTTCACTTTCGGTTATGAGCGCTTGTGCAACAGGTACACACTCAATCGGCGAGGCTTTCCACGCAATTAAGGACGGTTATGCAGACGCAATCATTGCAGGCGGCACAGAGGCGGTTATCGCTCCTCTTACAATCGCAGGCTTCCAGAATATGAAGGCTCTTTCCACAAATGAAGATCCCGAAACAGCATCACGCCCGTTTGATAAAAACCGTGACGGTTTCGTAATGGGCGAGGGCGCAGGTATGCTCGTACTTGAAGAATATGAGCACGCAAAGGCAAGAGGCGCTAAGATTTATGCTGAATTTGCAGGCTACGGCAATACTTGTGACGCTCACCATGTTACAGCTCCCGACCCTGAGGGTGCAGGACTTGCAAGAGCAATCAAAATTGCTATGGCAGAGGCCGGCACAACAGATGACGATCAGCTTTATATCAATGCTCACGGTACTTCAACCCACTTAAACGACCTTACCGAAACAATGGCGTTCAAGTCGGCTCTCGGCGAAAAGGCTTACGATGCAAATATCAGCTCAACAAAGTCAATGACGGTCATATGCTCGGCGCAACAGGCGCAATCGAAGCTATTGTTTCTGTTCTTACTCTCCGTGACGGTATGATTCCGCCAACAATTCACTTAAATGAGCAGGACGAAGAACTTGACCTTAACTACACACCGAACAAGGCAGTTAAGCGTGATGTAACAGTTGCCGCATCTACAAACCTCGGTTTTGGCGGTCATGACGCTTGCGTAGTATTTAAGAAAATCTGATTCGGAGGGCTGTATTTATGTATTCTAAAAACGATGTTAAAGAATTTATCGAAATGCTTGAAGACTCATCGCTTTCGGTACTTGAAATAAAAAACGGTGACGGTTCGGCTATCCGTCTTGAAAAGGCAATTTCTGCCGCTCCTGCCGTTGTAATGCAGGCAAATGCTCCTGCATCGGTTAACGAATCGGCTCCTGTGGCTGCTCCTGCAGCACCTGCCGCTCCGTCGGCTCCTGTTGCCGAGGGCAAAACAATCAATTCTCCTATTGTCGGCGTATTTTATGCCGCTCCGTCACCTGACAGCAATCCTTATGTTTCTGTGGGACAGAAAATTTCAAAGGGTGACACAATCTGCATAGTTGAAGCTATGAAGTGTATGAATGAAATCCAGTCAGAGCTTGACGGCGAGGTTACAGAAGTTCTTGTTAAGGACGGCGACCTTGTTGAGTACGGTCAGCCTCTGTTCAGAGTTAAATAAGGAGTTACAATGAATCAGGAAGAAATCAAAAAGATATTACCGCATCGTGACAATATGCTGCTTGTTGAAGAGGCAGAAAAAATCGACGATGTTACCTCAAAGGGAAGATATACAATCAAGGGCGACGAGTTCTTTTTACAGGGACATTTTCCGGGCAATCCTGTTGTTCCGGGTGTTATTCTCTGCGAAATGATGGGACAGTCGGCTTGCTGCCTGCTTGCGGGCAAGGTTGAGGGATGCACACCTTTCTTTACAAAAATGAACAATGTAAAGTTTAAAAATCAGGTAAAACCCGGCGATACACTCGAAAGTGTATGTACTCTTACAAAGAGCAAGGGTGTGTTCTATTTTATTGATGCAAAAGGTTATGTTGACGGCAAGCTTTGCGTAAGTGCCGAGCTTTCTTTTGCTCTTATTCCAAATAATAAGTAACTTATTGCAAATTTTCTTTTGGAAGTGATAAAATGTTTTCAAAAATACTTATAGCCAACCGAGGAGAAATTGCAGTAAGAATTATTCGTGCTTGCCGAGAAATGGGTATCAGTACAGTTGCAATATATTCTGAGGCGGACAAAAACGCAATGCATGTTCAGCTTGCTGACGAAAGCTATTGTGTTGGCGGCAGCAGAGTTGCCGACAGCTATCTTAATATGCCTGCTATACTTACCGTTGCCATTGAAAGCGGCGCACAAGCCATTCACCCCGGCTATGGTTTGCTCTCGGAGAATGCAAAATTTGTTTCTCTTTGTGAGCAATGTAACATAAACTTTATCGGCCCTACATCAGAGATGATAAAATTACTCGGCGATAAGGACAATGCAAGAAAAACAATGCGTGCGGCAGGTGTTCCCGTAACACCCGGCTGCGATATTATAGAAGACCCCGTAAAAGCAAGGGAAGAAGCTGAAAAAATTGGTTTTCCGCTGCTTATAAAGGCTCGTTCGGGCGGCGGCGGAAAGGGTATCCGCAGAGTAGACTGCATTGAGCAGTTTGACGAGGCTTTTGCGGCGGCGTCTTCGGAGGCACAGTCTGCTTTTGGTGACGGCGCATGTTATATGGAAAAGTTCATTCACCCCGTAAAGCATATAGAGATGCAGCTTTTGAGCGACAAATACGGTAATACTATCTGTCTGGGTGAAAGAGAATGTTCGGTCCAGCGTAAAAATCAGAAGATGATTGAGGAAAGCCCAAGCCCTGCGCTTGATGACAGAACTCGTAAGGAAATGATGAAAGCGGCTGTAAAGGCTGCAAAGGCTGTAAATTATGTCAATGCAGGTACTGTTGAGTTTTTGCTCGATATGGACAATAACTTCTACTTTATGGAGATGAATACTCGTCTTCAGGTTGAGCATGGCGTTACAGAAATGGTAACGGGTCTTGACATTGTTCAGTGGCAGATAAGAATTGCGGCAGGCGGAAAGCTGACAAGAACACAGGACAGCATTTTTACACATGGAAATGTTATTGAGTGCCGTATAAATGCCGAAGATCCTGAGCATGGTTTCAGACCGAGCTGTGGCAGAATAAAGCGACTTCATATTCCGGGCGGTTCGTTTGTGCGCTTTGATACAGCTATATTTCAGGATTATTTTATTCCGCCTTACTATGATTCTATGATAGGCAAGCTCATTGTTCAGGCAAGAAGCCGTGAGCTTGCGATAAGAAAGATGAAAATGGCTCTTTCGGAGCTTACCATTGACGGAATTGACATCAACCGTGACTTGCTTGCCGAGATTTTGTCGGACGAGCAGTTTGTCAGCGGAGAATATACTACTGACTTTATGCTTGATTTTGAAAAAAAGCATAAGGACGGAAAGAAGTAATAGGCTATGGATTTATTTGCTTTTGTAAAACCGAAAAATGAGCTTGAAAGCAGACCCGAGGAGCAGACCAATGTACCGTTTGTTCCCGAGGAAATGTGGACAAAATGCCCTAAGTGCGGCACTATGCTCCTTACAACAGATATGGAAGAAAACTTCCGTGTCTGCACAAAATGCGGTCATCATTTCAGAATGAATGCAAAACAGCGTGTGGCACTTCTTGCCGATGACGGCAGTTTTTGCGAGCATGACGCCAATATGGCAAGCAAAAACATTCTCGATTTTCCAGGCTATGACCAAAAGCTTGAAAAAGCAAGAGCCACAGGTTCAAAAGAATCCGTAATGTGCGGTGAATGTAAAATCGGCGGTATTGACGCAGTGCTTTGCGCAATGGATTCCGATTTTATGATGGGCAGTATGGGTACGGTAACAGGTGAAAAAATCACCCGTGCTTTTGAATATGCTACCGAAAACGCACTTCCGGTTATAGTTTGCACTGTATCGGGCGGCGCTCGTATGCAGGAGGGTATTCTTTCCCTTATGCAGATGGCGAAAACTTCCGGTGCGGTTAAGCGCCACAGCGACAGCGGACTTTTATACATAACAGTTCTTACCGACCCTACAACAGGCGGTGTTACTGCGTCTTTTGCTATGGAGGGCGATATTATCCTTGCCGAGCCTGATACTCTTGTAGCTTTTGCAGGCCCGAGAGTAATTGAGCAGACTCTCCGTCAGAAACTCCCAAAGGATTTCCAGACATCGGAGTTTGTAATGCAGAAAGGTTTTGTTGACGCTGTTGTAAGCAGAAACAACCTGAAAGCTACACTTGTAAAATTGCTTAAGATGCACGGATACGGGGAGGTGTCGGAATAATGTCTGCTTATGATAAAGTTATGGCGGCGAGAGATGCCAATAAAATTACAACTGTTGATTACATAAATCATATGTTCGGCGACAGCTTTTTTGAACTGCACGGCGACAGGAGATATTCCGACGATAAGGCAGTTGTGGCAGGACTTGCTATGTTGCACGATATGCCTGTAACCGTAATCGGAATTGAAAAGGGCAGAAATACAAAAGAGCGTATGGAGCGCAATTTCGGACAGGCTCATCCGGAGGGCTACAGAAAAGCTCTAAGACTTATGAAACAGGCTGAAAAGTTCCACCGCCCTGTTCTTTGCTTTGTAGATACCAGCGGTGCTTACCCGGGAATCGGAGCGGAAGAAAGAGGTCAGGGACAGGCTATTGCCGAAAACCTTATGGAGATGATGACTTTAAAAACACCCGTGCTTACAATTGTTGTAGGTGAGGGCGGCAGCGGAGGTGCGCTTGCACTTGCTGTTGCAGATGAAGTATGGATGATGGAAAATTCTGTTTATTCCGCAATTTCTCCGGAGGGTTGTGCGTCTATCCTTTGGAAAGACAGTTCCAAAGCTCCGCAGGCCGCAGAGGCACTCAAACTTACTGCGCAGGATTTATTTGACTTGCATGTAATTGAGCGTATTATCAGAGAGCCGAGGGCAGAGGATGCCGCTATGTTTGAAAGTCTAAAACTCTTGATTCAGAGAACTTTTGAAAAAAATCTTGCACTTACCGACGAAGAACTTACAAATGCCCGTTATGAAAGATTCAGAAGAATAGGTGCCGATTTATAATTCTAAGTATAACCGTCTGCTTTGCAGGCGGTTTTTTTGTGGAAATTTTGAGAAGTTGTTTGAATGTAGGGGTGTGGATTAACTTATTTTCGGTCGGGTAACAGAGGCAGAAAAGAGCAATGTTTCTGTCACGAATATAAAAGTTTGGTCAACCTTTTCAAAGGTTGTGGGTGTGGGCAACGCCCATAAAACTTTAATCTATTGCAAATTTTAATAGCCAAACGGCAAGCCTTTTGGCGGCTTGAACATAATGGAGAAAGCCTTTTAATTGCGTAAGCAAAAATATGGCAGAAAGATTATTTTATAAGTTTGTTGCCTGTAAACTACTTATGCACTATAATAAAATGCCTACCATTCCGCTTTTCTTTTGCGTGAAAAGAAAAGCTCCAAAAGAAAGCACACTTAAGGGGAAAGGGATTTCGAGTCCCTTTCCCCTTAAGTATCCCTTTTCCTTAGACGACCAAGGTCAGTGACCTTGGAACCTCTAACTTTTATTTTCCTAATAAAATTTGTACTTGGCAAAATAAGTCTTTTAATTATTTCCCTTTCAAAAATTATCACTTTTTTTAAACTAAACTTTATAACCTACAATGCACATTAATGGCTTATATACCGACAATTTTTTGCTTGTACCAATTTTATACGATTTTATTCGTCAATTATTTTTATAATTACTTTATCGAAAAAAGAAAAAATGCTTTTGTGGTATTATTAAAATAATATGATTTTTACGGGAGGACGAGCTTCTATGTCAGGCGTAATCAGAATTTTTGTAGAAAAAAGAGATGGCTTTAATGTTCTTGCAAAGCAGACTTTGTGGGACATTCGCCACAACCTTGGTATGAGAAATGTTACCGACCTTCGATACATTATGAGATATGATATTGAGGGACTTTCACTCGACGAGTACAACGCAGCAAAAGGTACTATTCTTTCAGAGCCGAATGCGGATGTTATTTATGAGGAAACACTTCCTGTTGAGGACGGCTGGAAGGTATTTGCAATGGAATATCTTCCGGGTCAGTATGACCAGCGTGGTGACTCTGCCGAGCAGTGCGTACAGCTTCTTACACAGGGCGAACGCTGTAAGGTGCTTACAGCAAGAGTTGTTGCCGTAACAGGTGATATTTCGGATGATGACCTTAAAAAGATTGAGGATTACCTCATCAACCCTGTAGAGAGCCGTCTTGCCTCTCTTGAAAAGCCGCAGACACTTGACATTGCAACTCCTGTTCCTGCCGATGTTAAGCGTGTAGAAGGCTTTATAAAATTTAACGACGAAGAAATGGAAAAGTATTACGGCTCAATGGGCTTTGCTATGACATTGTCAGACCTTAAGTTCTGCCGTGACTATTTCAGAGATACAGAAAAGCGTGATCCGAGTGTAACAGAGCTTCGTGTTATTGACACATATTGGTCTGACCACTGCCGTCACACAACTTTCCTTACAAAACTTGAGAAAATCGAAGTTGAAAAGGCAGCTCTCGGTTCGGTAATCGAGGACGCTCTCAATGAGTATTATGCTACTCGTGACGAGGTTTACGGAAAAGATACAAAGAGAATCGTATCTCTTATGGATATGGCTCTTATCGGTATGAAGTCACTTAAGAAAAAAGGTCTTATTCCTGACCTTGACGAGAGCGAAGAGATTAACGCTTGCTCAATCGAAGTTCCCGTAACTATTGACGGTAAAACAGAGCAGTGGCTCGTTCAGTTTAAGAATGAAACCCATAACCACCCGACAGAAATCGAGCCTTTCGGCGGCGCAGCAACCTGCCTTGGCGGTGCTATCAGAGATCCGCTTTCAGGTCGTTCATATGTATATCAGGCAATGCGTGTTACAGGTTCGGGCGATCCGACTATTCCTGTAAAGGACACAATGCCCGGTAAGCTCCCATCAAGAAAAATTACAACAGGTGCGGCTAACGGTTACAGCTCATACGGCAACCAGATCGGTCTTGCAACAGGTCAGGTTACAGAGCTTTATGACAGCGGCTATGTAGCAAAAAGACTTGAAATCGGTGCAGTTATCGGCGCATCACCAAAGGAAAATGTAATTCGTGAAGTTCCGCTCCCTGATGATATTATCGTACTCTTAGGCGGCAGAACAGGTCGTGACGGATGCGGCGGTGCAACAGGTTCTTCAAAGGCTCATACAGAAAGCTCTATTGAAACCTGCGGTGCGGAAGTTCAGAAGGGTAACCCGCCTACAGAGCGTAAGATTCAGCGTTTGTTCCGTAACCCTAAGGTTGCTAAACTCATTAAGAGATGTAATGACTTCGGTGCAGGCGGTGTATGCGTAGCTATCGGTGAGCTTGCCGACGGTCTTGCAGTTGACCTTGACAAGGTAACTAAGAAGTATGACGGTCTTGACGGTACAGAGCTTGCTATTTCAGAGAGCCAGGAGAGAATGGCTGTTGTTCTTGACAAAAAGGATGTAGAAACCTTTATTGCCGAGGCAGAGAAAGAGAACCTTGAGGCTACAGCAGTCGCAATTGTTACAGAAAGCCCAAGACTTACAATGACATGGAGAGGCGACAAGATTGTTGACCTCAGCAGAGAATTTTTGAATACAAACGGTGTTACACAGCTTTCATCAGCTTATATTACAGCACCAAAGGCAGAGGATTGCTACCGCAACGCATGTCCGGCTGTATTAAAAGATATGCCTGCCGACAAGGCACTTGAAGAAAATATGGCTCGTCTTGAGGTTTGCTCACAGATTGGTCTTTCAGAGCGTTTTGACGCATCTATCGGTGCCGCAACAGTAATTATGCCGTTCGGCGGTAAGAACCAGCTTACTCCGCAGGAGGCTATGGCCGCTAAGATTCCTCTTGAAAAAGGCGAAACAGATGACGCTACAGCAATGAGCTACGGCTTTATTCCGGGTGTTTCACGCTGGAGTCCGTTCCACGGTTCGGCATACGCAGTAGTTGAGTCACTCTCAAAACTTCTTGCTATCGGTGCCAACCCACTTACAGCACGCCTTACATTCCAGGAATATTTTGAAAGATTAAAAGATGTACCGGAGCGTTGGGGTAAACCTGCCGCTGCACTTCTCGGTGCAATGGAAGCACAGCTTAAACTCGGTATTCCGTCAATCGGCGGTAAGGACAGTATGTCGGGTACATTTGAAACAATTGATGTTCCGCCTACACTCGTAAGTTTTGCGGTTGCTATGACAAAGGCAAGCAAGACAGTATCAGCCGAGTTCAAAAATGTAGGTTCAAAGGTTATTTATGTACCTGTTCCTGAAAATAAAGAAACTCTTATGCCTGATTGGGACAAGCTTATCGCTATGTACAAGGCTGTTTACAAACTCTTTGACGAGGGCAAGGTGCTTTCTGCATCTGTTGTTAAAAAGAGGGCGGTGCTGCCGCAAGCGTATGTAAGGCTTGTTTCGGTAACGGCTATGGATTTAAATTTACAAATAAACTCACAAATGACGAGCTTTTCGCCCCTCTTTCAGGTTCACTTGTTCTTGAGCTTGCAGACGGTGCGGAACTTGACAACAGTGTAGTAAGCTATGACCTCGGTACAGTTACAGACGACGGCAAGGTTACAGTAAACGGTGCTGCTGTTGATGTAAATACACTTATCGAAAAGTGGACTGCTCCGCTTGAAAAGGTATTCCCGACAAAGGCAGAGTGCCCTGAAATTGCAGTTGATATTCCGCTCTTTACAGAGAGAAACACAAGTTCACCTGCAATTAAGACTGCTAAACCTACAGTATTTATCCCTGTATTCCCGGGTACAAATTGTGAGGTTGACTCTGCAAGAGCTTTTGAAAAAGCGGGCGCAAATGTTGAACTCCTTATCGTAAAGAACCTTACATCCGCTCATATCGAAGAAACAATCAAGGCTATGGAGAAAATCATTTCTAAGTCACAGATGATTATGTTCCCGGGCGGTTTCTCCGGCGGTGACGAGCCTGACGGTTCAGGTAAGTTTATTGCTACTACTTTCCGTAATCCAAGAATTGCGAACGCTGTAAATGAGATGCTCAAGAACCGTGACGGTCTTATGCTCGGTATTTGCAACGGTTTCCAGGCACTTATCAAACTCGGTCTTGTACCTTACGGCGAAATCAGAGAACTTAAGCCGACAGACCCGACACTTACATTCAACACAATCGGCAGACATATCTCTCATATGGCTTACACAAGAGTTACTTCCGTTAAGTCACCTTGGTTTGCAAGTGTAAATGCAGGCGATGTATTTGCTATTCCTGTGTCGCACGGTGAGGGCAGATTTATGGCTGACGAGGCAACAGTTAAGATGCTTGCCGAAAACGGTCAGATTGCTACACAGTATGTTGACCTTAACGGCAACCCAAGTGCAGACATTACATATAATGTAAACGGTTCCGTATGCGCTATCGAGGGTATTACTTCACCTGACGGCAGAATCTTAGGAAAAATGGGCCACAGCGAAAGAAAGGGCGACAGCCTTTACAAGAATGTTCCGTTTGCTAAGGACCAGCTTATCTTTGAAAGCGGCGTTAAGTATTTTAAGTAATTAATGCTTATTCTTAAAGCAATATAGATAAAATGGCGGCTAAACACATATTTATGTTTAGTTGCCATTTTTGATATTTACTTGACATATTTTGCAATATATTATATCATAGATAATGTTAATTTTAATAATTAATGAGGTATTTAAAGAAAAAGGAGTAAAAACAATGGCTTTTTGTAAAAATTGCGGCAATAACATTCCGGACGGAGCAACATTCTGTTCACATTGCGGAACACCCGTTTATGACACAACTTCGCAGGCGCAGACTCAACAGCACCAGTACGGTACACAGCAGAACAACTTTTTGAACAGTGATGATGTTACAGCAGAGTTTGATCCTATGGATATCAAAGAAAACAAGGTTATGGCAGTGCTTGCTTATATCGGTTTGCTTGTACTTGTACCTATTTTTGCGGCAAAGGATTCAAAGTACGCAAGATTTCATGCAACACAGGGTTTGAATATTACTGTTTTATCTGTTGCACAGGCTATTATTTACTATATTTTAGCCACAATTATAAGCATCATATTCCGTGGAAGTATTATTTTTGGAGTAGGCGGAGTTTTGCTTACAATACTCGGTTTTATAAACACAATTTTGTCAATTGCTTTTATTGTTCTTGCAATTTACGGTATTGTAAACGCAGTACAGGGTAAATGCAAAAAGCTCCCTATTATCGGAAAATTCGATATTCTCGGTAAATTTGTGAAATAATAACAGAATTTATTAAATGCCTGACTATGGTTATACGCCATAGTCGGGTATTTTGTTTTGTTATCAAAAATCGGGGTGAATTATTGTCTACCAAACTTTTATAATTACCTGACGAAGTATTCCGCTAAACAGTAATGTATTATTGTTGCTCCAATATATTAAGGCAGAAGCTTTTTAATTAATTTAACATAGCTTTGTATTATAATTGATATTATAAATTAAATTTTGCTGATATTAAGAACTTGTTTGTGAAAATGAACAAAAAATAACGGTTAAATTTTATTCCTCTTAAGACAAACATTCGTATTTACCATTATATAAGGGGAAAAATAATTATTATAATAAATAGTAAACATTGTTATTATGCCTTGTTTTTGGAGGTGATTTTTGTTTAGCAGGTAATTATTTAGAAACTTTTTGTAATTTTATGGTTTTTAGGTTTTGAAATTAACATTTTACGGGAGGAAAAAGCGTGAAAAAGAATAAAAGAATAATCAGTGCGGCTCTTGCGGCAAGTATGTTGTTGCCTTGTTTTGCAACAGCTGCGGTGTCGGCAAATGCGGCAGTTGTATCAGATGAAAATTCGATTTCTGTCGGCGATTACGATTTAATGGACAACATTCAGGACGGTGTAATTTTGCACTGCTTTAACTGGAAGTACAATGATATTAAGGCAGAATTAAATAATATTGCCGAGGCAGGTTTTACAACAATTCAAACTTCACCTGCACAGCCCGGCAGCGGAACCGGTACATGGTGGTGGTTGTATCAGCCGTTGGGATTTTATATAGGTACTAGCGAACTCGGTACAAAGGCAGAGTTGGAATCACTATGTAAAGAAGCCGAGAATTATGGTATCAAGGTAATAGTTGATGTTGTAGCAAATCATCTTGCAGGCGACCATTCAAGAATAGAAGATGATTTAAAGCCATCAAAGTATTGGCATACTTTTGGAGGCGGTATTGACTGGAAAAACAGATGGCAGGTAACGCACGGAGAAATCGGTATGCCTGATATCGCAACTGAAAATTCATATGTTCAGCAAAAAGTAGGAAAATATATGCAGGAATTAAAGTCAGTCGGTGTTGACGGTATTCGCTGGGACGCAGCAAAACATATTGGCGTTCCGAGCGAGGGCGATAATTTCTGGAGTTCGGTAACAAAGTATGGTTTATATAACTATGGCGAAATTCTTACCGGTCCTGATGACAGAGAAACCGGAAATGAAGATATAATGAAAGAATATACAGACTATATTACAGTAACCGACAGCAATTACGGTAAAGCTCTGCGCGATTCATTTAATTCCGGTGATGCACCTGATTCGTCTGGAAACTGGTGCAATCGTGGTATTTCCTGCGATAAACTCATTTATTGGGCCGAAAGCCATGACACATGGTCAAATAACAAAGATTGGGGCTATTCAAATGATATGAGCCAAAATGTTATTGACCGTGCATATGCTGTTGCGGCGAGCCAAAATGAAGTAACGGCTCTTTATTTTTCTCGTCCGTCATCAAAAATTAAAGATAATATAAAAATCGGTGAAAAAGGCAGCACTCACTTTACAAGCAGTGAGGTTGCGGAAGTTAATAAATTCCACAATGCCATGAACGGAAAAGCCGATTGTTATAAAAAATCAAACGACTGCAGCGTAATTACCCGTAAAGACGGCGGTGCTGTTATTGTAAAAGGCAGCGGCAGCGGTAATGTTTCTGTTGAAAACGGCGGAGGCTATGCAAAACCGGGTACATATGTTGACAAAATTTCCGGCAACACATTTACGGTTACTTCATCGTCAATCAGCGGTAAGGTCGGCTCAAGCGGTATTGCCGTTATTTATGAAGAAGAAAATCCTAAGCCAAAGGTAAGTGTAACTCCGGGTTCTTCTACATACGAAACAGAAACTTACACACTTACATTAAATACCAAGAACGCTGAAAACTCGCAGTATTCCGTTGACGGCGGTAAATATCAGTCATTCAGTGACGGTACGAAAATTACAATCGGCGCAGGTCTTGCGTACGGTACAAAGACAACAATCAATGTAAAGGCAAGCAACGCCAACGGTTCAGCCGATAAAACCTACATTTACACAAAGGTTGACCCGACATTAACGCAAAAAATTTACTTTGACAATTCATCTTATAACTGGTCAAATATATATGCTTATATTTATTCAGATGCAGTTTCTAATGCAAAATGGCCAGGCGAAAAAATGACTTTGGATTCTTCTACAGGTTATTATGTAATTGAAGTTTCAGATTCACTTGCAAACGGTGCGGTTATTTTCAGTGACGGCACAAACTCTGCAAGCAAGCGTTATCCTGCAGATGCAAAGCCGGGATTAAATCTCAACGGCACTACAAAGATATTCAAAGCAAATCACACTTTTGAAGATTATAATACGCCTGTACCAACCCAGAGTACAACAGCACAACCTACTACGGCAAAGCCTACAACAGCACAACCTACTACGGCACAGCCTACAACAGCACAGCCTACTACATCTCCTGCTGAAAGCGTACTTATCGGTGATACAAATCAGGACGGTAAAATTACAATCAGCGATGTAACTGAAATTCAGCTTTACATCAATGAAATGATTACATTTAATCAGAAACAAAAGATTGCTGCCGATGTTGACGAAGACGGTTCTGTTGATATCAGAGATGCTACATACATTATGCTGTACATTGTAAATCAGCCAAGCAGTGAGGCCAAGGTAGGTCAATACAAAGGCGGAATCGCTCCGACACAGCCGACAACGGTTAAACCTACAACACAGCCTACTACAGCGCCGACACCGACAACCCAACCTACAACTTCATCTGTATCTGACAAATATACTATGACATTTACAGATAACTACAACTGGGGTAATGTGAATTGCTACTATTGGTCTGACAGCAATACAAAAATGACATCATGGCCGGGAAAATCAATGACTAAGGCAACAACAAATGAATTAGGTCAGAGTGTTTATACCATTGATATTCCAAGCGATGCTACATATGTAATATTCAACAATGGCAGCAGTCAGACTGTTGATATTCCTGTTACAGGCAGTGCCAAGTTTTATATTTCGGGCAGTTCAAACGGAAAATATACCGTTAAAAACTGATGATTTTAAAAATTGCATTGAAATAAAAAATAAGAGTGATATAATAAAGCTGTCAGGTTTTATCAATCTGACAGCTTAAGTATATATTTTGTAATCAGGAGTATTGTTTATATTTATGGAGAATCAAATCGAAAAAAAATATCGAGCATTTAAGAAATTCTCAACTTTTTCGTGGATTTACCGATGATGAAATTGAGAAATTTCTATATAATACTAAATTTAAGATTTTTGAACTTAATCGTGGCGCAATACTTAATGTTGAACTTGATAAATCAATTTTTGTTTTATACGGTTCAATAGCTTCTTATGAAACAAATATAGACGGTGTGAAAACATTTATAAATCATTTTGAACCCGACGGAAACGAATTGATAGCTATAAGCCTGGATACTCCGTATCCGACGGTATCGGTAGAGGCAAGGAAAAAATCGGTTGTTTTGTCACTTGAAACAAATTCGTTTTTAATAACCGATCCGTCAATTATTTTTTTACAAAACAGAGTTCAGCAAAATATTATCAGTATTTTTTACAGAATGACAGAAAATGTTATGCAGCGCATAATTGCTAATGCGGAATCTCTTTCGAAAAATAAAATTATTAAGTATTTGCGACAATTAAAAAGCGAGCAAAAAAGTGACAAATTACAAATTCCTTTTACAAGACAGGAGCTCGCAGACCATTTACAAATGGATATAAGCACATTGATGAGAGAATTAAAGAGTTTGCAAGAAAGCAATGTGCTTACATATGAAGGAAAAATAATTACGATTTTGAATATCTGACACTACTATACTTCTCAAAAGGGCAGTCCAAATAATGGACTGCCCTTTAAATATGGATTATAATTTATTTTATTGCAGAGAAATTTAATTAAACGGGGAAAAATGCACCGGCTGTAATGTCAAGGTAGTTAAGTCCGGAGTAATTCGGATATTCTGACTTTACTTTTTCCTTAAATTCTTCTGCATTGGCTGACTTGTTTGCAATAGACTTAATATTCTTTACATAGTCAATCTTAGTCTTTACATCGTTTGTATCTTCCGGGTCATAGTGCGATGTGAGGATAAGGTCATAATTTTTGTTAATATAGCCCTCAAGTTCGGCAATCATTGCGTCGGCATGTGCTGCACCGCCGATAATAGAGTGACAATCGTGACCGAGCATATGAGTGTAAATAACATTGATTTCAGGGAAAACAATATCAAAAGCATCAGCAGTTTCTACAATGCTAAGTTCGGTATCTGCGATTTTTAATGTTTCGCCTGGAATAATATTTGTAACCGAGTGAATTGATGAATCAAAGATATTGCCGAAAGCCTTTGTGAAATTTTCTACTAAAGCTTTACCGCCACCGACAGTGCCGTAAGTATTTGCCTTTTTAGTAGCATATTTCTTTACATTCGGCAAGAATGTGCCGCCGCCCATATGATAAGCAAGTACAACACCCTCAACTTGAGTACCTGTATCTTTAATAAACTGCTCAAGCTCTGCAATGTTGTCATTAAAGCAAGGCGATTCGATAACAACTGTTTTGTTGTTTTTTACAAGCATAATTGCTTCATCGTCAATAAAGTCATTTGTACGGTAAACCAATAACTTTACTTCACCGAATGAATATTCAAAGATAGTGCCTTTTTCTAATTTGATTTCTTTGTAATCTGTCTTTTTCATAATAAAACCTCCGTAAAAATATTTATGTGTTGAATTTGTTGTAACATTAATGATTACAACGATATATTATCACAAACTTGTTGTAATGTCAATAGTTACAACGATAAAAATAAAAAAAGATTTTAAGAATTTTCAAAAAGGAGAAAAATACTTAAAATCTTATTATTAATCAAATTATTTTATTGTTGTGATTTTATTATATTTTGTGTATCGTCCAAAACATCTTTTAATGTAACAGATGCAAGCTCTTTTTCCATTGCCTGCTGTACTTTTATGAGCCTGTCGTCAAGAACGGCGTGAATGTTTCGTCCGACGGGGCAGAGCGGGTTAGGATTTTCGTGAAAATGGAAAAGCTCACCGTCACCAACGCAATCTACCGCTTTATAAATATCAAGAAATGTTATGTCATTTTCAGGCTTTGCCAGAACAGCACCGCCCGAACCCCGTGCTACTTCCACGATACCCGCTTTTTTTAACTGCCCGAGAATTTTACGGACAATTACAGGATTAACATTGGTGCTTGCAGCCAAAAACTCGCTCGTAATCTTGTTACTGTCACCGAAAGTTTTTATGCAGGTAAGAATATGAACGGCAAGAGTAAATCTGCTTGAAATCTGCATATATGTTCACCTCATTATAAAAAAGGATTACAGTAAGAAAAAACACGCTGACCGAGCGGTTAGCGTGTAATGGTCGGGATGACAAGATTTGAACTTGCGACACCACGCCCCCCAGACGTGTGCGCTACCAAGCTGCGCTACATCCCGTTGCAACATAATCTATTGTACCAAATGAATGTAAAAAAGTCAAGAGATAAGAGTTAATCTTCTAAGTATTCGCGCAAAACAGGCTTATAATTTTTAAATTTGTATTTATCGGCTAAGTTTAAATCAGCTTCATTTTGTATGTTAAGCAAATTTTTCAAAACTTTGCAATCGTCATATAAATAGGTATCATATTTGCTCCATACTAATTCTTCCGTTTGCCCATTCTTCTGACAATTGTTTTGCAATTTCAGATAAATGGACACCTTTAATTTTCAATAAATTTTATAAGTTTATCAAGGTGTTTTCTTAAATCTGACTCACCTTGTTTGTATATTTTTTCTATTATTTCGGGGTTGCTTTCAGTTCTGCCTATGCCAAGACTTTGATTTGGCGCAATTACATAAACAAGTCCCTGTTCTTCAAGCATTTTTATATCTTCAAGCTGTTTGTTATACATTTGCGGTCTGTTTAAAAGCGCCTTTGCAAATTCAGGTTTCTTTCTGTAGCGCTTTGCGGAAAATTCGAGCGTTTTGTCGGCTTTTTTGCGGTAATCCCTTGCCTGCGTAAGTATAACTATGCATTTGTCACAGCCGTCATCAAAAGCGTGTTTAAACGGAATGCTGTCGGTAATTCCGCCGTCAAGATATTCGTTTCCGTTTATTATAATCGGCTGAAAAAGCAGCGGTAATGCGCAGGTCGCTCTTAGTATTTCAAATTTTCTGTCATAGCGTGAAACAGGCACATACTCGGTTTTGCCTGTGTTTATATTTGTAAGAGTTGCGATTACATCACCTTTAAATTTTGCAAAAGTATCGTAGTCAAAGGGAACAAGTTTATTTGGAATTTCGTCCATAATAAAATCAAGGTTAAAGTAGCAGCGCTTTTTAGGATTGAGCAAATACTTTGTTCCCATATATCTTTTATCGTTTAAATATTTTGTTCCTATTATATAGTTTCTGCCGATTTGTTTTGAAACATAGGACACAGCATTGGAAATACCTGCCGAAGTTCCTATTACATAATCGGCGTAAATATTTTCTTTCAACATTTCGTCCATAACGCCGCAGGAGTAGTAGGTGCGTGCTGCACCACCCTCAACTACAAGACCGATTTTCATATTATCACATCCTTAAAGATATTTTACTACAAAATCGGTAAATTTCAATACACATATATTGACAAAATAAAATTAATGTTTTTATAAATCTGTAAATACTTGCTCAACAAAACAAACAAATAATTTGCGTAAATATTTGCTTATTTTAAGATTAAATATATAAAATTTTAGCAAAAGCAAAGTGCAAGCAGCTTTAATTTAGCAAAATAATCAAAAACATTTTGCGCTTATTGTGCAATAATCAGGTTGCCAATTTAATACATTTTGTTATGATAAAAGCGCTAAAATGTATTTTATACGCAAATAAGAGGCTTTTGCTTATTTTGTCGTATGTGTAATTTTATTACGGTGTTATTCTCCATTGCTTTGACTGGAAATACACCAACATTAAAGCAGAACTTAAGAACATTGCGGAGTCAGGATTTACTTCAATCCAGACTTCTCCTGTTCAGGGAAACAATAACCACGGTTCATGGTCTGCATACAGTGCATAATCGCATTATAGTTTTATAGACAAACAGAATTTAACCCCCTCGCAATTGAGGGGGTTATTTTTATACTTAATTTTTAGCAGCCGCAGCCACAACCGTTAGAAGACTCGTTACCGCCACAACAAGCAAGGATAACTATAAGAAGAATAATCCATGAGCAGCAGTTGTTGCCATTACCGAAAAAGTTACACATAAGCGTTTGCCTCCTTTCTGTTTACACTACATAGTATTGCAAAATACAGAAAGTGTGACTGTATAAATAAAGATGTTAAAAGACTAATTGCAATAGTTGCGAAAGTTGTGGTTTAGGATACTTTCCATCGGGCAACAAAGTAAAGCAAAACTAAACTTTTGGTGGTGAACCATATTTTTACATTAAACCAACAAACTAAAATCCGCTCAAATTATAATAAAATTGAGCGGATTAATAATTATATTGATATTATACTGTTAATTTTATATTTTTACATTTCAGCTCTGTTAATTGCATTAAGTACACCGAGTACAGATGCAACATTGACATTTGAATCAATGCCGATACCAAAGATGTTCTTTCCGTCAGGCTTTTTGAGCTCAATGTAAGAAACAGCTTTTGAATCTGAACCCTGTGAAATAGCGTGCTGGCTGTAAGAGATAAATTCGTATTTGTCGAGTCCGAATTTCTTAATAGCATTAAAGAATGCGTCAATCGGGCCGTTGCCTACGCCGCTTAATGTAACTTCATCGGCACCGTTAATAGTCATCTTGCCCTTGAAGTGCACATAATCTTTACCGTTTTCGCTTTCTTCGTAAATCTTACGCTTTGTAAGAGCGTATTTCTGATTAACTTCAAGATAGTTTTCGCTGAATACTTCGAAAAGTTCTTTCGGAATAAGCTCTCTGCCGAGTTCTTCACACTTTTTCTGAACAAGTTTAGAAAATTCAGGGTGCATCTTCTTTGGAAGGTCATAACCGAAGTTATGGCTCATTACAAATGCGGCGCCGCCCTTACCTGATTGAGAGTTGATTCTGATAATAGGTTCGTACTCTCTTCCGACATCGGCAGGGTCGATAGGGAGATATGGAATTTCCCAATATTCTGTGCCGCTGTCTTTCATATACTGCATACCTTTATTGATAGCATCCTGATGAGAACCCGAAAAAGCAGTAAATACAAGTTCACCGATATACGGCTGACGAGGATTGATTTTCATATCTGTACATCTTTCGTAAATCTCTCTGAGCTTTGGAAGATTAGAGAAGTCGAGTTTAGGGTCAACTCCCTGTGTAAACATATTAAGTCCCATTGTAACAATGTCAAGGTTACCGGTTCTCTCGCCGTTGCCAAAGAGTGTGCCCTCTACACGCTCTGCACCTGCAAGAAGTGCAAGCTCGCCCGACGCAACGCCTGTGCCTCTGTCATTGTGCGGATGCAAGCTGATTATGCAAGCCTCTCTGTTCTTTATATGTTTAATAAAATATTCAACCTGATCTGCGTATGTGTTTGGTGTGCACATTTCAACAGTGTTAGGAAGATTGAGGATAACAGGGTTTTCTTTTGTAGAACCGAGAGCTTCCATAACTTTATCGCAGATGTAAACAGCGTTCTCAACTTCTGTACCGCTGAAACTTTCGGGAGAATACTCAAATCTAAAGTTTGTATCGCCTGTATATTCGTCTGTAAGCTGCTTAATAAGTTTTGCGCCTTCAATAGCAATTTTTGTAACGCCTTCCATATCTGTTTTAAATACAACTTTTCTCTGTAAAGTAGATGTTGAATTGTAGAAATGAATAATTACATTTTTAGCGCCCTTAACTGCCTCGAAAGTTTTGCGGATGAGGTGCTCTCTTGCCTGAACAAGTACCTGAATTGTAACATCATCGGGAATGTGGTTGCCCTCAATCAATTCACGGCAGATTTCGTACTCTGTTTCAGATGCGCTCGGAAATCCTATTTCAATTTCCTTAAAGCCCATATCAACAAGCGTGTGGAAAAATTCAAGTTTTTCTTCCATATTCATAGGGTCAACAAGCGCCTGATTGCCGTCACGCAAGTCAACACTGCACCATATCGGTGCTTTTGTAATTACATTGTTTGGCCATTCTCTGTTTTCAAGCTTAATCTGCTGAAAAGGAATATACTTTTCAAATCCTGGTTTCATATAAAGTGCCTCCTAATTAATTGCACAAAAAATCGCCCCTAAAAAGGGACGAATAAAACATCCGTGGTACCACCCGGTTTTAGGTGCACATCACTGTACACCCCTTACAGACTTCCAACAAAGTCCTGACCGATAACGCAGTCTTGCGTTCTGCACTACATAACCTCGCACAGAAAACTCGGGGATGAGCTATACATATAAAGGTAATCACAGCTTTTCACCATACAGCTGCTCTCTGAAGAAATACCAAAATATCTTGTTCCGTAAGCACAAACAACAGAAAAGTTTGAAAGCACAGAAAAAGCTTTTAAAAGTAATGAAAGAGATTTCAAAAACTTTTTAAAAACTTTGAAAAAAAGTGTTGACAAGCGAAAATGAATGTGATATAATAATTCACGCACTGTTGAGAGAGGTTCGGTAAGAACCGACAAAAAACTTTCCAAAAAGTGCGTAGGACCTTGAAAATTAAACAACGAGAAAGATAAAGGAACCCGTAATACTTTGAGGATACTCAAAGATTTACAGTGAGATGCACACAACAAAGCATCAGGAATTACGGATACGTTAGTATTCGGAATGAGCGATTAAAGCTCTGAAATTGATAGTAAGCGAAAGCTTAATATACAAATTTTAGAGAGTTTGATCCTGGCTCAGGACGAACGCTGGCGGCGTGCCTAACACATGCAAGTCGAACGGAACTTCTTTAAAGGATTTCTTCGGAATGAATTTGATTAAGTTTAGTGGCGGACGGGTGAGTAACGCGTGAGTAACCTGCCTCTGAGAGGGGAATAACATTCTGAAAAGAATGCTAATACCGCATAACATATATTTATCGCATGGTAGATATATCAAAGATTTATCGCTTAGAGATGGACTCGCGTCCGATTAGTTAGTTGGTGAGGTAACGGCTCACCAAGACCGCGATCGGTAGCCGGACTGAGAGGTTGAACGGCCACATTGGGACTGAGACACGGCCCAGACTCCTACGGGAGGCAGCAGTGGGGGATATTGCGCAATGGGGGGAAACCCTGACGCAGCAACGCCGCGTGAAGGATGAAGGTCTTCGGATTGTAAACTTCTTTTATTAAGGACGAAGAAAGTGACGGTACTTAATGAATAAGCTCCGGCTAACTACGTGCCAGCAGCCGCGGTAATACGTAGGGAGCAAGCGTTGTCCGGATTTACTGGGTGTAAAGGGTGCGTAGGCGGCTTTGCAAGTCAGATGTGAAATCTATGGGCTCAACCCATAGCCTGCATTTGAAACTGCAGAGCTTGAGTGAAGTAGAGGCAGGCGGAATTCCCCGTGTAGCGGTGAAATGCGTAGAGATGGGGAGGAACACCAGTGGCGAAGGCGGCCTGCTGGGCTTTAACTGACGCTGAGGCACGAAAGCGTGGGTAGCAAACAGGATTAGATACCCTGGTAGTCCACGCTGTAAACGATGATTACTAGGTGTGGGGGGGCTGACCCCTTCCGTGCCGGAGTTAACACAATAAGTAATCCACCTGGGGAGTACGGCCGCAAGGTTGAAACTCAAAGGAATTGACGGGGGCCCGCACAAGCAGTGGAGTATGTGGTTTAATTCGAAGCAACGCGAAGAACCTTACCAGGTCTTGACATCCTACTAACGAGATAGAGATATGTTAGGTGCCCTTCGGGGAAAGTAGAGACAGGTGGTGCATGGTTGTCGTCAGCTCGTGTCGTGAGATGTTGGGTTAAGTCCCGCAACGAGCGCAACCCTTGCTATTAGTTGCTACGCAAGAGCACTCTAATAGTACTGCCGTTGACAAAACGGAGGAAGGTGGGGACGACGTCAAATCATCATGCCCCTTATGACCTGGGCTACACACGTACTACAATGGACATTAACAGAGGGAAGCAATACAGCGATGTGGAGCAAACCCCTAAAAATGTTCTCAGTTCAGATTGCAGGCTGCAACCCGCCTGTATGAAGATGGAATTGCTAGTAATCGCAGATCAGCATGCTGCGGTGAATACGTTCCCGGGCCTTGTACACACCGCCCGTCACACCATGGGAGCCGGTAATACCCGAAGTCAGTAGTCTAACCGCAAGGAGGACGCTGCCGAAGGTAGGATTGGCGACTGGGGTGAAGTCGTAACAAGGTAGCCGTATCGGAAGGTGCGGCTGGATCACCTCCTTTCTATGGAGAATTTATCAGATGAAATAAGCTGATATAACATCCAAGGTCAGTTACGGAAAAATTTATTTAATCGTTGTTTAATTTTCAGGGTCCTGCCCGAGATATACGGGGGTATAGCTCAGCTGGGAGAGCACCTGCTTTGCAAGCAGGGGGTCAGCGGTTCGATCCCGCTTATCTCCACCAAAGGCTTGAGGGAATAACCGAAAAGCCGGAAATATGGGCTTATAGCTCAGCCGGTTAGAGCGCACGCCTGATAAGCGTGAGGTCGGTGGTTCGAGTCCACTTAAGCCCACCAAGAGTACGAAAGTACTCAAAGAAAGTACCTTGAAAACTGAATAAAGTATAGCAGATAAAGCGAGAAAAGTAATTATTGACAGGTTTTAACAAGAAGAGTTGAATCTCGTAGCCTTTAAATAACGACTGACGAGGACTAAGCTGTAAAATCACTTTAGTGATTGCAACAGATTAGACGAGTGGGAGTTATTTAAAGAATAGCGAAGAGAATGAAACTTGACAAACTCAAATAAGAGAAAGCGTTAAACGAAGGTAATAAATACTACAATTAGCTTAAAGGGTAATAAAAGATTAGTTATAAACTAATGGCTTATTAAACTGCGAAAAAAAAGAGTAATTTACATTACAAAGAAGAACCAAAAGATATCTCAAATGGTCAAGCTACAAAGAGCACAAGGGGAATGCCTTGGCACCGAGAGCCGAAGAAGGACGTGACTAACTGCGATAAGCTACGGGGAGCTGTAAGTGAGCGTTATATCCGTAGATTTCCGAATGGAGCAATCCGATTAGAGGAAAGTCTAATCATCATATACTGAATACATAGGTATATGAGGGGAACCGCCTGAACTGAAACATCTAAGTAGGGCGAGGAAGAGAAATCAACAGAGATTCCGTAAGTAGTGGCGAGCGAACGCGGAAGAGGCCAAACCTAATGTAGTAATATGTTAGGGGTTCGGACAGTAAAATGAATTGTCGAGATTTAGCCGAATGTCATGGGAAGGGCAATCAAAGAAGGTGAAAATCCTGTAGGCGAAAAGTTAAGACATCAGACTGTATCCAGAGTACCGCCGGACACGTGAAACCCGGTGGGAATACGGGGGGACCATCCTCCAAGCCTAAATACTACTCGGTGACCGATAGAGAAGAAGTACTGTGAAGGAAAGGTGAAAAGCACCCCGGAAGGGGAGTGAAAGAGAACCTGAAACCTTGTGTTTACAAGCACCGAAAGTTCATCAACGAACGATCGGGTACCTTTTGTAGAATGGTCCGGCGAGTGAATGTAACTGGCAAGGTTAAGCACTTAAGGTGTGAAGCCGTAGCGAGAGCGAGTCTAAATAGGGCGTAAGAAGTCAGTTGTATTCGACCCGAAACCGGGTGACCTACCCATGTCCAGGCTGAAGTGCAGGTAAAACTTCATGGAGGGCCGAACCGACTCCCGTTGAAATGGTAGCGGATGAGGTGTGGGTAGCGGAGAAATTCCAATCGAACCCAGAGATAGCTGGTTCTCTCCGAAATAGCTTTAGGGCTAGCCTTGGAATAGATTACTGGAGGTAAAGCACTGAATTGGCTAGGGGCCGAGAGGTTACTGAACCTTATCAAACTAAGAATGCCAGATAATCGTTTTCCAGGAGTCAGACAGTGGGAGATAAGTTTCATTGTCAAAAGGGAAACAGCCCAGACCTACAGCTAAGGTCCCAAAGTATAGTTAAGTGGAAAAGGATGTGGAATTGCATAGACAACCAGGATGTTGGCTTAGAAGCAGCCACTCATTAAAAAGAGTGCGTAATAGCTCACTGGTCGAGTGATTCTGCGCCGAAAATTTAACGGGGCTAAACTATACACCGAAGCTTAGGATCCCGCAAGGTATGGTAGGGAGAGCGTTCTGTACGGAGTGAAGTCGTAGCGAAAGCGGCGGTGGACTGTACAGAAGTGAGAATGCCGGAATAAGTAGCGAGAATTAAGTGAGAATCTTAATGGCCGAAAGTCTAAGGTTTTTGGAGGAAGGTTCGTCCGCTCCAAGTAAGTCGGGAGCTAAGGTCAGGCCGAAAGGCGTAGCCGATGCACAAACGGTTGATATTCCGTTACCGTCTACAATTTAAACAAGGGGACACATACAAAGCGTTTAACCCGGGCGATGGTTGACCCGGGCGCAAGGGACTGAAATAAGAGTAGGGAAGTAAATGTGGCGTATGGCGAGAAAAAGCTTTGTGAATAGAAGTAGACGCCCGTACCGCAAACCGACACAGGTGGACAGGAAGAGAATTCTAAGGCCAGCGGGAGAAGGGTAGTTAAGGAACTCGGCAAATTGACTCCGTAACTTCGGAATAAGGAGTGCTCGAAAGAGCCGCAGAGAATAGGCCCAGGCGACTGTTTAGCAAAAACACAGGTCTCTGCCAAATCGAAAGATGAAGTATAGGGGCTGACACCTGCCCGGTGCCGGAAGGTTAAGAGGAGGAGTGCAAGCTCCGAATTGAAGCCCCGGTAAACGGCGGCCGTAACTATAACGGTCCTAAGGTAGCGAAATTCCTTGTCGGGTAAGTTCCGACCCGCACGAATGGTGTAACGATCTGGGCACTGTCTCAACTACCCACCCGGCGAAATTGTAGTACCGGTGAAGATGCCGGTTACCTGCGGCAAGACGGAAAGACCCCATGGAGCTTTACTGTAGCCTGATATTGGGTTTCGGAAATCTATGTACAGGATAGGCGGGAGACTGGGAAGTATGAGCGTCAGCTTATACGGAGTCATTGTTGGGATACCGCCCTTAGGTTTCTGGAATTCTAACCTGCGACCGTGAATCCGGTCGGGGGACATTGTCAGGTGGGCAGTTTGACTGGGGCGGTCGCCTCCGAAAAGGTAACGGAGGCGCTCAAAGGTTGGCTCAGCACGGACGGAAACCGTGCCTCAGAGTGTAAACGCAAAAGCCAGCCTAACTGCGAGGATGACGGTCCGAGCAGTAACGAAAGTTGGAGTTAGTGATCCGGCGGTATGTGAATGGAAATGCCGTCGCTCAACGGATAAAAGCTACCCTGGGGATAACAGGCTGATCTCCCCCAAGAGTCCACATCGACGGGGAGGTTTGGCACCTCGATGTCGGCTCATCACATCCTGGGGCTGTATTCGGTCCCAAGGGTTCGGCTGTTCGCCGATTAAAGTGGTACGCGAGCTGGGTTCAGAACGTCGCGAGACAGTTCGGTCCCTATCTGTCGTGGGCGCAGGATATTTGAGGAGCTCTGTCCTTAGTACGAGAGGACCGGGATGGACGTACCTCTGGTGCACCAGTTGTCATGCCAATGGCACGGCTGGGCAGCTACGTACGGAACGGATAAACGCTGAAAGCATCTAAGCGTGAAGCCGACTCCAAGATTAGATATCCCATTGCATAAGCAAGTAAGACCCCTTGAGGACTACGAGGTTGATAGGCTGCGTGTGTAAGTGTCGTGAGGCATTTAGCTTGGCAGTACTAATAGGTCGAGGGCTTGACCACAAGAGTCTTTTGGTCAGCTTATTAAAGTATTTACAATATTGCTTCTCACTTTGCTTAATCTTTATTCAGTTTTCAGGGCGCTGTCTAAGCGACTGTGAAATGCACCATTAGCTCAGTTGGTAGAGCACCTGACTCTTAATCAGGGTGTCCCGGGTTCGAGCCCCTGATGGTGCACCAAAAAGGTAACAGGGGCTAATGAAAAGAAGACCATTAGCCTTTGTTACAAACAGATGGCTCGTTGGTCAAGCGGTTAAGACTCCGGCCTCTCACGCCGGCAACGCGGGTTCGATTCCCGCACGAGTCACCATGAAGATGGTATATACTTCTCAAATAAGGGAAGAATAAATACAAGAGAATAGTTGGTGTTGATGACGCTGAGGGTCCACCTGTTCCCATACCGAACACAGAAGTTAAGCTCAGTGGTGCCGAAAATACTTGGCTGGTGACGGTGTTTTGCACTATATTCCTCCATAGCTCAGTCGGTAGAGCGCATGACTGTTAATCATGATGTCACTGGTTCGAGCCCAGTTGGGGGAGCCATAACAGAGTAGTTTTTATAGCTGCTCTGTTTTTTTGTTATCTAAAAGTTTGTCGGCTCTATGTCAATAGTTGGGGTAAACCCGAAAAAGAAGAATTGAAATGAACAAGCGATAGTAAATCAAGCTATCGCTTGTTTTTGCATTTGGTGAGAAAACATATGTAAAATACGGTTACGGAAACGCTTAAAATTTCTGTAACCATAAGCATTACGCTTAAGTACCTTAATCTTGTTGTTGCAGCCCTCTGTAAAGCCGTTTGTGATTGTTGTTGTGAATGAATTGAGTATGCCTGTGAGCCAATTCATCATCGTTTTTGCACACTTAACAAACTGTGGGATATCGCAGTTATAAGCCCAATTTATCCAATCTGACATCGCTTTTTTAGCCGTTTCTCTGTCTTTGCAGTCGAGAATTTTTAAAAAATCCTCTTTGTAAAAATGTGCCGTACTTAATGTGGGTGAGGCGTACAGCATAATATTGACCTGTTGCTTTTTGCTCGTCGGTTAATTTGTCAAATCTTTTGAGCAATAAAAATCGTGACTTTTTAAAATATCGCCGATGTGTTTTGCTGAATTTCTTTTGTTCTTCCTTTCTCACACTTTCAAATGCCCAGTTTACCTGACGAATCCAATGATACTTGTCTACGATCTGCTTTGAGTTCTTAAACCACGCCGTTGCGATGTTAGCAAAAGGTTTCCACATATCACTGACAAAATATTTGACATTTTCACGCTCTGATTTGCTGAATTTTGCAAAATATTTGGTAAGACATACTTCTGTTCGTGCAGGAAGTATATCAAGCACGACCTTTTTAACAGGATCAGTTATTATACATTGATACTTTTCGCCGCCTGTATTACCCTTAAATTCATCGATCGACAACGCTGACGGCAAGTTTTTATGACCGTAATCAACAACACCAAAAACTCTGATAACTGTGTTCACAGAAAGGTTCATTTCTCTGGCAACGCTTGTAAGTGACAGCATCTCTCAGCTTGTCGATGATATACGCCGAGAGTCTGTTTGTCATTCTGTGATAGCGTGGCAGAAATTTATTCTTTTCAGCAAACCTTTTACCGCAAGTACAACGATATCTTCTCTTTTTAATATGAATGAAAACATACTTGCCAAAGGCAGGAATATCCTTGATAACCTGCTCACGATAGTCGTGGATTGTGTTTGTCAATTTGCCACAGCAAGGACATTTATGTTTCTTACGCTCAAGTTTGCAATGTATGTGAATAGTGTTTTGATTTTCTTCAACTTTTTCTATTGAAAGCCCTTGCAATCCTGTGAGTTTTTCTGTAAAATATTTGTAGAGCATATTTATTCCTCCGTTCTGGTTTCTCGTCAATTCCATTTTAACGGATTTTCGAAAAATATGCTCTACTTTTTTTGAAAATTTTTAAATTTATTTTGTAGGCTCTTTCCTTACCCCAACATTTAGTATAGAGCCAGAAAATTTTTTGAAACTGATTCATCTTGACAATGAATTTATAGTTTTGATAGTGTATCTCGCAATCGGAATGATAGGAATTAACACTGCAATAGAAAATCCGACTGCAATTAACGGTATAGTGAAACTTTTTGGCAGAACAATGTTTTTCCTGCCGTGTTATGAATTCGGTCGTTTTTATAAAGCTGTGCTTGAAAAGAAAGACACTCTCAATAATGTTGCGTACTTTGCAATTATATTTGCTGTACAGCTGATACTTTTAACTTTTTGCGAAAATTTGGAGTACACGCCGTCATCGTTCACTAATTTCAACAACGGTTTTGTAATTCCGTATATCTCGTCAATCATAGCAATTGCATTTTGGCTGAGAGTTTCAAGATTGCTTGTACCTGCCATAGGAAACAGTAAGCTTGTAAGGCTTATAGCTGACAACACATACGGAATTATGGTAAATCAGCTTGTAGGTTTTATGTGCCTAAAATTTGTATTCTACGGATTAAGCTGCATTACTTCAGGCACATTGTTTGGTGACTTTAATGTTGCATCATTTAAATCGAGTATATGGTACTACTATCTTCCAAACGGTTTGCAACAGTGGGCTTTTGTATATCTTATATTTGGTCTATTTGTACCGATATTAATTAGCATTATTTTAAATAAAATCTGTAATATTGTACACCCTTCTTCTTACTTAAAAAAGATATAGTTCCTCTGAAACAGGACTGTAACAACAGTAAACTTAATTAAAGGAGATGCAATGAAACAAAGGTTACATATCAAGAGGTCTATAGTTATGAATAAAAAAAAGTTGTATTTCTGTTCTGCGTGGACGGTCTGACAGGTTTCAGACTGGCTATTGAAGCGGCTTTTCCGAATGCACAAATTCAGCGTTGTATCATTCATCAGATACGCTCAAGCACAAGATTCGTAAGCTACAAACACATCAAAGAGCTGATGGTTGACCTCAAGAAAGTGTATCAGGCAATCAGCGAGGAAGAAGCTATGAACAACCTGATTTTGTTCAAGGATAAGTGGGGCAAAACCTATCCGTCCTGCGTTAAAAGTTGGGAAGAAAATGGGGATATTCTCTCCACCTTCTTCGCATATCCGCCCGAGGTTCGGAAGATAATATATATAACGAATATTATCGAAGGCTTGAACCGTCAGTTCAAGCAGATTACGAAGACCAAGCCGTCATTCACGAATGATGACAGCCTGCGCAAAATGTTGTATTTAGCGTCGCAAAAGATTGTCGAACGCTGGACACAAAGATGTCGAAACTGGGACATAGTTTTGAGCCAGTTATCGATAATATTTGAGGACAGAATACTGGCTTGATTTGCCCCTGAGAATAGAATTTCCTGTCCGCAAAATGTTATTCACGCAAAGCGTGCATAACATTCCACAGACAGGAAATAAAAGTTAACACGGGGCAAATCAGAAAGCCTGATTACACCGCAATCCGCTGTTTTGTTATTGCTTGAAGGATTATTATTTACACAGAATTTTATGGGGTACCGCCCGTATTGAAAAATACGAGCACTTAATCTGACGCCGTTTTGTACGCCTTTTTCGTTGCGCTCCGCTCCACTCCAAAGGCGTACAAAAACATCAATTATCTATTTTCTAAAAAAACTTACACACTTTTATTGACAAAGCCGCAAGCTCCTCCATTGCAGTTTTTAAAGCCTCTTTTTTTACTTCACCTAAAACAAATTTTGTTGTATCAAAAACGAAATTGTTATCCATATAAATCTCCAATTAATTAAATGTTTTTAATCATTATTGTACTAATGATATTATCTTTGGTAAACCAGAATTCAACATATGAGTTATCATTATTGTTCGTTTCATAAGTTATTATTTCACTTCCTGTATCAAGAGTTTCTCTGTTTGTAGGTTCTCCAAATTTACTTAATACATCTTCTTTTTTTATTTTTACCTGATATATCATCAACCTTAATTATTTCACTTACACTTTCATCGTCAAGATAAGAATATGATATCATATCAACAATGAAATCTTCAGTTTTTTGACCTTCAGCATACTCAAACAAAGATACTGTTGTAATCATTTTGTTATTATATAACAAATCAGTATAGGCATATGTGTTTCCGTCTTTTTCGTAAACACTAACATCATTTTTATCAAAACTATATCCTTCCCCTAAATCACTCAATTTAAATGGAAGAACAACTGGTTTTCCGTTGAGCGTGACCTTATCAAGCATTTGTAAAACCTTGGTGTCATTGTCATCTGAATAACCCGAACCGTTTTCCTGCGAAACCTGAGAAACTGAACTTGTATCTGAAACAGAGCCGTTTCCGCCTGCACATCCTGCCATGCCCGCAACCATAGATAAAGTAAGTACCGCTGTAATTATAATTGTTCTTATTTTCATAATAATAAACCTCCATTTGTATCATTTTACATATTTTAACATAACGCTGTTGTGATTACAATTAACATAATGCAGAAAAATGTCAAAATAAGCCAATCCTATATGTATATTTTTACTATTATATTCTATTATATAGCAATGTTTTGGTCAACACCGCATAACAGTAAAACAGTTACATAAATCAGATTATTATTATTGTTACCCCAACATTTAGAATAAAACCATAAAAAGAACAGGTACAATCGGAAATTGATTGTACCTGTCGGTTTTAAAGATTAAGTTTTAAAAGCTCTTTTGCAGTGATGTCAACAAGATGTTCGCATTTCTTTGCATTGTCGTTAATAATCGAATCAAAGCCGAAAGAATTATGATTTTCAGAGTCGGGATAAGTGATTTTTTCGATATTATCAAGACCTGCCTCATATGATTTCTGTATGGAAAATTTATGCGACTTGGTAGATAAACCATTTTTCATAATCCATACTTGGTTTTGACTGTCAATTGCAGGGAATGTTATAACACTTGCGGCACCGTATTTAGTCAGTGACGGAGCACCGGCTGAAAAATGCTTGTCTTTAATTGCTTTGTAAAAACTTTCAATAGAATAGGAATTGTTGGCTTTTATGTTGTTGATCTTAACACATAAAGCCATTAGTAACCCCTTTCATTATGTATAAGATCAGTTTGTACCCCATACATTACCGTCTTTGTCAGTATATTTACCGGCAATAACCATAATAAGGTCAACAAGCCAGCCAATACCGCAAGCACCACCTGTAAGAAGCCAAATTACGCCTGTACCGATTTTACCTGTCAAAAATCTGTGTACACCTAAACCACCAAGGAAAATGTGATTAAAATTGCACCTGCTTTACTCATAAACAATTACCTCATTTCTTTAATTTTTTGATTGCATATTTTTGTTTACAACTAATATAATACACATTAATGACAAGAATTGCAACTATTTGGCATAAAAGTCAATTTACTGGCAAGAATGGCAGATTAAGGAGAAACGGTGGTATTTGTAAATGATGTTTAACACACAAAGTTTAGTTTAATAAATTCAAAATTTAGGTCAACCCTTTTTAAAGGGTTGCGGGTTTGGGCAGAGCCCATTAAATAATAAAAGCGAACTGATTTGTAATTATATTGTAGAATAACCAAACTTTAGATTAATCAAGATTTTAATATAAAACAAAAGTAAAGACTAATGAGTGGCAGAAAGTAAGAAAGTTGCACTTGAGCAGTCTTAGAGAAAAGATATTCTAAAGGACGCAAAGGTTTGCGTGTGTGGCTAATTTGCCCTTGAAAAGTGGCAAATTAGTAGTTTTAGTTGCGTAGCTTTTCTTTTGTTGCTATCGCAATTTTTATGCTCTCGCCGTTATGTTCAAGCCGCCAAACGGCAAGCCATTTGGCTATCAAAATTTGCTACAGCATAAAGCATTTGTGGGCGTTGCCCACACCCACAACCTTTGAAAAGGTTGACCAAACTTTTATATTCGGGACGGAAAGTTTATCTTTTTCTTTACTTTGTTGCCCGACCGATAATTTCCTAAAACCTAATCCCATCAACTTTGACAAATAATAAAAAGCCGACAAACATAGTACAAAACTAAGTTTGTCGGCTGAATTTTTATATCATATTATGCTGTTTCGGACAATCACATTCTTGGTTCTTTAACTTCAAATGTAAATGTTTCCTGTGCGGTTTTGCCGTTTGCATCCTTGACCTCAACGAGTACGGTATGGTCGCCTATTTCTAACGGAGTATTGTTCTCATAATCGAGTTTATGCATATCAATAAAGAAATTATTGTCATCCGAATAATCCTGTACCAATAAACCGTTGTCAAGTGTAAACTTATACTGATAAGGAGCAGTTCCCATAAATGCATTTGCGGTAATTGTTACATTATTATCGCTCTTACCGATGTAGTCCTTATCTGTATGAATACCCACAATAACAGGGTTTTCACTTTCATATGCGTCAACTACCGTATAATTATACAGGGTTTCCTCTGCGCAATCATCAATAGCGTTATAACTCCTTACCGAAACATCATAGCTGCCACTTTCACTAAATGTATAAGTAAATGTGTTTAACTCTGATTTTTGCTGAACAACCTCGCCGTTAATCAAAAATTCATAGCTGAACGGTGTAACGCCCGAATCCATTGTTGCGGTAAATGTTACAGGAGTGCCTGCCATTGCCTTTCCGGAATCATAATCGGCGCAAAAATTACTGATAATGTGTTCCGAAGCAGTACTATTTCTCTCAAATTCATATGTACCGGCAATATGTTCCTGAATAAGAGTAACATCACTGACATCGTTTACACCGTTAAAATTGACATCTCCTGCATAAAATTGTCTTGGTGACAGTTCCGCATTGCCGGCAAGTCCGTTTTGAAGAAGTGTAACATCATTGATATCAACTTTAAAATTCTCGTCAACATCACCTGTAATTATAGGTCTTACCATCGCAGAAACCGAAAAAGCTTGAGCTGTTCCAAGCATACCTACGATAAGAGCAGTTGAACAAACAACTTTTGTGATTTTTTTCATAATTATTATTCCTTTCTAAACTATACATCTTCACTGATAAAGTAAATATTTGTCGGTAAAGTTCTAATATTTATTTTATCTTATATCTGATTATACTATAAAAACGATGAAAATGTAACTGCAATAATAACAGAAAACAATTTTGTATATTTGTGCATTTTTATTAATATATGTTAAAAATGCATTATAAATATATTTGTTGTGAATATTTATCACTGAATTTTTTGAGTTAATAGAGTATGTTTAATTACGCAACTATTCTTTACATCTCTTGTATAATTTAGTTGGTTGTTTATGTAAATTTGCTGTGCTATACTTAGGCTATGAAAGGTGTGAAAAATATGATTGGTATGAATTTAAAGGCGCTGCGCAAAGCAAAGGGTTATTCACAGGAAGAAGTAGCGGAAAAAATCAATGTTTCCCGTCAGTCTGTGGCTAAATGGGAGAACGAAGAGAGTATTCCCGATGTTATAAAATGCAGCGAACTTGCTAATCTTTATGAAATATCGCTCGATGAGCTTGTACACGATAAAATATCCGTTGAAGAGGAATCGACAAATTCGGAGGACGGAAAATATGTTTTCGGCATTGTAAAAGTAGGCGAGCGTGGTCAGATAGTTATTCCTAAACACGCAAGAGATGTTTTTGACATTAAACCCGGAGATAAACTGCTCGTTGTCGGGGATATAAAGCGTGGCTTGGGAATAGGCAAGGTAAGCCGTTCTATTGCAAGTGATTTTGTGTTTGAGGAATGAGGTTTTATTTATGTTAGCGATAAAAACTGAAAATCTTACAAAAAAATACAAAGATAAAGTTGCGGTAAATTCAATTAATCTTTCTATAAATAAAGGCGAAATTTACGGGTTGCTCGGCGTAAACGGTGCGGGCAAGTCTACAACAATAAAAATGCTTTCGTGTCTGATTAAGCCGACAAGCGGTGACGCTGTGCTTAACGGATACAGCATTGTAAATGACAGCGAAGATGTTAAGAGAATTATTAATGTATCACCGCAGGAAACCGCAGTTGCGCCAAATCTGACCGTAAGAGAAAATCTTGAGCTGATAGCTGAAATATACGGCTTTGAAAAAGAAACAGCGGTGCAGAAAGCGCAGAATATGATAGATGATTTTGAGCTTGCGGAAGTTGCAAAGTCAAAGGCAAAAACTTTATCGGGCGGCTGGCAAAGAAGATTGAGCATTGCAATGGCGCTTATAAGCGCCCCTGAAATTTTATTTCTTGACGAGCCGACTTTGGGACTTGATGTTTTGGCAAGAAGAGAATTGTGGAATAAAATCGGCTCACTCAAGGGAAAAATTACAATTATTCTTACAACCCATTATCTCGAAGAGGCGGAGTCGCTGTCAGACCGCATAGGTATTATGGTAAAGGGAAATCTTGTGGCTGAGGGTACGGCTGACGAACTTAAAAACAGCGTTAATGCCACATCTTTTGAAGACGCTTTTGTGAAAATTGCGGAAGAGGGTAAATGATTATGAAAACTTTAGCTTTTGCGTCAAGAAATGCAAAGGAATTGCAGAGAGATGTTTTAACATCAATTTTCGGTATTGCTTTTCCTATTGTATTGCTTGTTTTGTTGTCGGTAATTAACTCAAGTATTCCGAAAGAGGCACATATGACCTTGTTTGAAATTAAAAATCTTACGGGCGGAATAAGCGCATTCGGACTTGTGTTTTTGTCGCTTTTTTCTGCGCTTTTGGTTTCAAAAGACAGATGCACGGCTTTTATTATCAGACTTTACGCTTCGCCCCTTAAGCCGAGCGGCTACATACTCGGTTATACAGTACCGCTCATTCCTATGGCTTTATTGCAAACACTTGTTACCTGTTTGTTTGCGCTGATTTTCGGTTTATCTTTTTCGGCAAATATTTTGCTTGCGGCGGTTGTAAGTATTGTTCCTGCTTTTTTATATATTTCAATAGGGCTATTGTGCGGTACGGCGTTTAGTGATAAAATGGTAGGTATAATATGCGGTGCGGTACTCACAAACCTGTCGGCATGGCTTTCAAATATATGGTTTGACATCTCGCTTGTAGGCGGTGCATTTCAAAAAATCGCAGAATTTTTGCCGTTTATTCATTGCGTAAATGCTTTAAGGGCAACGCTTGAGGGCAATTATTCGCAGATAATACCCGAATTACTTTGGGTATTCGGATATGCCGCAGTAATTTTTGCTTGTGCTGTATTGCAGTTTAACCGCAGAATGAAACAGGATAAGTAAGGAATTTGCGAATGAACAAGGACACTCTGAAAAGTAAAAAACGATATGACTTAATTGATTCAATCCGTGGCTTTGCCGTTATTAATATGGTTGCGTTCCACGCATTATATGATATTTTTATAATATACGGCGACGGTTCTGCTTTTACAAACTCATTTTTTGCCGTATGGGAACGCTTTATTTGTGTATCGTTTATTATTATTTCGGGAGTGTCTTTTAATTTTTCAAATCATACGGTCAGAAACGGGATAATAGTGAGCTTATGCGGTTTTGTTGTTACAGCAGTTACTGCAATAGCTATACCGAGTCAGGTTGTTTGGTTCGGAATACTGAATTTATTGGGTATTTCAATGCTTATATGTTCGGCACTAAAAGACTTATTTAATGCAATTCCTACTGTAGTGGGTGCAATTTTGAGCTTTATGCTTTATGCCGTTACATACGGAGTTCCGACAGGCTACATAGGTTTTTTGGGAATACCGATTATTGAACTGCCGTCTTTTTTGTACGAATATAAATATTTGTCATTCTTGGGCTTTCGTTCGTATGATTTTGTTTCAAGCGACTATTTTTCGATAATTCCGTGGCTGTTTATGTTTGTGTTCGGAATATTTTTATGGCGTATAATAAAGAAAATAAAATGGGAGAAATATTTTTATTTTAAAATTCCCATATTAAATGTAATAGGAAGATACAGTCTTATAATATATCTTTTGCATCAGCCTGTAATAATGCTGATTATGACAATTATTTACGGGTATTAATAAGCAAATAATAGCTTTTGATAAATAATATTGTGCGGTTGAGGGGTCAACCGCCTTTTTTTATTGACTTTTTTACCAAAATGCGGTATTATGATAAATGTATAACTTTAGCTATGATTACAAGGAGGATGCCTGTGCTTGATATGACGGTAATTTACGATTTAGCCATTGTTGCGTTAAGAATATTAATGCCCGTATATGCTATTATAATTGTATATCAGTGCTATGCTGCAATGCGTCGTCGCAGAAGGCCCGAAAAGCCTCTTGTTACACTTTACAATACAGTTACAGGACTTAAACTTCCTGTTATTTTCTGGGAAAATTCAATCGGCAGAAGCAGGGCAAGCGACATTGTCGTTGATGACCCTGCCGTTTCAAGAAATCACTGCGTTCTTTTGAGAAGAGCCAGCGGCTGGTATATCTGCGATACGGGTTCAAAAGGCGGTACATATGTAAACGGCGAAGAAGCTGTGGGCAGAACCAGAGTGCTTATTGACGATGTTATCAGTGTGGGCAATTCGCAGTTTCAGTTTTTGCGTGGCGAAGATTATGACGAAAATCTCCGTTACAGTTGGTTTTTTAAGAAAGCCAACAACAAGCCTGCAATGAAGTCGTGGAAACTTATGCTTTTAATCACGCTTTTCCATTTCTTTATGTGCGTAGAGGCGGTATTTTGGCAGGACGGTACCAACAAGTATTCACCGCTCGTACTTTTCGGATGCCTTGCAGTGGCAGAATGGACATTTTTCTTTGTTTCTTCAAAGGTACTTAAAAGGGTGAGTTTTGAACTTGAAAGCCTTGCGCTGTTTTTGACGGGCGTGGGTGTAATGCTGCTTGTGCGGCAGGTAGAGCGGTCGGCTTATGTACAGCTTATTGCCGCAGTTGTGGGAATGGCGCTGTTCTGCGTAATAATTAAGTTTATTGAGGACCCGGACAGAACTTCGTCAACAAAATTAAGATACGGACTTATGATTGCCGCAGTAGGACTGCTCGGTGTGAGTATAGTATTCGGCAAAATAACTTACGGTGCGGCTAACTGGATCAGCATTGGCGGTATTTCGCTTCAGCCGTCCGAAATAGTAAAAATCATATACATATTTATAGGTGCAAACACACTTGACAGATTACAGACAAAAAAGAATTTGTTTGAGTTTATTATATTCTCGGCTGTTTGTGTAGGATTGCTTGCATTAATGGGTGACTTCGGTACAGCGCTCATATTCTTTATGACCTTCCTTTTAATCTCATTTATGCGTTCGGGCGACTTTAAAACAGTAATTCTTGCCATTGTGGCGGCTGTATTCGGTGTGTCTATTGTGTTGCGCTTTAAATCTTATGTTCTCGACCGTTTTAAGGCTTGGGGACATGCGTGGGAATACGCAAATGACTTAGGTTATCAGCAAACTCATGTGCTTACATATATAGCAAGCGGCGGACTTTTCGGCGTCGGCATAGGCAACGGCTTTTTAAAGGGCGTCGGAGCATCGGAGAGTGACCTCGTCTTTGGCTTGGTTTCTGAAGAAATGGGTGTAATTGTTGCAATTACTCTCGCCGTTGCGGTAGCTTGCCTTGTTATCTATGCAAGAGCAATCACAACAAGAAGCAGAAGTACATTCTATTCTATTTCTGCCTGCTGTGCTGCGGGTTTGCTTGTAATACAGCTTTCACTCAATGTTTTTGGCGCAACCGATATTCTTCCGCTTACAGGTGTAACATTCCCGTTCATCAGCTGTGGCGGTTCAAGTGTGCTTTCCTGTTGGGGACTTATTGCATTTATCAAGGCGGCAGACGAAAGAACATATGCGGTGAAAAAATAATCTTACAAAACCGAATGAGGTATTGCTTTGCAGTACCCTCTGAATAAATCAGAGAAAGGACGGTGTTTGAATGAAAAGAGTATTACGGAGAAGTACGCTTATATTTGCAGTTACGGTAGCCTTTATCGGCGGTATGGGCTTTTTTGCCTACAAGCTCGTTGCAAATTCGGGCGATTGGGTAGATCAGCACTATAACTACCACATCGCAGGAACCGACGGACTTGCAAAGGCAGGTACAATTTATGACCGCAACGGCAATATTCTTGCTCAAAGTGTTGACGGAAAAAGAGTTTATAATGAAAACCAAAGCGTCAGAACTTCGCTTTTGCACACAATAGGCGATAATTCTTCTAATATTTCTACTGCTTTACAGAGCAGATACCGTTCCCAGCTTATCGGATATAATCTTATTTGGGGACTGAATATGCCCGATTCTCTAAGAAAGGGCAATGACATTAATCTTACGGTAGATGCAGACACCTGCGCAGCGGCTTATGATGTATTGTCAGGCTACGGCAAAGACGGTGCTTGCGTTGTATATAACTACAAAACAGGTGAGGTCATCTGTTCCGTAAGTACAAAGGCTTACGATCCGGAAGCGCCTCCCGAAATTACCGAGGAAAACGAAAAAGACTACGAGGGTGTGTATCTTGACAATACTATTTCTTCAACCTATGCGCCCGGTTCGATTTTTAAGATAATTACTTCTGCCTGCGCTATTGAAAATCTTCCAGACATCTACGACCGTACATGGTACTGTTCGGGTAAGGAAGATATCGGCGGAAGTGATGTAACCTGTGTTGAACCGCACGGTTACATAAACTTTAAAGAGGCAATGTCACATTCCTGCAATATTGTTTATGCGGAACTTGCGGTTGAACTCGGCGAAGAAAAAATGACTGCCACCGCAAATAAAGCCGGCATAAACAGCAGCTTTAAGGTGGATGACAACGAAACCGCAAAGGGAAATTACGATGTAAGCGATGCAAACACAAACCAGCTCGGCTGGTCGGGCGTCGGTCAGTACAATGACAAAGTAAACCCAATGCAAATGGCTGTTATTTGCGGAGCAATCGCAAACGGCGGCAAAACAAAAGAACCGTATATGATAAAGGACGGTTCAATTCTGGGTGTGCTCGGATTGGGCGGCTCGGACAGTACAAACGAACTTTTCAGCAGCAGCACGGCAGAAGAGCTTGACGATATGATGCGCTTTACAATGACCGATTACTACGGCGACGATCTGTTTGGCGGACTTACGATATGCGCAAAGACAGGTACTGCCGAGGTCGGCGAGGACAAAGGCCCTAACGGTTGGATGGTAGGTTATGCAAAGGACGAGGATTGCCCTCTTGCATTTGCCTGCGTTGTGGAAGACTCGGGTTTTGGCTTTACCTATGCGGGCCCTGTTGTTGAGGCAGCTATGATACAGGCAGCAAAATCACTCGGTGCAGCTGCCGTACAGTAAAAAGAATTTATACCGAAAGGACATTTATATATGAATATTCTCAAAGCCTTGTTTGGCAATTACAGTAAAAAAGAATTAAAGCGAATTCAGCCGATTTGCGATAAGGTGCTTGCACTTGAGGACAAGTATGCGGCTATGAGCGAAAGCGAACTCAAAAATCAGACTGCTGTTCTCAAAGAGCGTCTTGCAAACGGCGAAACTACAGATGACATCTTACCCGATGCGTTTGCTGTATGCCGAGAGGGTGCTTGGCGTGTACTTGGTATGAAACATTATCCGGTACAGATTATAGGTGGTATCGTACTTCATCAGGGCAGAATTGCCGAAATGAAAACAGGTGAAGGTAAAACTTTGGTTGCTACACTTCCTGCATACCTTAACGGTCTTACAGGCGAGGGTGTACATATCGTAACAGTCAACGATTATCTTGCACGCCGTGACTCCGAATGGATGGGCAAACTTTACAGATACCTCGGACTTACCACAGGTCTTATTGTTCATTCACTTGACAACGAGGGCAGAAAAAAGGCATACGAAGCTGATATTACATACGGTACAAACAACGAACTCGGATTTGACTACCTCCGTGACAATATGGTTGTTTACAAGGAGCAGAAAGTACAGCGTGGCCACGCTTACGCAATTGTCGATGAGGTTGACTCAATCCTCATTGATGAGGCGAGAACTCCTCTTATTATTTCGGGTAAGGGCGACAAGTCAACAGATTTGTATGCAAAGGCAGATAAGTTTGCCAGAACTTTAAAGGTTCAGCGCTTTGAAGAGCTTGACTCCAAAGAAGATATGGAGGATTACTACGCAGAAAACGACATTGATTATGTTGTTGATGAAAAGCAGAAAACAGCTACCCTCACACAGAGCGGTGTTAAGAAAGCCGAAGAATTTTTCGGTATTGAAAACCTTACCGATCCTGATAACCTTACAATTCAGCACCATGTAAATCAGGCTATCAAGGCCAACGGCGTTATGAAGCTCGATGTTGACTATGTTGTCAAGGACGGCGAAGTTATCATTGTTGATGAATTTACAGGTCGTTTTATGTACGGCAGACGCTTTAACGAGGGCTTGCACCAGGCAATTGAAGCAAAAGAGGGCGTAAAGATTCAGAACGAGAGCAAAACTCTTGCTACAATCACATTCCAAAACTACTTCCGTCTTTATAAAAAGCTTTCAGGTATGACAGGTACTGCTCAGACAGAGGCAGAGGAGTTCCAGGAAATTTACAAGCTTGATGTTGTTGAAATTCCTACAAACAAGCCTGTTCAGCGTATAGATCTTCCGGACTCCGTATTCAAGACAGAAAAAGGCAAGTTTAAGAATGTAATCGACCAGGTTGTAGAGGCTCACGAAAAGGGTCAGCCTGTACTTGTCGGTACAATTTCTATCGAAAAGTCGGAAGAACTTTCAAAAATGCTTAAAAAGCGTGGCATCAAGCACAATGTGCTCAACGCCAAACAGCACGAAAAAGAGGCTGAAATCGTAGCACAGGCAGGTAAGCTCGGTGCGGTTACAATCGCAACAAATATGGCAGGCCGTGGTACCGATATTATCCTTGGCGGTAACGCTGAATTTATGGCTAAAGCATCTATGCGTAAGCAGGGCTTTACAGATGAACTTATTGAAGAGTCAACAGGTCACGCAGAAACAGATAACGAGGAAATCCTCAATGCAAGAAAGACATTTGATGAGCTTAACTCAAAATATAAAGAAGAAATCAAAGAAGAAGCTGAAAAGGTAAGAGAAGCAGGCGGCCTTTACATTATCGGTACAGAGCGCCACGAATCAAGACGAATTGATAACCAGCTTAAGGGCCGTGCAGGTCGTCAGGGCGACCCGGGTGTAAGTAAGTTCTTCCTTTCTACAGAAGACGATCTTATGCGTTTATTCGGCGGCGACAGAATGAAGATGGTTATGGAGCGCCTTAATGTTGAAGATGATATGCCGATTGACGCTAAGTTGATTTCAAATATCATTGACAGCTCACAGGAGAAAATCGAACTCCGTAACTTCGGTATTCGTAAAGATGTACTCCAGTACGACGATGTTCTTAACAAGCAGAGAGAAATTATCTACGGTCAGCGTGATCAGGTTCTTAACGGTGAGGACTTACACGATACTATCTATAAGATGATTGAAGATACAATTGACACAAGCGTTAAGCAGTATCTCCCGGACGGCCCTCGTGAGCATTGGAATCTCCAGAGCCTTAAGGATTATTATAAGGATTGGCTTATTCAGGACGAGAGCCGTTACGACTTTGACCTCGAAGACCTTGAGGATATGGAAGCCGAAGACATTAAGAATATGCTTATCGAAGATGCAAAAGCTATCTATAAAGAAAACGAGGAGCTTTTGCCGACCGAAACAATCCGTGAGATGGAGCGTGTTTACCTCCTCAAGAATGTTGATACACATTGGATGGATCACATTGATAATATGGATCAGCTTAAGTCAGGTATCAGACTCCGTTCATACGGTCAGCATGACCCTGTAGTAGAGTACCGCATTGAAGGCTTTGATATGTTCGACGAGATGATTGAAAGCATCAGAGAAGATACAGTTAAGATGATGCTCGTTATGCCTAAAAAGGTATATGAGGTTAAAAAGCGTCAGGAAGCTATCGAGGCTGCAAAGCGTATGGCATTAAAGCAGGCACAGGCTGCACATCAGGTAGTTTTAAATAACGGCGAAGATGAAGAGCCTAAAGAAAGCCCGATTGAAATTGCTTTAAAGCGTGAGCAGGTTGCTCAGCCTACAGAAACTTCGGGTGACGGGACAGACACAGCCAACAAAACTATCCGTAAAGGCAAAAAAGTCGGCAGAAACGATCCTTGCCCATGCGGCAGCGGCAAAAAATATAAGAAGTGCTGCGGCAAAGACGAATAATTTTACTGAAAATTAAACAGATAAAAAATTCCGATCTGCAAGGGTCGGAATTTTTTGTTGTAAAATAAGTGAAGAAAATTAACAAATATACCAGATAACAATAAACAATTTTGTTTCATATTGACAAAATATTTTGCTAATGATAGAATATATTTTAATAAATGTTTTACTTAAAGAGGTTTATTATTAATAATGGTAAATTACGGTTTAGCATAATACTTAGCTAAGTAATTTAAAATATTTCCCTAACATAAAAATAGAACCTAAAAATTTTACATAAGAAAAGAGGAATGATTTTAATGAAAAATGCCAAAAGATTCACTGCAATAATATTGTCTGCGCTTATGGCGGCAAGTGTGTTTTCTGCTGTTACGGTTAGTGCAAAAACATTGGACGGAGAAGTAACCGCTGTTTCAGAGGATTTAAAAAACGATGATTATATGTATATAATACTTGATGACGGTACCGTAGAAATCAAGACTTATATGGGTGATGCATCGGAAGTAATTATTCCGAATACGATTGACGGAAAAAAAGTCACAAGTATCGGCGATGAAGCTTTTTATGAAAATAAAAACTTAGAAAAAATAACAATTCCCGACAGTGTAACAAATATCGGAAATGCTGCTTTCTCGGGTACTGCTTGGTATGAAAATCAGCCTGACGGTATGGTGTTTTTAGGTAAAGTGTTGTATGCTTATAAAGGTATAATGTATGGTAACACAAATATTGTAATCCCTGACGGTACAGTTTCCATAAGCAAAAAATGCTTTTTGCGGCTATTTAGGTCTAACAAAAGTAACAATTCCAAGCAGCTTAAAAAAGATTGGGGAATATGCTTTTGGCAGCTGTTCAAGTTTAAGAGATATAACATTTTCAAATGGTTTAACAGATATTGGTGATAAGGCATTTTACGATTGCTACGGTTTAACCGATATAACACTTCCCGAAAGTGTGACAAGTATTGGCAACAATGCATTTGAGGGCTGTTCAAGATTAAAAAATATTGTAATTCCCGATAATGTGATAATTATTGGTGATGCCGCTTTTTGCAATTGTGAAAATTTATCCGAAATTACAATTCCAAATAACATAACAAACATAGGTAAAGAGGCTTTTTTAGGTACAGCATGGTACAATAATCAGTCAGATGGTATGGTATTTGCAGGCAAAGTATTGTACGGTTATAAAGGTGTTATGCCTGAAAATACAAGTATAGAAATTCCTTTTGGTACAATTTCAATTGGTAACAGTGCTTTCTATGATTGCAGTAATTTAACAAATGTCACAATTCCTAACAGTGTAAAATATATTGGCAAAAGAGCATTTCGAAATTGCACAAACATAGATAATATTTTAATTCCCGACAGTGTTACAGCTATAGGCGATTCTGCTTTTGTGTATTGCACGAGTATAGATAATGTTGTAATTCCGAATAGTGTTACAACTATTGGAGAAAATATATTTGGCCATTGCTCAAGTCTAAAAAATATAATAATTCCTGACAGTATTACAGATATTTCTTACGGTACTTTTAGCGATTGTACAAACTTGGAGAATATTGCAATCCCTGATGGTGTTACAAATATTGGTGAGTATGCGTTTTACGGTTGTGAAAACTTAAAAAATATTAATATTCCAAACGGTGTAAAAAGTATTAAAGAATCAACTTTTTACGGTTGCAAAAGTTTAATCAATATAACGATTCCTGAAAAGGTAACCAATATCGGTGACTATGCTTTCACCGATTGTGAAAGTTTGGTAAGTTTAGTAATTCCGAACAGCGTAAAAAAAATCGGTTACAGAGCCTTTGAAAATTGCTCGGCTTTAGAAACTATAACAATTCCGAATAGTGTTACAAGTATTTTGGAAAGTGCTTTTGACGGTTGTAAAAATCTCACAATTATGGGTTACAAAAATCCTGTTGCTGAAAATTATGCCAAGGAAAATGAAATTAATTTTATTGAACTTATTAAAAAAATTATCACAGGCGATGCAGACGAAAACGAAATTGTAGATGTAAATGATGTTACATATTTACAAAGACATATTGCAGGAAACAAAAACACAGATGAATTACCTTTGATTGATGAGAGTAATAAGGATGTTTTTGAGAGCGTTGATTTGAATAAAGACGGTAAGCTTGATGTTCAGGATGTTACTTTTCTTCAACAGCTTATTACCGGCAATAAAGAATAATTAACATTAAAAATTAAACAGATAAAAAATTCCGATCTGCAAGGGTCGGAATTTTTTGTTGTCGGTTGTTTTTGAAAGTTTAGGTAATTATGGTTTAGCAAAATATTTCGCCGAGTAATTATAAAAGCTTGGGTTAAGTATTTTTCTACCCATAATCTAATAAAAATTTTTGTGAAATACAGTATATTAAATTATCATATTAATATGTTATTGTATTAATGTTAAAAAATTAACGGAATATTTTATAGTATCTTACAAAAATATTTTTCCAGCCGCAAAAGCATTGACTTTTTGCTCGAAAGGTGTCATACTTTTAGTATTAATGCGGTAAACAATAGCCTTTTGGCTTTTGTATAAAAAATTTAATGAAGGGGTTTTCTAAGTGGAAAAACTATTTAAACTCAAAGAAAACGGTACCGCGGTAAAAACAGAAGTTGTTGCCGGCGTTACCACATTCCTTGCAATGGCTTACATACTTGCCGTAAACCCAAGTATGCTTGGCGCTGCCGGAATGGACTCAAGTGCGGTTTTTGCTGCAACAGCAGTATCGGCAGCATTTGCTACACTTTTTATGGCATTTTTTGCAAACTATCCTGTTGCTCTTGCTTCCGGTATGGGACTTAATGCTTACTTTGCATACACAGTAGTTCCGCAGCTTGCATCACAGGGTATTACAAATCCATGGCAGGTTGCTCTTACAGCAATCCTTGTTGAAGGTATTATCTTTATTATCCTTTCACTTTTCAAATTCCGTGAAACACTTGTTAATAAAGTACCTAAGAACTTAAAACTCGGTATTTCGGCAGGTATCGGTCTTTTCATTACAATTGTAGGTTTAAAGGGTGCAGGCGTTATCGTTTCCGATGCTTACTATGACGGCACAGCTGTTCAGTCATCAACACTTGTAACACTCGGTGACTTAGGTTCCGCAAATGTAGTTCTTGCAATTGTAGGTCTTCTTATTGTAGCCGCTTTGTGGCACTTCAAGGTTAAGGGTTCAATCCTTATCGGCATCATTGTTACTTACATTTTCGGCATTATTGCACAGCTTTGCGGTTGGTATCAGGGCACTTCACTTATTCCTGATTTCTCAAACTATGCAATATTTGCTCCTGTTCAGAATATGGCAACAGAAACTTTATTTAAGTTCGATTTTACTTATGTAGCACAGAATGTAGTAAACTTTGCGGTTATTGTATTTGCATTCCTCTTTGTTGACCTTTTCGATACAGTAGGTACACTTATCGGTGTTGCACAGCAGGGTAACCTCCTCAACGAAAAAGGCGAGCTTCCAAGAGTAGGTAAGGCTTTAATGGCTGACGCCGTAGGTACTTGCGTAGGTGCTTGTCTTGGTACATCAACCGTAACTTCTTATGTTGAGTCAACAACAGGTGTTGCCGAGGGCGGCAGAACAGGTCTTACAGCTATGACCTCAGGTATTCTCTTCCTTCTTGCAATTCCTTTCTACCCGATTTTCCTTGCAATTCCGTCATTTGCAACAGCTCCTGCTCTTGTGTTCGTTGGACTTTTAATGCTTAAGAACATTACTCAAATGGACTTTGAGTCTGACATTGCCGACACAGTTGGCGGTTTCCTTGCAATCATTATGATGCCGTTTGCATATTCAATTGCAACAGGTATTATGTTCGGTATTATTTCTTGGGTTATCCTCAAGATCGTTACAGGTAAAATCAAGCAGATTCACCCTGTTATGTGGGTTGCAGCTGCTCTCTTTGCAATCAGAATCGTAACGCTTATACTTCATATTGCGTCTTAATTATTTATTTTGAATTTATGCTCCTGCAAAATGCTTGCAGGAGCATTTTTTTGGGTTGTGAATTGTTATATAATATGATACAATAGAATTTAAGGCGGTGAATGCTTAATGATAAGCAAGTTAATATCAAAGCTCGGCTACACGAGATTTATAGCGTTGAGCTTTATTCCTGTAATTTTGTTGGGAACTTTCCTTTTGTGCCTGCCGATTTCCTCAAAGACGGGGGAATGGACGAATTTTATTGATTCACTTTTCACATCGGTAAGCGCAACCTGTGTTACGGGACTTATTGTATTTGATACATTTACTCATTGGACTGTTTTCGGACAGATTGTTATTCTGATAATGATTCAGATAGGCGGTCTTGGTCTTATGACGATAATAACAATGATTTCAATATTTTTGCGCAAAAAGATTAATATGCGTGAACGCAAAATGATGATGCAGTCATCGGGCAATACTCAAATTGACGGTACTTTAAAACTCGTTAAGAAAATAGTCGGAGGTACTTTTATATTTGAGGGAATAGGTGCTGTATTACTTGCTTTTCGCTTTTGTCCGCAAATGGGTATGCTGAAAGGAATATACTACAGTTGTTTCCACGCTATTTCTGCTTTTTGCAACGCAGGCTTTGACCTTATGGGATTTCGCCAACCGTATTCTTCGCTGACTTACTATACAAATGATTACTATGTAAACATAATTATAATGTCGCTTATTGTAATCGGCGGTATCGGCTTTATTGTGTGGAATGACATTTTAAAAAATAAATTTCATTTTTCTAAATATTTGCTTCATACTAAAATAGTTCTTGTTACAACGGCAATTTTGCTTGTCGCAGGCGGACTTGGCTTTTTTATTTTTGAATACAACGGCGAACTTGCCGACAAGACTGTTCCGCAAAAAATTGTAAACGCTATGTTTATGTCGGTAACCACAAGAACGGCAGGTTTTAATACAATTGACCTTTCAAATCTCTCGGATTCCGGCACATTGCTTTCGCTTATTCTTATGCTTATAGGCGGTAGCCCGGGTTCAACGGCGGGCGGTCTGAAAACAACTACAATAGCGGTGGTTGTGATTGCGGTATTTGCAATGGCGAAAGGCGGTGACGATATAAACACTTTTAAGCGCAGAATTGTGTCTGATGTGGTTAAGCAGTCGGCGGTAATTATTTTGATTTATCTCTTTGCGGTTATGCTTTCGTCAATGATTATTTGCAGCGTAGAGGGATTGGGTATGTCGCAGGTATTGTTTGAAACCGCCTCAGCGGCAGGCACTGTAGGAGTGTCAAAAGGCATAACAAACCAAATCTCGGCAATATCAAAAATAATATTAATGATAATGATGTATGGCGGACGAATCGGCGGACTTTCGCTTGTGCTTGTGTTTGGACAAAGAAAACCCGAAGCACCTGTAAAGCGCCCTACAGAACAGATATTAATCGGTTAAGGAGAAACATTTATGAAGTCGGTACTTGTAATCGGAATGGGAACAATTGGAATTTATCTTGCACGAAAAATGCAGGACCTCGGCAATGAAGTAATGATTGCAGACAAGGACGAGGAACTCATACAGGAGCTTTCACCTGAATTCAACGACGCTTTTTGCGGTGACTGCTCGGCAGACGGAATTTTGAAATCTATAGGAGTTAATACTTTTGATTATTGCTTTGTGACAATCGGTGAGGATTTTTATGCCTCCCTCGAAATTACTTCCATTTTAAAGGAACTCGGTGCAAAGTATGTAATTGCAAAGGCTAAAAGGGCAAGACAGGTTGAATTTTTAAAGAAAATAGGCGCTGACGAGGTTGTATATCCCGACAAAGAGATTGCCGAAAACCTTGCGGTAAGATACAATGCAGACAATATTTTTGATTATATTGAACTCACTTCGGAGTATTCTATCTTTGAAATTCCCGTGGTATCATCGTGGGTTGGAAAAAAGGTAATGGATGTTGATGTTCGCCGTAAACATAAGATTAATATTATTGCGGTAAAAAATGATAATGAACTTAATCTGAACCTTGGCGGCGATTATGTCTTTGATGAAAACGACCATCTTGTAGTGCTTGGCAAATCAAGTGATGTATTCAGTGTTGCATCAGATGTAAAAAGACCGTCACGATAATATGAATAAGGGGAACTCGGCAGAGTTCCCTGTTTTTGAAAGGATGTTAATATGATAATAGCGGCAGTTGATTTGGGCAAAGCAAGAACAGGTATAGCGGTTTGCGATAAGACAGAGTTTTTAGCGTCGCCGCATACGGTAATTTTTGAAAAATCACCCGAAAAACTTTTTGAAAAAGTGAAAGAAACCGTTGTGAATTTAAAGTCTGAAATCGTGGTTGTGGGTCTTCCTAAAAATATGGACGGCAGTGAGGGCGAGAGTGCGCAGAACGCAAGAGCCTTTGCGGAGCGTTTACACAACGAAACAGGGTTGCAGGTGGATTTGCAGGACGAAAGAGGTACTACCATTACAGCCCACAACTTTTTAAACGATACAAATACAAGAGGCAAAAAAAGGAAAAATGTGGTAGACGAAGTTGCCGCAACGATAATTTTGCAAAATTATCTTGATAAAAGAAAGAACAGTAAGAATTATTAATTTATACAATTTGTATTTAGCACATCTTTTAACATAAATGTTGAAAACTATGTGGAAAGTGTGAAAAGCTATGTTAAACGACTGTCAAAACTACAGCCCTTTTACAAGTAACACCCAATCTTTTACAGAAATGTAACATTTCAACAATTAACGCAGGAGTTTTCAACATCAATGTTAATAGTTGAATGTTAAAAGAATTTGATTACAAATAGTATTATTTTAGTGTCAAGTAATAAAATTAAACAAAAAATTTAAGCGAAAAATTTTGAAATGTAAGGGTTAAAGGCAAATTCAAAAAGGAAAAGAAATCGGCGAATGGAAGATAAAGAACTTGTGTTTGACCGTGAACACCATATATTGTATACGAAGCAGTGCAGGGAGGAAATTTTAAATAAAATTTCTCTGCATTATTCTGCCTAAGATGTTGAAAAAATATTCACAAAGGTTCAGCTTCAGTATGTTGAATTTTTAAAAGATTACAGAACAGATTTAGGCGGAAAAAAGAATTTCCACAAAGGCGCCGGCGAAAATTACGATTGTATTGCTCTGTTCAGTTATTATGTGGTGTGCAAAGAAAAAACATCTCTTGCGGAAATCGAGGAGATGGAGGGCAATTTGTTTTTGCCTGCATTTAAAAATTTGAAGTTTGTTGATTACAATAAACCGATATATAAAAAGCTGATGTATTGGTCTTTTGCTTTATCTAAAAAGAAGTGCGACAAGTGGGACGATTTTGATATTAATGTAGCTCCGTACAAAAAAGATGAGCCAATCTATTATGAATTTACAAAATGTCCGATTGCGGATTTTGCAAGGGAACATAATTTGCCGGAAGTGATGCCTGCAATGTGCAATCCCGACTATACCGCTATGGAGCTTATCCATGCAAGACTTGTAAGAAAAACAACCTGTGCAAACGGCTGTGTGTGCGATTATACAATTTGCGGAGATAAGGACGAAGAATATCTCAAACAACACGAAGAATATATAGACGATGAGGGTTATAGGAGAAATAAGTGAGGAGATGCATTTCATAGACAATGTGTTTTTTTAATTATTTCACTTAAGTTTATATGATAACCAATAATTTTCCTAACTTTTGATAAAGCCCCACATTTCAATGGCAAACAAAAAGCACTCTCTGAGAATTAACTCAAAGAGTGCATATTTTTTATTTGATTTTAGCTGAAAACATTATTGAAAAGCATTACAGAGATAATTCCGCAGGTTGAGCCGAGTAGCATACCGCAAACTACATCTGTAAGATAGTGAACTCTCAAGTAAATTCTTGAAAAGCCAATCATAAATGCCAAGAAAAGAATTGGCAGGCAAGCCGCAGGCTGACATCTTAACAGCGCCGTTGTGGCAAATGCAAATGATGCCGTAGTGTGACCTGACGGGAACGAGTAGAACCTCGGTCTGTTTATAATCTGCTCCTCGTCCTCAAGAAGATGACAAGGGCGTGTCCTCTTTACAAGATGCTTAATAATGATTTCGCCCATAAGGTGAGCAAGGCAGAGGGCAAAAACAAAGTTAAAGCCTGTTTTTCTCCACTCCGGTACAACAAAGAACGGTATGCAGATCGCCCACCATACAAAGCCGGCATTGCCCAGCCTTGAAGATGCCACCATAATCTTGGTTAAAGCAGGCTTGTGCATTCTGCTGATATTATATAGAACTTTGTTGTCAACTGTTTGAATGCGTCCGAACATATAACAAAACTCCTAATCAACGCTGATATTGCTAAATTTCCAAAAGCTGTTAATATTAGTAGCAAATAATTACCAACTGCTGAACAATATCGTTACACATCTTTATTATATCATAAGAATTTTGATTTGAACAGAGCTTTTATAAAATTTATCTTAATTTTATGTTGAGCAAATGTGCAACAGAGGGGATACTTTCACCCTGTCCCGATGAGGTAGGACTCATCAACGCACCTGTTGCCATGAAAAGAATATTGTTGTATTTTCCGCTGTTTACGGAATTTAAAATTTCCGAGCAAAATACCGAACCTGCACATCCGCAGCCGGAACCTCCTGCGTGAACATCCTGTCCCTCTAAATCAAAAATCATCATACCGCAGTCATAATGCTTTGGTTCAAGATCGATGTTTTCAAGGCTAAGCAAATCATAGAGCGACCTGCTGCCGACCAAGCCCAAGTCACCCGTAAAAACAGCGTCATAATCGGACGGCTTTGTATTTGTGTCGGCAAAGTAATCGATGAATGTCTGTGCTGCGGCAGGCGCCATAGCTGCTCCCATATTATTAGCGTCGGTTACGCCGAGGTCAACTATTTTTCCGGCCGTTGCCCGAGCTATGCAAGCGCCCTTTTTAGCGTTGCTTACAATGCAACATCCCGAACCTGTAACCGTCCACTGTGCGGTCGGTGTGCGAACTCCGCCGTATTCGAGAGGAAAACGGTACTGCCTTTCCGCAGAGGCAAAGTGAGAAGAGGTAACGCACGCAGCGGTGTTTGCCGCATTGCTCTCAACAAATACAGCCGTCATAAGCAAGCCTTGAGCCATTGTGGAACAGGCTCCGTACTGCCCGAGGTAAGCAATGTTGAAATCACGCAGACCGAAACTTGACGATATACATTGGTTGAGCAAATCTCCTGCAAAAATGTAGTCGATGTCCTCTGCTTTAACACCGGCTTTCTGCATTGCGGTTTCTACAGCGGTAAATTGCAGTGTGCTTTCCGCCTGTTCATAGGTGTTCTTACCGTTATAGCTGTCATAAATAATCTTGTCAAAGCCTTTGCCGAGAGGACCTTCGCTCTCTTTCTTTCCCGCAACCGAGGCGTAACCGATTATTGACGGCATTTCTTCAAAGCCGAGCGTGTGACCTCCGATTCTTCGTATCATAAAAAAACTCCCTTCTGCACTATTATCTGCAAAAGGGAGTTTAATTATTATAAATAATCGGCGTGGTGAGTAAAAATCAATAACCCCAACGGTCAAAGAATCTTACATCTTCGTATGTGAGAATGTAATTCTGACTTTCGTGAAATTCGCTTGCAACAAGGAGAGGGTTATACATATAAAGTATTCTGTGCTGAACGGCATCGTGGTTTTCGTCAAAAATATATCTTACAGCCTGTTTGCAATTGTCGTTTGCGGGAATGTCCGTACTGCCTGTGTAGTGATAATCTCTGATGATTGCATCAACGCTTGTAAATCCGTCAAAGCACATTGCGTCTTTTACAGACTGTGCGATAAGTGACGCACCGACAAATCCGCCCGAGCCAAACTCGCCCATACAAAGTCTTTCAAGCAAATCTCTGTCGTGATCCGAAAGTGTAACCTGACCGCTCTTGTATGTTTTGTCCGGATTGTCAATAGCTACAAGATAGCCTGCGTTCCACTGCTCGTTGTAATCGGCAGGTTCTGCGGCAGGAATTGCTGTGGCAAATTGTACCGTAGGTGCTTGCGTTGTGGCAACCGTAGACGCTTTGGCAGTCGTTGGCTTTACAGTTGTAGGAGCGGTTGACGGTTTTACCGTTGTTGCCTGTGTTGAAGCCGGTTTAGTCGGCTTTGTTGCAGCAGCCTCCGTAGGTTCGCTTGCTGCGGTGTCTGCTGTGGCGATTTTTGTTATATTAGGATTAACACGGCTTTTGTATGCTGTGTCAGAAGTAGATACGGCGGGTTTCTTTGTCTGCGGTGTGAGAGCTGAAATTACAGAGTGACCTAAAAGTGCAAGTATCAGCACGCCCAGAATAACAGTGAGTACGGTGTTTAACTTATTGTCGAAAATTTTTTTCATCCTCATCAGCCTTTTTATTATATTTTTTACAATATGCGTATTTACACGCTCATACTAAAAATTATAGCATAATTTATTGATTATTTCAACTATATTTTATACTTATGTTAAAATTGCAATACTTTTAAAATTATCAGTGAAAATTTTTGATATAACAGAGTAAATTTTGACTATTGCTTTGCTTTGCACAGGTGCTTTTTTGTTGAGTATGCCACACATATATCCAAAATATACAAATTAAAAGCAGGATAAAATTTGTAAAAAATGCTTGAAAAATGCGATATTTCGCATTATAATAAATGTGTATGAGTGTAGAGGCTCAACAATAATCGAAAGGAGAAGTACACATGATTTATTCAAATGAAGTAGAAAAGATGTGCACTGTCGCAAAAGGTCCAAAACACGGTCCTGCACCTATTCCTGAAGAGGGTAAATGGGTAAAATCCTATGATATTAAGGATATTTCAGGTCTTTCACACGGTATTGGCTGGTGCGCACCTCAGCAGGGTGCTTGCAAGCTTACACTTAATGTAAAAGACGGTATCGTAGAAGAGGCTCTTGTAGAAACAATCGGTTGTTCTGGTATGACTCACTCTGCTGCTATGGCAGCTGAAATTCTCCCTAACAAAACATTACTTGAGTGCCTTAACACAGACCTCGTTTGTGACGCTATCAACACTGCTATGAAGAACATCTTCGAGCAGCTCGTTTACGGCAGAAGCCAGACAGCTTTCTCCGAAAACGGTCTTCCAATAGGTGCAGGTCTTGAGGACCTCGGTAAGGGTCTCCGTTCACAGGTTGGTACAATGTATAGCACAAACGCTAAGGGCGTTCGTTATATGGAAATGGCAGAAGGCTATGTTCTCAAGACAGCTCTTGACGAGAATGACGAGGTTATCGGCTATCAGTTCGTAAAGCTCGGCAAAATGCTCGAGGACATTCGTCACGGCGTTGAGCCAAACGAAGCATACAAGAACAACATCGGTCAGTACGGTCGTTTTGACGGCGCAGCTAAGTACATTGACCCTCGTGAAGAATAATTCGGTAAGGAGGACACTATAATGGCAGTTACATTTGAAAGTATGGAAAGAAGAATGCCTAAAATTGAGAAGTGCCTTGCCGAATACGGTATTGCAAGTCTTGAAGAGGCAAGAGAGCTTTGCAACAGCAAGGGTTTTGACGCTTATGACATCGTTAAGGGCGTTCAGCCAATCGCATTTGAGAATGCAGGTTGGGCTTACACACTTGGTTGTGCGGTAGCTATTAAGAAGGGCGCAAAGACTGCTTCAGAGGCAGCAGAAGCTATCGGTATCGGTCTTGAGGCTTTCTGTATTCCCGGCTCAGTAGCTGAGCAGAGAAATGTTGGCCGTGGTCACGGTAACCTCGGCGCAATGCTCCTAAGAGATGAAACAAAGTGTTTTGCATTCCTCGCAGGTCACGAGAGTTTTGCTGCCGCTGAAGGCGCAATCGGTATCGCTCGTAACGCTAACAAGGCAAGAAAAGAGCCGCTTAAGGTTATTCTTAACGGTCTTGGTAAGGATGCTGCTTACATCATTTCAAGAATCAACGGCTTTACATATGTAAAGACACAGTTTGATTACTTCACATCAGAGCTCAAAATCGTTGAAGAGAGAGCTTTCTCAGACGGTGAAAGAGCTGCTGTTCGTTGCTACGGCGCAGACGATGTTCGTGAAGGTGTAGCTATCATGCAGCACGAAAATGTTGGTGTATCTATCACAGGTAACTCAACTAACCCAACTCGTTTCCAGCACCTCGTTGCAGGTACATACAAGAAGTGGGCAAATGAGAACGGCGTTAAGTATTTCTCGGTTGCATCAGGCGGCGGTACAGGCCGTACACTTCACCCCGATAACATGGGCGCAGGTCCTGCTTCATACGGTCTTACAGACTCAATGGGCAGAATGCACGGTGACGCTCAGTTTGCAGGTTCATCTTCAGTTCCTGCTCATGTTGAGATGATGGGTCTTATCGGCATGGGCAACAACCCGATGGTTGGCGCTACAGTTGCATGTGCAGTTGCAGTTTACGAGGGATTAAATAAATAATAAACCTTTCGGTTAATGCAATTAGGGAGGTCGCAGAGTTTTTTCTGTGACCTCTCGTTTTGAGTTCGGATTTATACAAAGTATATAACAAGGGGTTATAATATGAGTAATTGGAACACATTTTTAAAGTCTGTACCTGCCGGTGTGATGATTGGATTGGGCGTTACAGCATTTATTTCATCTGAAAATAAAGTATTCGGTTCGATTTTGTTCTGCCTGGGACTTTTTGGTATATGTGCTTTTGGGTTTAATCTTTTTACAGGCAAAATCGGCTATGTTATTCCTACAAAAAATAATCCGAATTGCCTTATGATTTGGCTCGGTAACCTTGTCGGTTGTCTTATAACAACAGTTCCGCTGAGGTTTGCAAATCCTAAATATAACGAGGCAGCTGTTGTTCTTGCTGAAAATAAACTTTCGCAGAATTTTTTGCAGACATTTATTCTCGGTATTTTTTGCGGTATGATTATGTATATTGTTGTAGAAAATTACAGCGCAAACAGCAGTCCACTCGGCAAATATCTCGGTATTTTCCTCGGTATTCCCGCTTTTATATTTGCAGGCTTTGAACACAGCATTGCAGATATTTGTTATTTTTCTTATGCAGCGTCATCGCTTGAACAGGTTGCGAAAATGTTTGTTTACATATTAACAGTATCTGTCGCAAACGGCGTAGGCTCTATAATTTTCAGAGCTTTTACTGTAATGTATAAGGAAAAAGTTAAAAAGTAAATTTGAATATAACATTTATATGTAAAAATATTCGGTCGGTAATTGTTGAAATTGCCGACCTTTTGCATTTTTATTAAAAAGGTATTGATTTTGTTGAAAATTTATGCTATACTTACAAAGTAATTGCAAGCCAGTTAAGCGTGCAAGTAAGTGAGCGGCAGGCCCTGTACGATTGGGGTCTGTGAATCATGTCAGGCGGGGAACCGAGCAGCATTAAGCAGTATTGCCGATGCGATGCAGTAAGTCTGTCGTTCACTTATTTGCATGATGCCGTATAATATTCGGCTGACGGCTTGCATTTTTTATTGAAGAGAGGTGTTTTGTATGTACCGTGTGCTTTACCGCAAGTGGCGACCTGCCGTGTTTACCGATGTTTCGGGACAGGAGCATATTACCTCGACTTTGCAAAACGAGGTTTCGTCCGGCAGACTTAACCACGCTTACCTCTTTACAGGCTCACGAGGAACAGGCAAAACCACCTGCGCAAAAATTCTTGCCAAGGCTGTAAACTGTCTTAATCCGCAAAACGGCAATCCTTGCGGCGAATGTGAAATCTGCAAGGGTATTGATGACGGAAGTATTCTTGATATTGTCGAGATGGACGCCGCATCTAACCGTAAAATTGATGATATTCGTCAGATAATTGACGAGGTACAGTTTAAGCCCGCAAAGTGCAAATACAGGGTGTATATTGTCGATGAGGTACATATGCTTACCACAGAGGCTTTTAACGCTCTTCTTAAAACGCTTGAAGAACCGCCCGAGCATGTAATTTTTATACTTGCCACTACCGAGGTTCACAAGCTGCCGCAGACAATCCGTTCAAGATGCCAGCGATTTGATTTTCACAGAATACCGCCTAAGGCGATAGCAGACAGAGTAGAGTATGTGGTTTCGCAGGAAAATGCAGAGATTACCGAGTCGGCGGCACTTATGCTTGCATCTGTTGCAGACGGCGCACTTCGTGACGCACTTTCGCTTTTGGACAGTTGTCTTGCCGTAAGTTCTCATATTGATGAGGAAGTAGTCCGCAATGCAGCGGGACTTGTAAGCAAAACATATCTTTTTGAACTTGCAACGGCTATAATTAACAAGAATCCCACAAGGTCGCTTGAGATAATAGACAGGCTGTATTCCGAGTCAAAGGATATGGCAAGGCTTTGTGATGAACTTGTTGAACATTTCAGAGCATTGATGCTTATTAAAACAATCAAAAATCCGAGAGATATTCTGATAATGTCGGACGATGAGTTTGAGCAGGCGGTTACGCAGTCGGATTATCTTTCGCTTGCAGATATAGTTTTCTATATGGATGTGCTTTCAAGGGCATATCAGCGAATGGGCAGGGGAACAGGCGACAGAACAGAGCTTGAGATGGCTCTTGTAAAGCTGTCGGCAACCGAACTTGACGGCACGGTAGAGGCATTGACCGCAAGAGTTACTGCACTTGAAAAAGCGGTAAAGCGTGGAATTACCGTAAATTACGCACAGCCTGCACAGCAGAGCGTACACGCGGAAGCTGCGCAATCGGCAAGTGTACCGAATACACAGACCGAAGTTGAAGAACCGTTTGCAAAACCCGAACCGGAGCACAAGAAAGCACCTGTTGCAAAGCCTGCACCGGAGGTTAAGCCGGTTGCACAGAGAGCAAGCGTAAACCTTGACGAACTTTACGATAATGCAGTGCCTTTTACAAGATGGGTAGAAGTAGTTGACAGCCTGAAATCGGTTTCAAGGTCAATAGCGGCAGCCTTTGCAGGTTCGACAGCTTACGAAAGCGGAAATTACCTTTTGATTGACACAAACAATGAGCTTGCGTTTGATTTGTTAAGACAAAACGGCAGAAGAACAGAAATAAAGCAGACTTTACTTGAATTGACAGGCAAAAATTACAGCCTCGGACCTTATAAAAGGTCAACACCTAAAAAAGTTGAAAAAACCGACCCGCTCAACTCTCTTGTGCAAAGCCTTGAGGGCAGCGGAGTAGAAATAACACAAGAATAAATATGTAATTGAAAGGATGTTTTTAATATGAAAGCAAGATTACCAAAGGGCTACGGCAACGGTGGCGCAAACAACATTCAGCAGCTCGCTCGTCAGGCTCAAAAGTTACAGGACGATATGGAGCAGGCTTCACAGGAGCTTGAGGCAAAAGAATACACAGCTACATCGGGCGGCGGCGCAGTAAGCGTAACATTAACAGGTAAGATGGAACTCACAAAGATTGATATTTCTCCTGATGTTGTTGACGCCGAAGATGTAGAGATGCTTTCCGACCTTATTATTGCAGCTACAAACGAGGCTTTAAGAGCTGCTCGTAAGGAAAAGGAAGACACAATGGAAACTATTTCAGGCGGACTTAACATTCCGGGAATGTTTTAATAATGTCTAATTATAATGTTGCTCCCCTCGAAGTGTTGGTGGAGCAGTTTGAAAGAATGCCCGGTATCGGTCACAAAACAGCGCAAAGACTTGCATATTATGTGCTTAACCTGTCAAAAACAGACGCAGAGGCACTTGCAAAGGCTGTGACTGATGCTCACACAAAAATCCATTATTGTGCAGAGTGCTGTAATCTTACGGATAAAGAACTTTGTCCCGTATGTGCAAATCCCGCAAGAGATAAGTCGGTTATTTGTGTGGTTGAAACTCCCCGTGACGCCTCAGCAATCGAAAAAACACACGAGTACAACGGTGTGTATCATATTTTGCACGGCTCAATTTCTCCGCTTAACGGAATCGGCCCCGATAACATTACCATAAAACAGCTTTTGGCAAGGTTTAACGGAGATGATGTTAAAGAGGTTATTATGGCAACAAACCCGACCGTAGAGGGTGATGCAACAGCTTTATATATTTCAAAGCTGTTAAAACCGCTCGGAGTTAAGGTTACAAGACTTGCCTATGGTATTCCTGTCGGCGGCGACCTTGAATATGCAGACGAATACACACTTGCAAAGGCTCTTGAAGGCAGGAGTGAAATATAATGGCTTCATTAAAAACAGTAGCGCAGAACAAAAAGGCACATCACGATTATTTTATTGAAGAATCTTTTGAGGCAGGCATTGAGCTTTGCGGAACAGAGGTAAAATCAATCCGTGCAGGCAGAGTAAACCTTAAGGACAGTTGGTGCTCTATAGTTGAGGGCGAAATTTTCATAAACGGAATGCATATTTCTCCCTATGACCACGGCAATATTTTTAATCGTGACCCAATGCGTGTGCGCAAACTGCTTATGCACAAAAAAGAAATCAACCGCCTCTTTGGTATTGTAAAACAGACGGGCTATTCGCTTATACCGATAAGTCTTTATTTTAAAGACAGCAAGGTTAAAGTGCAGGTGGGTCTGTGCAAAGGTAAAAAACTTTACGATAAGAGAGAGGATATGGCAAAACGCTCTGCAAAACGAGATATGGAGCGTGCCATTAAGGAGCAAAACAGATTTTAAATTAAACAGGCAAAAACAAGCAAAAAGCGCGTAACAGTATAACTTTTCGCAATCAAAATTATAAAAGTTCGGTCAGAGAATGTCGTAAAAATGTGATAACCTCTGACCTGATTTTTTATTAAGGTCTAGTAAAGTGATAATCGAGTGACAACGCTTGAAAACCACTAAACTATCCGTTGCGATTATAAAATCTTAACAGTGCAAATCATAATTTTAAATAAAATCCGTTCAACACAAAATACCGTTGCGTTTTGGTTGCAGAGGTATTTATTTTTTTGCTGTTAATTTGTATAAAAATGGCGTAAAAGATTGACTTTTTGTATTATTTGAATTAAAATTATATAGTAGCTTAGTGCGGAAAAAACAGCACTGCTTTGCGGTGCGAAAGGAAAATTATATGAAAATCAAGAGCTTGTTTGTCGGTGATACCGACAATACTTTTATTCAGTTTTTCAGGTATTGCTTTGTAGGCGGTTTTGCCTTTGTTGTTGATTTTGGCGTAATGACGCTTTTAACAGAGGTTTTCTCGGTTTATCCCGTGGTTTCGTCAACCGTTTCTTTTGTTGCGGGTTTGTTGGTAAATTACCTGCTCAGTACATTTTGGATTTTCAAAAATTCAAAAATAAAAAACAGATTTGCGGAATTTCTTGCCTTTGCACTTATCGGTGTAATCGGTCTCGGAATTAATGCCGCAATTATCTGGCTTTTCCAAAATCCGCTTGCGACAGGTCTTGTGTTTGGCGGCGAATCTGCTGTGGTAAACGGCGAAACAAAGTATTTCTGGCTTTGGGGTATTCAGTATTACCACATTGGCAAGATAGTTTCTACTGTAGTTGTATTTTTATGGAACTTCTGCGGCAGAAAATTTATTTTATTTGATAAGAGCAAAAAATAATTTTGTTACAGATAGAGAGGAAATATAATGAAAAAAGTAATTATTATCGGAGCGGGTCCTGCCGGTATCACAGCGGCAAATGAGCTTTTAAAGGACACAAAAGGCGAATATGATGTTACAATTCTTGAGGAAACAGAGCGTATAGGCGGTATTTCTCAAACGGTACGCTACAACGGCAACCGTATGGACATCGGCGGTCACCGCTTTTTCTCAAAGAGCGATGAGGTAATGAATTGGTGGAGCGAGCTTATGCCTGTACAGGGCAAGCCGTCTTTTGACGATAAAATTCTCGGCAGAGAAAAGCCGCTGGTTGAAAACGGCCCTGACCCCGAAAAGGACGACAAGGTTATTCTTGTGCGTGACAGAGTTTCAAGAATTTACTATAACAAGCACTTCTTTGATTATCCCGTTACAATGTCGGCGGCAACAATTAAAAATATGGGCTTTCTCACCACAATGAAAGCAGGTTTCAGCTATCTTAAATCCGTAATGTTCAAAAAGCCCGAAGATTCTCTTGAGAATTTCTACATTAACCGTTTCGGTAAGGTACTTTATTCAATGTTTTTTGAGGGCTATACAGAAAAGCTGTGGGGCAGACATCCGAGTGAAATTTCAGCCGATTGGGGTTCACAGCGTGTAAAGGGACTTTCAATCAGAGCCGTATTAAAGGATATGTTCTCAAAGGCATTCGGCGGCAAAAAATCATCAAAAGAAGTGGAAACCTCGCTTATTGAGCAGTTCTGGTACCCAAAGTACGGTCCGGGACAGCTTTGGGAGATTGCTACTGACAGAGCGATTGAAAGAGGCGCAAAACTTCTTAAAAATCACAGTGTAAAGAATATTGTATGCAAAGACGGTAAGATTACAGCCGTTGTTTGCAATACTCCCGAAGGCGAAAAGACTATTGAGGGCGATATTTTTGTATCGTCAATGCCTGTTAAAGACCTTGTTGCAGGTATGACAGGCGATGAGCCTTCAAAGGAGATTAAGTATATTGCAGAGAATCTTCCTTACAGAGATTTTGTTACGGTCGGACTTCTTGTTAATAAACTTAACCTTAAGAATGAAACCAAGATGAAAACTCTTAACAATATCGTACCCGATTGCTGGATTTATGTTCAGGAAACCAGCGTAAAACTCGGTAGAATTCAGATTTTCAACAACTGGTCGCCGTATATGGTGGAAGACCCGGAAAATACAGTATGGATCGGACTTGAATATTTCTGCGCCGAGGGAGACGATTTCTGGAATTTAAGCGATGAAGAGTGCATTAAGCTTGCTACAAAAGAACTTGAATCAATGGGCGTTATCAGTTCAAGCGAAGTTCTCGACTCTCACCGTGAGAAAATCAAAAAGGCTTATCCCGCTTATTTTGATACTTATGCTCAAATGGACGAGCTTATCAAGTATCTTGATACATACACAAACCTTTACTGCGTTGGCAGAAACGGTCAGCATCGTTACAATAATATGGACCACTCTATGCTTACCGCTATCCGTGCCGCAGAAGCTATAAAGGCAGGCAAGACAGACAAGGGCACAATTTGGAATGTAAATACCGAAAAAGAATACCACGAAACAAAGTAATCGGTTTTGGAGGTAATCTGATGGAATTTAAACCTAACCATTTGGTGCAGGATGAGCACAGCCTTGTACAAAGGGAAAATCATCCTTGCAACGGTTTTATAAAATTTGTAACTTCACATCCGTACATTGCGGTTGCAATATTGTGCCTTGCAAGCACGGTTATTACAACGAGCACATCATTCGGAAGTCTTTTGCCGATATTTGCGATTGTTCCTATGCTCATTGTATTATTTGCGGGAGTTCCTGTCGGAATTTATTTCAGTTCAAAAAACACAACCGATGACGACAGCAGAAAAAAGATGGCTTTGTTTATGTCTGTCGCCTCATTTGCAGGTGCGATAGGGCTGTTTTTAATAATACTTATGAAAGGCTCAACGGCTTTTCATATTCTGAATTACGGTTTGCTTGTGTCGGCGCTTGTGCTTATTTACCTTGCCTGTACAGACAGACTGACGGATAAGGCTTTTGTGGTTGTAATTTTTGCACTCGGTTTTGTGTTAAGGCTTGCCTATGTGCTTTATACCGATATTTCGGTAAGACAACACGATGTCGGAAATTTCGATATGGAAATAGGTCATTGCGGATATATAAGATATTTTTACGAAAACTTTAATCTGCCTGATTTTGATGTAAGAAATTACTGGCAGTTCTATCATCCTCCGTTCCACCATATCATAGCGGCATTATGGATGCGTTTGCAGACATTTTTAGGTATAGATTACTATGCTGCAGGCGAAAATGTGCAGATTCTCTCACTTTTCTATTCATCTATCTGTATGGTTCTTTCATATAAGATTTTCAGACAATTGGGTTTGAAAGGCAGAGGTCTTGTATGTGCAGTCGCAATAGTGGCTTTCTGTCCAACTTTCTACATAATGGCAGGCAGCGTAAACAACGATATTCTTTCGATTGCCTTTATGCTTGCGGCTGTTTTAAATACGCTTTATTGGTATAAAAATCCGACTTTCCCGAGAATTATGGCAATTTCTCTTTGTGTTGGCTTGGGAATGATGACAAAGCTTTCCGTATGGATGGTAGCACCTGCAATTGCGTTTGTATTTTTATATGTTTTCTTTAAGAATTTAAAGGACTTTAAAAAGTACCTCGTTCAATTTCTATGCTTTGGCGTTGTGTGTGCGCCTCTTGCACTGTGGTGGCAGGTAAGAAATCTTTTGAAATTCGGAGTACCGCTTACCTATGTGCCGGCACTTTCAATTACAAGCGACCAGTATATCGGAAATTTGCCGTATGCAAAAAGACTGTTTGACTTCGGTTTAAATCAGTATGCAAATGTAGGCGATCAGTTTGTCACCTACGGTGCGTCATATAATGAGTACAACCCGCTTGTGGCATTGTTCAAGACATCAATGTTTGACGAACTTATAAATACAAACAATTATCCGAAAATTGCAGGGTTTAACATTATTTTGTTCTGGTCTGCGGTTCTTATCGGAATACTCGGATTTACGGCAATGATTTATGCTTTTTGTAAAAGGAAAAATTCAGCCCTTAACAATGCACATAAAATATTTATTGCTTTGATATATGCAGTATTCTTTGTATCATATTATATTTTCTGTTTCCAATTCCCATTTGTATGTACAGAAAACATAAGATATGCAGTACCGCTTATAATACTCGGAGCATTCTTTACGGGACTTGCGGTGCAGTATTTAGGCAAAGCTTCAGACAAAAAATATAAATCTGTTGCAAGAGGTGCAATTTACACTCTTGTAACGGTATTCAGCGTTTCTTCTGTACTTGTTTATTATATAGTAGGAATGCCGTAACAGTATAAAAGCTCTCTTTTGAGGGCTTTTTTGTTTATCTGAAAACATAAGTGTAAAATAATGTAATTTCTGATAACTATTTATGCAATTTAATGTAAAAATCTCTATATAACTCACTTGTTTTTACACGAATAAATGTTATAATATAATTATGATTGAAGGAGGATTGGCTTATGTACAGAAAAATTATGGAGTATTTAAAGAAATGGAAAGAAAGTAAGTATAGAAAACCGTTAATTTTGCAGGGGGCAAGACAGGTTGGAAAAACATATACAGTGCTTGAATTCGGCAGAGAATATTATGAAAATGTAGCATATTTTAATTTTGAAACTAATCCGTCATTAAATAAAACTTTTGATGAAAATATAACCCCCGATTATCTAATTCCTATTTTATCGCATATTGCGGGAGTAACAATTGTAAGTGAAAAAACTTTGATTGTATTTGACGAAATACAATTATGCGAGAGAGCACTGACTTCACTAAAATATTTTTGCGAAAATGCTCCTCAATATCATATAATTGTTGCAGGCAGTTTGCTTGGAGTAGCCGTCAATCGTTCAACTTTTTCTTTTCCTGTAGGCAAAGTGGATATCAAAACTATGTATCCTATGGATATTGAAGAATTTATGATAGCAATGGGCAACAAAGACCTGACAGAAATGATAAGAAAATCATTTGAAAGCAATGCACCTATGCCGGCGGCATTGCATGATATATGTATGCAGTTATATCGTCAATATCTTGTAGTCGGCGGAATGCCTGAATGTGTTTCACTTTTTGCACAAACAAAAGATTATGTGCTTGTTCGACATAATCAAGACACAATTCTTGCAAGTTATCTTAATGATATGAGCAAATATAATAATCTCAATGAGATAAAAAAGACAAGGCTCGCCTATGATAATATTACCGTCCAACTTTCAAAAAAGAATACAAGATTTCAATATAAGCTAATAAAAAAAGGCGGAAGAGCATCTGAATTTGAAAATGCAATTGAATGGCTCAATCTTTCGGGCATAGTTTCACAGGTTTATAAAGCCGAACAAATAAAAAAGCCGCTTGAAAATTATCGTGATATTGATTCTTTTAAAATATATGTATCGGATTCGGGGCTTTTATGCGCAAAAAAATCTTTATCTGCTAACGATATACTTTATATGGTTGATGAAATTAATGAATTCAAAGGCGGAATGACAGAGAATTATGTTAATGTTCAGTTGACAATTAACGGACATAAGACATATTATTGGGAATCCGACAGGGGCGCTGAAATAGATTTTATAATACAGCGAGCTTCGGATATTATTCCTATAGAGGTAAAGTCTGCTGACAATACAAAAGCCAAGAGCCTTGGCATATATATGAAAAAATTCAATCCTAAATATGCAATAAAACTTTCTGCTAAGAATTTTGGATATGAAGATAATAAAAAAACAGTTCCTTTATATGCCGCCTTTTGTATTTAAGCGGTTGAATTTATAAAAATCAGATAATTTTCGGGCTTTTTGATTTGTAACGGATTTGTAACTTCAATAAACAGAGATTTTACCGAGTATGTATTGATTTTCATATTTAATTGGTGTATGATTAGTTAGAATTATAATTGACATATTTTGTCCAATTAATTTTATGAGGTAATAATATGAGGATAGTAATTGTCGGATGCGGTAAAGTCGGCACATCTATAGCGTCCCAGCTTAATGCGGAGGGGCACGACATTGTTGTAGTTGATATTGACCGCAACGCTGTGCAAAATCTTTCTAATTCCCTTGATGTTATGGGAATAGAGGGTAACGGTGCATCGTATGAGGTGCTTGCGGAGGCTGGGGCGGAAAAGGCTGACCTTGTTATTGCGGCGGCGGCTCTCGATGAAGTAAATCTTTATACCTGCCTTATGGCAAAAGCTGCGGGTACAACACACACTATTGCAAGAGTAAGAAATCCGCAATATGCGGCGGATATTCACCGTGTTAAAGATACTCTCGGTCTTTCAATGTCTATCAATCCGGAGCTTACGGCGGCAAAAGAAATGAGCAGACTTCTCAGATTTTCGGGTGCTCTTGAAATCGACACTTTTTCCAGAGGCTCGGTTGAACTTATAAAAGTAGCTCTTCCCGAGAATTCTTCAATAGCGAATAAAAAGATAAGTCAGATTGACATTTTAAAAGGTAAAGTCAGAATTTGCCTTGTCGAAAGAGGTGACGAGGTATTTATTCCTAACGGTGACTTTGTGTTGCTTGGTGGTGACAGAATTTCTGTTGCGTCAAAGGCCGATGTGGCGGCAAAATTCTTTAAGCGTATCAGCGTATCAATCGGTAAAAGCCGAGATGTGATTTTGCTTGGCGGAGGTAAGATTTCGTTCTATCTTGCAAAAAACCTTATTGCTTCGGGTGCAAGCGTAAAAATTATTGAAAAAAATTCTGATCGCTGTTGGGAACTTACAAACATACTTCCCGAGGCCGTTGTTATTCAAGGTGACTGTATGGATCAGGATCTTCTCTTAAGCGAAGGTGTTGAACACGCCGACGGTGTGGCTGCACTTATGGACTATGATGAAGAGAATATCCTTATTTCTCTTTATATTCAGAGCGTGTCAAAGGCAAAGGTTATTACTAAGGTAAATAATGCTTCTTTTGACTCTATTCTTCACGGCTTGAAAATAAAAACAATTATTCACCCTAAAAATCTTACGGGCGAGTATATTGCAAGTTATATCCGTGCAATGCAGAATTCACTCGGCAGTAATGTAGAAACATTGTACAAACTCAATGATGACGCTGTAGAGGCGCTTGAATTCAGAGTGCGCAGTACATCAAGAGTAACGGGTATTCCTTTGCAGGAACTTAATTTAAAAGATAACTTGCAGGTTATCAGCATTAATCGTCACGGAAAAATTATACTTCCGCAAGGCAGCGATAAAATTATGTGTGACGATACCGTAGTTAATTACTAAGCATAAAGGCCTTAGCGACCTTGATGATATTTTAAAGCATTGAGGTTAAATAACTATGAATAAACGAAGTATTATTTATATTTTGGGTTGGGTACTTATAGTTGAAGCCGTTGCAATGCAGATAGGCACAATTACATCTTTAATTTACGGTGAAAAAGAGGCGTGGTATTTTGTGCTTACCGGTGTTGTAAGCGCAATACTCGGTGTACTTGCTATAAAGGTTAAAAAGCCTAAAAATATGGTGCTTTACCAAAAAGCAGGTTTTGCATCAACGGCGCTTAGTTGGATTTTGCTTTCGCTTGTAGGCTGTATGCCGTTTTGGCTTAGCGGAGAAATCCCGTCTTTTATAGATGCTTTTTACGAAACCGTATCGGGTATCACTACAACCGGCGCAACAATTCTCAATGATGTAGAGGCGCTTAGCAAAGGTATGCTTATGTGGAGAAGTTTTCTTCACTGGTTAGGCGGTATGGGTGTTATCGTCTTTTTGCTCGCAATAATCCCTAAACTCGGCGGACAGCAGAATATTTTTCTTATGAAAGCAGAAAGCCCCGGTCCTATCATAGGCAAGGCTGTACCTCGAATGAGAAATTATGCCACTATGCTCTACGGCATTTATATTACTCTTACCGCACTTGAGTTTATTTTGCTTTTGTTTGGCGGTCTTAATGTATTTGAGGCAATAAACACAAGTTTTTCAACTGCCGGTACAGGCGGATTCGGAATATATAACAGCAACGCAGCGGCTTTTGACAGCTATTATGTGCAGACTGTAATTGCCGTGTTTATGCTTTTGTTCGGCATAAATTTCTCGGTATATCTCTGTCTTATTGCAAGAAAATTCAAACAATCGCTCAAATTTGAGGAATTGTGGATATACCTTGGAATAGTAGCGGTTTCAACTGCAATTATTGCATTTAATATCAGCTCGATTTACAAGCCGTATGACGCTTTCCATCAGAGCTTTTTCTATGTATCATCAATTATTTCTACAACAGGTTTCGGACTTACCGATGTTAATAAATGGCCTGAACTTTCAAAAACGGTTATTATAATTCTTACATTTATCGGTGCTTCGGCGGGCAGTACGGGCGGCGGATTTAAAATTTCCCGTATTATCCTGCTTTTTAAGGAGGTAAGAAAGGAATTTTCTCTCCTTGTACACCCACGAAATGTTAAACTCGTAAAAATGGACGGCAAGGCAGTAAATCACGATATTATGCGTACCACTTCAATGTATTTGGTGCTTTATATAGGTGTGTTTGCCATTAGCTTTTTGCTTGTTTCCATAGATAATATGGACTTTACAACAAGTTTTACGGCGGTAGCGGCAAATCTTAACAATACGGGCCCGGGTCTTGGTGCGGTTGGCCCTGTAGGAAATTATGCCGATTTCAGCATTTTGTCAAAGATAGTATTTATTTTCGATATGCTGGCAGGCAGACTTGAGATTTACCCGCTCTTGCTCCTTTTTGCACCGTCTGCATGGAAAAAATCGTAATATTTAACCACCTCACAGCAAATAATAGTTGTGAGGTGATTTTTAATGTCAGAGGCAATAAACATAGCGGTTGAAAAAGCAGAGAAACCAAAAAGGATAAAATTCACCTTTTATCAAAAGATGTTTTTTCTGTATTTTCTCAATATAACGGATTGGATATGCACTGAGGCTTTGCTTGCAAGCGGATACTTTGCAGAGGCTAATCCTGTTATGCAGCCTGTTTTAAACAATTTTTGGCAGACAATTATAATCAAGGGAGTAATTCCCCTTGCGGTAATTCTGTTGAGCTGTTTGGTAAACAAATGGGCGAACGCAGGCGACAGTATTATAATAAACATAATGCTGTATGTGGGTATTTCTATATATATGCTCGTAAATCTTTGGCATATTTTCAATTTTGTATTGCTCTTTTTCATATTTTAATGTAAAATAATAGAGAATGAGTAAAGACGGAGGTGTTGTTTTTGCCCGCATTATCTGTAAGTAATCTTACAATGACATTTATAGAAAGAAATTTGTTTACCGATGTATCGTTTGAGGTAGAGTCAAGGGATAAAGTTGGCTTTATCGGTGCAAACGGCGTGGGCAAAACAACTCTCTTTAAAATATTGGACGGCGAAATTTCACCTACATCGGGCAATGTGGTTTTTGCCAAGGATACTGTTGTCGGCTATATGGAGCAGCATGCCTGCAATAATCCACGAATCAGCATTTATAACGAACTGCTGTCCGTGTTCGATTATTTGACCGATACAGAGCAGGAGATAGCCGAAGTAACAAATGCGATAGAAAATAAAGACGGCGACTTAAATGCGCTTGTAGAGCGCCAGACAAGGCTTATTGACGAGTTTGAAAGATTAGGCGGACTTACATACAAAAGCCGCACACGCTCGGCTTTGCTCGGGCTCGGCTTTACAGAGGCGGAGCTTGATATGCCTGTCGGAAATTTAAGCGGCGGTCAGCGTTCAAAATTAAGCCTTGCAAAACTTTTGCTTTCAAAAAGCAACTTCCTTTTGCTTGACGAGCCTACAAACCACCTTGATATAAGCGCAGTAAATTGGCTTGAGAGCTTTTTGCGTGACTTTAAGGGCGCAATGATTATAATAAGCCATGACAGATATTTTCTTGACAATGTTACAAACAAGACGATTGAACTTGAGCACTGCAAAACAATGTGCTATAAAGGTTCGTACTCTGAATTTATCAAGAAAAAAAGAGGCATATAACGAGTCTTTAAAGAATAAATATGAAAATGACTTAAACGAAATTAAGCGTATAGAGGGCATAGTAGAACAACAGAAACGATGGGGCAGAGAAAGAAACTTTATTACTGCCGCAAGCAAGCAAAAAGAGGCTGACCGCATAAAGGCACAGCTTGTTAAGCCTGAAAGCGAGCTTGATACCGTAAAAATGAGATTTACTCCGAAGATTGAAAGCGGCAATGATGTTCTTATGTGCAGTAATCTTTCAAAATCTTTCGGAGATAAAAAGCTGTTTTCTGATGTAAACATACATATCAGAAAGGGCGAGAAAGTATTTATTCTCGGCGGTAACGGCTGCGGAAAAACAACTCTGTTCAGAATTTTAACGGGAAAATGCCCGCAGGACAGCGGCGAGTACGAGTACGGTACAAATGTAACGGTAGGTTACTTTGACCAGTTACAGCAAAATCTCAATTTGGAGAATACCGCCGTAGATGAAATATGGGATACTTTTCCTCAGATGACTCAAACAGAGGTACGAAGTGCGCTTGCATCATTCCTTTTCAGAGGTGACGAGGTATTTAAACCTCTTTCAAAAATGAGCGGCGGCGAAAGAGCGAGAATTTCGCTTGCAAAACTTATGCTTAAGGGCAGTAACTTCCTTTTGCTTGACGAGCCTACAAACCACCTTGATTCGGCGTCAAGAGAAGAACTCGAAAAAACACTTGCCGACTATAGCGGTACTTTGCTCATAATCAGCCATGACCGTTATTTTATCAATAAGCTGGCAGATAGAGTGCTTGTGCTTGATAAGAACGGTATAACCGAATATCTCGGCAATTACGATTATTATGTTGAGCATATAAGAACCGAGCAGACCGAAGTTAAGACAGCGGCGGTCAAAAAAGAAAAACCGCAGAATGATTACTTTCTGCAAAAGCAAAGACAGAGTGAAGAACGCAAAAAACAGACAAGACTTAAAAAAGCGGAAGAGGCAATTGAAAGACTTGATGAAGAAATAGCGCAGACACAGGAATTGCTGTCAGGCGAGGAAGTAGCGGCTGATTACGAAAAACTTATTGAACTTACAAATAAACTCGAAGAATTGCAGAATGAACAGGAAGAACAGTATGCAATTTGGGAAGAACTTTCAGATTAATTAAATATAAAAAGCCGTATGAAAATACGGCTGAATATCCATCCGTGGCGCAATTGGATAACGCAACAGATTCCGATTCTGGAGAATGGGGGTTCAAATCCCTTCGGGTGGGCCAAAAATAAAAAACACCCTTTTGCCGTGTGCCGATAAGACAGTAATTTGAGAAAACTACAAAATCGGCATCTGCCAAGCAGGATTGGACAACAAAACAGGCGGTACTCAACTTCGGTTGGGTGCTGCCTGTTTTTGTACATCTAAGGGTCGAAAATTGATCATTTTCTCTCCTGCGCCATCTTGTGTAAAAACGGACATATCTGACCACACATATCCGTGTAATTGCCGCAGAAATACATTTTAGTATGTGTTTTGGCGTAAAGCAAAAATATTTGCGTTATCAAATATTTTTTTTGCACGCGCTTGATTTTCTTGAAAATTTTATGGTATAATGTCTTAAACGCATAGGAGGCGAATATATGGCTGCCAATTATAACAAACTGTGGAAAATATTGATTGATCGAAAACTTAAACGCACAGATTTACGAGATCTTGCTGGAATAAGCACAACAACCGTAGCGAAGCTCGGAAAAGATGAATACGTTTCCATGGAATGTATGGATAGGATTTGCACTGCGCTAAAGTGTGATATTGGTGACATAATGAGTTTTTCTCGCGAAGAACAATAAAACGGAGGTAAGACAATGTGGCGTTGGGATCAAGGACGGCTTTTATATTTTCAATTCGACGTACTTAGAGATATTGCAAAAACTTTGGTGAAATTCGATAATGCAGATATTTCAAAATGTGAGAATTTGTTTCGCCAAACACTTGTAACTGAAACAGGTATGCCATTCTTGCCAGATTATTACACAGTCAAGCGTAATTATTCCAGAGTTTTTCAATGTTCGTTTTTAGCAAAATTTATGGGAAACCAACTGGTAGTAACTGATATTTGCCGCGATTTAGCTAATGCAGATGGAGAGATTAAAAGCGCGGATGATTATTTGTTCAATTATGTTAGTAAGTTTCGTTTCCCATTTCCTGCCTTCGATAAATATAACGCTACCGAACAGCGTGTGTATCCCTTTTGCGCTATTCTGAAGTTTTTAATTGCTCGAAGAGAATTGGGCGTTGAAGCCAAATTATCGTTAGATGATATTTTCAAATACATTATAGGAAATAATTGCACAGGTTTTGAGGATCTTGGGCATTATAAATCGCTTATTCCTGTGACATACAACTACACTGATACTGAACGGCGTCAACTTCGTGAAATGGTTATCTTTATTAGCCAGTTAAGTGTTCTAAAAGTGTATGACGGATTCTTGTATCTTGATGAAATTAGTGATGGCGCAAAGGATGAAATGCTCAACAACTTTTTGAGACCTGAAAACAGATTTGCAAAAGCAGACAGAATGGAAGAATTTTTGGAAATGACCTCTCTTAGCGACAAAATTGTTGTTCCTACTTTCGAGGTGTTTACATCTGAGCCTTCCGATATAGAATTTATCGAAGGCAATCGTAAGCGTGTGGAACATTTCCGTGTTGAGCGTAGTGGTTTGCTGAAAAAATACTATAAGAAAGTTAATCCAAATCCTGTTTGTTGTGCTTGTGGTGCAGATATGAGCAAACGATACCCGTGGACAGACTATATGCTGGATATTCATCACTTATTACCGCTATCCTCTGCCGTCGCGATTTCGTCCAGCGGCACATCGTTGGCAGATATTGTGGGATTGTGTCCCTCTTGTCACCGGGCAGTACATATGTATTATCGAAAGTGGCTGAGAGCAAATGAGCAAGCTGACTTCAAATCCAAGCAAGAAGCACATGATGTTTTTGTACAAGCAACCAAGGAGATTGCATGATGAATGAACCTGTCAATAAAATGGAGCTTTCTGAGCAAAACGCAATTTTGCAAAAAGCAAAAATAACAAAAGGAGATTTACCAGAATTATTAGAAAAAAAAGGCATCTCATATGATGCGTTAAGGTACGAAGAGTATTGCGACCTGCCGCAAGAATGTCTTTCTCCGATTGAAACACTTGATTCGATTGAAAAATGTTCTGACAATATTCCTGCTGTCAGTTTCTTTTCCGGTGCAGGGGGATTTGATGTAGGCTTTAGCTATGCAGGATTTGAGAATATAATATCCATTGAGTTTAACGAGATATTTTGTAACACCTTACGAGCTAATAATCCCAACAAAATTGTTATCGGTCCTCCACAATATTCTGGCGACATAAGCAAAAGAGAGGAACTTGCAAGAATCCTCATTGAACATGGAATTACAGAAAACTTTCCTGGTGTATTTCATGGCGGTCCCCCTTGCCAGTCATTTAGTATTGCTGCTAATCAACGATTTAGCAAAGATGACAATAATTTCAAACGCAAAGGATTTGATGACGAAGAAAAAGGTACTTTGATTTTTGACTATATTTGGTTCATTGAAAAATTCCGTCCCGTTGCTTTTCTTATTGAAAACGTTGCAGGAATTATGGAATGCGATAATGATGGTCGGATAAAAAAAGCACTAGATGATTTAGCGTCAGATGGATATACGATTACCGAACCCCGGGTATTGAATGCTGCAAACTATGGTGTACCACAGAATCGCATGAGATGGATTGTTGCAGGAACAAGAAAAAATACAAATATTATTCTACCAGAGCCGACGGCTACAGTTACGCCATGCGGTTCGGTATTCTTACGTTCAACAGAAAACGCAAAAAATCATGTTACACGAAAGCATACTGCCGAGTCTATCTGTAGATATATGAAATTACCTTATGGCGGTCGAGATAAACTAGGAAGAGTAGACAGATTGGATCCTCGGCTACCATCTAAAACTGTAATTGCTGGCGGAACAAAAGGCGGCGGGCGCTCTCACTTGCATCCGTTTGTACCACGGACGCTATCGGTACGCGAATGTGCAAGACTGCAAACTTTCCCTGACGATTATATTTTTACCGGGGCAAATGCACGACAATTTACCCAAGTAGGAAATGCCGTTCCTCCATTACTCGCTTATAAATTGGCACTAGCTATTAAGCACTCAGTTTTCTTATTGCCCCAAAGAAGAACTATCAACGGAGTAATTCAGCTCCGCAGGAGCGTAGCCGATTTCTCTGAAATCGTTCAGGGGTTTGGGGCATTTCCCCAACAAGATTGCACGGGTGCATAAACACGAGCATTGCTTGCCAAGTGCGTTTCGCAGTTGGCAGGTAATGAGAAGTGGGTACCGCCGTGCATTGCTTGCCAGAATGGCAAGTTCCGGTGTGGGTACTCACCGGATTTGCTTGCTATTCTGCAAGGAAATCCCGGTCGTACCACGCCGGTTTTCGCAAGTGTAGCTACACTTGCTGTGCTTGCTATTCTCCGTTTCCCATGTTAGCAAGCGCCATTTCCCAAATGGAAATCGGCGGCAACCGCCGCCTTGTCTGCCAAAAAGCGAAACGGACGGGCGCTGTCAATGGCGGCGCAGCCGTTCATCTTGACCATTGACGGCGTTCGTCCGTTTTGCTACTCCGACTATAATTTTGAATGAAACGAACCGAAGCGAAGGAGGCTTGACGAAGTGAATCCGAAAGAAAATGACAATGAGATCATCGAACTGACCGACGAGGAACTGGACGAGATTTTTGCCGATGATGATTTTGATAACGGCGAGGAGGACGGTGAAATCCGCTCGTTTTATTTCTCCAATCCTGACCCGTATGCCAAGGTCAAGCCACGTCCCGACGATGCCCCCAAGAGAGAGTTTTCTTTCGATGAGAAGGGCAACATCGTAGTGAAAAATCCGTCCGCCTTTTGGCTGCCCGATGTCAAAATCGTGGAGGAACACGGCGGCACGGAATACACCGTAACCGGCAGCTACGAGGGAACGGAAACCCTCGACAGGAAGCTCAGACGCATTATGGAGCAGAACGCTGCCGATGATAAAAGTGGTATCACGGAGGACGCCGATGAGTAACGACGTTTCTCTTGATATAAACCAAGAATCCAATCCTGTTCAGACAGTTGCCCCACCGAAGGAGGACAACAATATGTTAAGGGCAACCGACAAAATCACAGCGCTTTATTGCAGACTGTCCGTGGAGGACACCAAAGAAAAAGACGGCAAGGATGACCCGTCGAACTCCATCCAGCATCAGCAGATTATGTTAATGGAGTATGCAAAATCTCAGCACTTTCCGAACCCGACGTTCTTTATTGATGACGGGTACAGCGGCGTGGATTTTTCCAACCGCCCCGGTTTTCAGAAGATGCTTGCGGAAATTGAAGCCGGTCATGTGGAAGTGGTGATTACGAAAGACCTTTCAAGACTCGGTCGTAATTCCTCGCTGACAGGGCTTTATATCAACTACACGTTTCCTCAGTACGGCGTGCGGTATATTGCCATCAACGACCACTTCGACACCATCGATCCCAACAGCACCGACAGCGACATGGCTGGTATCAAGAACTGGTTCAACGAGTGGTATTCCAAGGATACCAGCCGCAAAATCCGTGCCGTCAACAAGGCGAAGGGTGAGCGTGGAGAGCGCTTGACCACCAACGTTCCCTACGGCTACAAACATGACTCTGACGATCCTAAGAAGTGGGTGATTGATGAGGAAGCGGCGCAGATTGTGAAGCGAATCTTTGCACTCTGCATGGAGGGAAAAGGGCCGAGCCAGATCGCCGCCTTGCTGGAAAAGGAAAAGGTGCTGAATCCCACCGCCTATAAACAGCGGGAGGGCAGAAAAACACCGCATCAGACCCCGGAGAACGAGTATCGCTGGCACGAAAGCACCGTTGCTTACATCCTCGAATACATGGAGTACACAGGCTGCACGGTCAATTTCAAGACCTACACCAACTCCATCTGGGATAAGAAGCAGCGGGAGAACCCAATGGAGAATCGCAAGGTTTTCTATAACACCCACCCGGCGATCATCTCTCTGGAAGTCTTTGATAAGGTGCAGGAGATTCGGCAGCAGCGGCACCGCAGAACGGCAACGGGCAAGAGCAATATGTTCTCCGGTCTGGTGTTCTGCAACGACTGCAAGCAGAAGCTCTACTACTCTACCACCAGCTATTTTGAAAAGCGGCAGGACTTCTTCATCTGCTCCACCCATCGTGTCAATAAGGACAAGTGCAGCGGACATTATATCCGTGCTGTTGTGCTGGAACAGATCGTCTGGAAGCACATTCAGGAGGTCATATCGGTAGTCACTCGCTATGAGGCTTATTTCCGTTCCGAAATGGAGCAAAAGCTCCGTATGCAGAGCGAGGAATCGCTGCGGCTGTATCAGAAGCGGCTGGCACAGGCTGAGAAGCGAATCGGAGAGCTTGACCGTCTTTTCATCCGCATTTACGAGGACAATGTAGCCGGTCGGCTGGACGATGAACGCTTCGCCATGATGAGCAAGAACTACACCGAGGAACAGAAAGACCTCAAAGCCGAGGTCAAAAGTCTGCAACAGCAAATCCATGAACATGAACAACAGGCAGAGAATATAGAGCAGTTCGTTCAGCGGGCTTTGGAGGTCGGTTTTTTTTTATGTCAAAAAATACAGTTATGAATTCAAGAAGAAGGTAGTAATGGACTACATAAATGGAAAAGGAGGAGGGGGCCAAAAATAAAAGTTTATGTAAAAAAAATGGGATACCGAGTCAAACAATATTACGAGATTGGATCACAGCATACAAAGAATGTGGAAACAAAGGATTAATGCGATCAAGAGAAAAGAAAAATTACTCTTTTGAATTTAAGATGCATGTGGTAGAATTATACTTAACAACTGAAGTATCGTATCGAGAACTTGCATTGAGTTTAGGTATCAATAATCCACCAATGATAGCAAAATGGGTAACCGATTACCGTGCAGTTGGACCTGATGCGTTACGACCAAAGAGAAAAGGACGGAAACCCAAAGTGTCTAAAACAAAAAAGATAATACCTAACACAGGAAAAGAAAAAGCTGAATCAGAATATCTGAAACAGCTTGAAGATGAGAATTTAAGATTAAGGATTGAAAATGCGTATTTAAAAGAGCTGAGGAGATTGTGTTTGGAGGAAGAAAAACCTCCGAAAAACAGGCAAGAATAATACACAGTCTCCGAGGAGAATTCAGGCTAAAAGATATTCTTGCCGTAACAGGTTTTCAAAAGTCAACATATATGTATTGGCAAAATAGATTTGAGCGAGAGAACCCGGATGAAAAATTAGAAAAAGAAATTCTTGATATACGAAAAGTGCATAAAGACTATGGTTATCGCAGAATTTGTGGAGAATTGCGAAACAGAAATATTTTTGTAAACAAGAAAAAAGTTCAAAGAATTGTTCAGAAATTGAACCTGCAAGTAACCTCGTTTACTCATAAAAGCAGAAAATACAGTTCATACAAAGGTAAAGTAGGAAAGATTGCTCCAAACAGGATTAACCGTAGATTTAACACAAGTGTACCGCATCAGAAAATCACAACAGATACAAGTGAATTTAAGTATTATGAGGTTGACAGCAAGGGCAGAATGATAATCAAAAAGCTCTATTTTGATCCATTTATGGATATGTTTAACGGAGAAATACTGAGTTTTGGCATATCTCAAAAAGCCATCTGCCGAGAGCATTATGAGTGCATTAGATGAAGCTATTACTATCACTAATGACTGTTCATATCGCAGGACTTTTCACTCTGACAGAGGATGGGCTTATCAGATGAAAGCATATTCACAAAAGCTGAAAGAAAACAGAATATTTCAGAGTATGTCAAGAAAAGGAAATTGTCACGATAACTCTGTTATGGAAAATTTCTTTGGAATATTAAAGCAAGAAATATATTATGGAAAAGTTTATTACAGCTATGAAGAGCTTAAACAAGCAATTATCAAATACATTGATTACTACAACAACAAGAGAATCAAACAAAAACTCGGCTGGTTAAGTCCGGTTGAGTACAGGATTAATGCCTTAGTTGCATAACAAAAGCGTAGCAGCTAAAAGCCACTACGCTTTCAAATCTAACTTTGGGGGTCACCTTTTGGGGGTCACCACATTGCAGGTGACTTTTTTACAAAGGGATTTGAAGCCGACCGTTAAGAAAACAGTCCGGTGGACTGTTTTTAGGGAGGAGCGTTGATGATATTATAATTGAGAACAAGCCGTTATATACGAGGCATAGAGTAAAAGAATAAGAAGAGTACTTCGGGTGGGCCAAAAAATAAAAAAAGGATTTAAGCCGCTTTTGTGGGGCTGAAGAACTTTTTTGAAATTTTTTAAAAAAGTTTGAAAAAAGTGTTGACATTTGGAACCTCGTATGGTATTATATATGAGCAGTCAACGAGAGATACAAAAACAAAACAAAATCTCTTGTGAAACAGCGAAAAACGCTGGTGTAGCTCAGTTGGTAGAGCAGCTGATTTGTAATCAGCAGGTCGGGGGTTCAAGTCCGTCCACCAGCTCCAAAAAAAGCCTACTGTTTAGGCAGTAGGCTTTACATATGGGAGAATTCCCGAGTGGCCAAAGGGGGCAGACTGTAAATCTGTTGCGTTTTGCTTCGATGGTTCGAATCCATCTTCTCCCACCAAGCTTAAAAAACGCCTTAAACGCTGAAGTTTAGGGCGTTTTTCTTTTGCGTTCAGCAGAGATAAAACCCCTCTGAAAATTTGTTTGTCTAACAGTTGTCTAACAGAACGCTAACTAAGCATATTTTCAAGCGACTCTGTAAGCCTTGTTTTTGACTTTGCTTGAATGTGAGAATAGATATTAGCAGTTGTGCTATAGGAACTATGACCTGCCCATTCTTGCAATTCTTTCATACTTGCTCCGCTTTCAAGAAGTATGCTGATATTTGTATGCCTTAGTTCATGCAACTTAATTCTTTTTGGCTCTATACTAAATGTTGGGGTAAGGAAAGAGCCTACAAAATAAATTTAAAAAATTTTCAAAAAAAGTAGAGCATATTTTTCGAAAATCCGTTAAAATGGAATTGACGAGAAACCAGAACGGAGGAATAAATATGCTCTACAAATATTTTACAGAAAAACTCACAGGATTGCAAGGGCTTTCAATAGAAAAAGTTGAAGAAAATCAAAACACTATTCACATACATTGCAAACTTGAGCGTAAGAAACATAAATGTCCTTGCTGTGGCAAATTGACAAACACAATCCACGACTATCGTGAGCAGGTTATCAAGGATATTCCTGCCTTTGGCAAGTATGTTTTCATTCATATTAAAAAGAGAAGATATCGTTGTACTTGCGGTAAAAGGTTTGCTGAAAAGAATAAATTTCTGCCACGCTATCACAGAATGACAAACAGACTCTCGGCGTATATCATCGACAAGCTGAGAGATGCTGTCACTTACACAAGCGTTGCCAGAGAAATGAACCTTTCTGTGAACACAGTTATCAGAGTTTTTGGTGTTGTTGATTACGGTCATAAAAACTTGGCGTCAGCGTTGTCGATCGATGAATTTAAGGGTAATACAGGCGGCGAAAAGTATCAATGTATAATAACTGATCCTGTTAAAAAGGTCGTGCTTGATATACTTCCTGCACGAACAGAAGTATGTCTTACCAAATATTTTGCAAAATTCAGCAAATCAGAGCGTGAAAATGTCAAATATTTTGTCAGTGATATGTGGAAACCTTTTGCTAACATCGCAACGGCGTGGTTTAAGAACTCAAAGCAGATCGTAGACAAGTATCATTGGATTCGTCAGGTAAACTGGGCATTTGAAAGTGTGAGAAAGGAAGAACAAAAAGAAATTCAGCAAAACACATCGGCGATATTTTAAAAAGTCACGATTTTTATTGCTCAAAAGATTTGACAAATTAACCGACGAGCAAAAGCAACAGGTCAATATTATGCTGTACGCCTCACCCACATTAAGTACGGCACATTTTTACAAAGAGGATTTTTTAAAAATTCTCGACTGCAAAGACAGAGAAACGGCTAAAAAAGCGATGTCAGATTGGATAAATTGGGCTTATAACTGCGATATCCCACAGTTTGTTAAGTGTGCAAAAACGATGATGAATTGGCTCACAGGCATACTCAATTCATTCACAACAACAATCACAAACGGCTTTACAGAGGGCTGCAACAACAAGATTAAGGTACTTAAGCGTAATGCTTATGGTTACAGAAATTTTAAGCGTTTCCGTAACCGTATTTTACATATGTTTTCTCACCAAATGCAAAAACAAGCGATAGCTTGATTTACTATCGCTTGTTCATTTCAATTCTTCTTTTTCGGGTTTACCCCAACTATTGACATAGAGCCTTCTTTTTAAACCAGCCTTTTCACATAACTTCGGTATTGCCCTTGAAACATACTCAAGAGGTAACAAACTACCGTCGGGTCTGACACAAACGAAATCGTCCCAAGTGTGTATATATAACTTGTTTTTTTGCTTTCGTTTTTCCTGTTTTGTCTTTAATTCAGACAAATACTTTACGGCTGAATCAGACATAGGAAATGAGCGAATGGAGGAAGAGGTTTTAGCAGTAGGTTCGTAGTACAAATTTTTGATTTTAGAACCAGACATGCCTTTATCCTTAACAGTACCGTTAATATAAAGTATTTTATTTGTAAAATCAATATCCTGCCACCTTAAACCTATAATCTCTCCTCTGCGTAAACCAAACCAAGAAGCAAGCAATACAACAGGTTCAATTGGCGAACCTTTAGCGGCTTTTAGCAACGCTTTAAGTTCCTCTACTGTGTAAAAGTTTGCTACGTGACGGTTCTTTTTAGGCAAATCTACTTTGTCGGCAGGATTGCTTTCTATACGCCCCATTTTATAAGCATAGCGTAAAGCCTTACTTATATTAGCGTGATAATGGTGTATAGTGTTTGCAGTTACCTTGTCATTGTTCAGCTTATAAGTATAAAAATCCTGAATATGATAAGGTTTTAAATCGCAAATTTTAATTTTGCGTTCTGCAAAGTAAGGACATATCACATTGTGAATAACTTGCTTATAACTATAATATGTATTCTTTGAAATGGTATATTTGGTTTCTTCAAGCCATTGCTTGAGATAATCAGAAAATAACATTTCAGATTCATCAAGTACAAGTTTGTCTTGCCACTCTTGAAGAACTTCAATCCTTTTTTGCTCAAGTTCGCTTATTATTTCCGTTAATCGGAAACTCTGTTTTAATCCACCTTTGAACACGCTTACCGTTTGAAAGGTAGTAGCTGACGATTATATAATAATAATCTCTGCCTTTTTTCTGTGAAATTACAGCTGTAATTCTTTTATGCCTTGCTGTCAAATGAATTCCTCCTTGTGCGACAGCAATTACCTAATATTTATTATATTCATAATTGCCCTAAATTTCAACAGTTTTCATCAGGAAGGCTTTCTACAAGCTCAAGAAACTCCTGGCAAGAAGTCCGTCTGCCGTCCTTATCTCTGGTGGGATTATAATGTTGACTATGCAATGAATATCCACATCTTGCAAGTACATATCTCAAATCCTCAAAACTAAAACCGTTGTATGAATTGCCTACTCTTTCTCCTGTGAGGATATTTACTACCCAATACCTCTGACACGGACGGTATCGAAGGGCTTTGTATCCTACATATAGAGGCTCTAATCTAAAACCAACTTCTTTTAGAATCTCTTTTATTCGCCATTGCGAATAGTTCTCATAACCCGTCTGAAAGGTTAAATCGCTGAGCTCGCTACCGCCTGTATATTCGAGGATTTCATCTGAATCATCTTCATCACACATATTCTTTTCTTCAATCATATACATCACCTTCCACTTCGCAATGAGGATACTTGATACCTTCAAAGAGGGCATATTGCAAAATCTCGTCTGCAACAACTGGGTTAATAATAAAATTATCGAAGTCATATTCTTGACGAAAAGCTATCTTATTTGCAAATGCAATATAAATACCTCTTAAAAAGCGCTCTAAATCTAAGGCATATTGCTCTCCGTTTCGGGTATAAATATGGACATCTCCACCCTCGGCAATCGGAAATAATATATCGTCAGTGCCTTTGGCATTACCCACATACCGAGTTGCTTCTACCCAATGCTGTGCGTTACCGAAAAAGGCTAAGTATAATATGTGGCTTAACGCTTTCTCTGATAACTTCAAACTTTTGTATACCACGCTATTGTAATAAAAAGAGTATACACATACTTTCACTTTGTGGCTTCTATGCCACTTTTCACTTAAATTTCCATACATAGTGAAAACTCCTTTCTGAATTATAAATATAAAAAGAATATTGAGTTAAAATATTTAAGTATTTCGGTTTCTCGGTTTTTCGGTTTTATATTTATTTAAATTAGTTAGTTTTTAGGAAATAGGTTTCTCGGTTTTAAATGTTTTACTCCATATCCTTTGAATAGAACGAGCGTTCAAATTCTTCGTCTGATACTATCTGAGTATCTACAATGTTTTTGTTACTGCTTGTGTTTATTGCCGTTAGTGTAAACAGATTGTCACTTTCGGAGATCTTATTTACAATCTCGGCAACATCAATCTTTGTAAGGTCAACACTGACAAAGCAATCTGATAAACTTTGCTGTGATAAGCTAAGAAAATTCTTTCTAAGCCAAGCCCTTATTTGAGGGTTAATTTCAAGTTTTTTCTTATGGTATTTCTTGTATATTTCATACAGAATACTCCAAAATTCAGCAACAGCTTTTTCACCCCATATAACGCTGATTTTGTATATCAAAGGGAACAAACCGCTACCGTAAATAATATGCTGAATGCTTTTATTCAAACTATTGTTAGCAGGACTTTCACAACGCAAAGCGTGAAAATTACTGCATTCAATTATTTTAAGCAGGTCGTTTGTAAAATCAGTAAAACAGCTGTTAAGAGGGTCATAAAAACGGTATCTGTCACATATTTTGCTTGCAATGAACTGCGATACAGAAACATCATCTGTTATATGTTCCAATTGCTCGGTTATTTGATGAGCATAGTTTCCTCTGTATGAAGCCTCAAATCTAACCCAACTGTCGCACTGCAATGCTTCATCAAGGCGAAAACCGTTGTTGCTAATTTGCTCCGATTTTTTATCATAAACCCGAAGTAGTGACTGTGCGTTTTCAGCCCTTGAACCGATATAGATTGACTCAGTCACCAAATTTTTTTCAACAGAAGAAATCTTTCTTTTACTGTTTCTATAATTACAGTCAAGCACCTGTAAACTTTCGTCCTTTAACCTGCTGTATATGCTATGCGGTGATAAATCATAATTTTTGTAGTCAGCAGTTAAATCTATACGGCTCAGTCTGTATCTGTATAACGGACTTTCAATGTTGCTTAAAAATTTTCCGATATTTATATTCTCACCGTAGAAATCAAAATACCGCTTTTGATATACTGCCCAAGAGTGAGCAGAGAAACGAACTAATATTCCCATATGCACAAAAGTTTCGTGTAACGCTATAGTGAAATAATATGGAGCGTTCTCAATAGTAAATGCTTGTGAATATGCCTGCGGCTTTTTATCACGCATTTCTACAACTTTACCGAGCAACAATTCTATGTCCACCTTATAGATAAATTCCTGTATCATTGAATAAGCTGTACTTTGCCAATCGTTACAAACATCATCAATCGGATAAAAGAAAACTAAAGAAAATTCATCTACACCGACTTTCAATTCTTTATCCATTCATATAATCACTCCTATAATATCGAACACATATTCGATAAAATTATATTATCCCCTTCATTAAAAGTGAGGGGATTGACTTGCCGTCAGGCGGTTCGCACCTTGACGGTGCTACCGCCCACGGCAAAGCAATTACTTTTGCGGTTTAAGACTCTCATTAACTAAATGAATAGCACTTGCCTTTGCCGCAATCTGATGTCCTGCACTTGTCCAATACAGTGATAATTCAAGATTATCAAAGCGTACATAAGTACGGCTGTTGCCGTCAATAGGATTGTCAATCTGTTTATCACCGTCAATACGAACGCTAAGCCTATCAAACTTATTTTCCTCAAGAATAACGATATACTTATATCCTGTAACCGTGCTTGTTCGGCGTCCATCCACATAGGCATATGACGGTATAACATCTATCAACAATAACTTACTGCCAACAGAACCCAGTACATCAATTTTTGCATTTTTAATATCCATAGCTATCTCCTTTCTGTTTATTTTGAACTTCATTTGAAGTTCTTGATTATATAAAAACACATGGAGTTGCGAATTTTGGGATACTTTCGATAGGAAATACCCCTTTTTAAAAATTTTTAAAAAATTTTTTTGTTTCTTCAAGCCACAACTTCAAGATTTGCGTTTGTTTTGCATAGTCATAACCACGAAGCAATTCGCTAATTCCACAAGGAAAGCCCTCACAGAGATATGTACCATACAATAAGTAATCTAACGAACATTTTGTAGTGAGCGAAAATCTAATCAGATACTCAAGAGCAGTATTTCTTATTTCTGCATACTTTTTGCTCTGAACATCACTTTTCTTTGAATGATACTTGTCCATTGTGTTTTTAGATACACCTAACAATTCGCTGAACTGTTTTTGTGTCAATTTCCTTTGTTGATGATTACAAAAATACTTGCGTACCTCATCTAATCGAGCTCTATAATCAAGAAAAAAATCTTCATCTTCATCATCAAAATCTTCGATATATTTTGAATTACCCTCTAATAAATTAAAGCAATTAAAGCAAAAATCGTTAATCTTGCTTTTACCTGAATGTTTACAAATTTTCCTTAATTCTTCAATTTCGGGTAAATTATGACCGAAAACCAAATAATCTAAAGAAACATTAAAACGCAGATGAATGAGAAATAAAAAATCAGTGGACGGAAAAACGATTCCGTGTTCAACCTTACTGACATAATCCTTTTTATAGCTAAATTCAATGTCAGTAAGCGAATAGTCACCGTAATTATCATAATCATCATCAATTTTCGGGTTTAAAAACTCAAGAAACTCATTTACAGTCTTAGGCTGACCGTTAAAGCCTTCTTTTCTAAGCCCCTTTCTCAACTGCTGTATTCTTTCTCCAATAGCCTTCTTGTATGCATTTCTTTGCATAATTATTGACAACTTTCTTGTGCCATAAATTTACACAGAGTGCAGGACACACTCTATAAGTGCTTATGTTAGAAACGCAGGGAAGAATTGATACTCAACCAAGGTTTAGATGTATCAACCACGACAAAAAAGGTATGGTTTTAGTTTTTGAAAGTGTTAGGGTACAAAGAAATGTGTTATAGGGTATAGTGCAATTTTGGCTAATAGTAAAAAACGCTATTTTATCGACCGTAAAAAATTGCCATAAACCACAAGAAACGACAATTTATTTTAAAGCATAAAAAATAGCCCAATCAGAGTAATGATTGAGCTATTCTTGTGCATAAATATTCAATTTGCTGTATAAATAATTATCGGGATAAAGCTGTTTTTATAACGGCTTTTGTATCGTTTATGTTTCGTAACATAGGCACAACTATTTCTCTCAAAGGCTTTCCGTCAGTTTGCAGATATCCTTTGCCCCTTGATTTTGGTTCTATCATCTCCTTATTATCATTAAATACCATTGCTATACTCTCTTTGCTGAGCGTACCAAGACCTACCACATTGCCAAAGTTATCTCGTCCTGTAATATATGTTGAATCGGCTCTTTGTAGTGACATAATGATAAAAATATTTGCACCTCGACCTAACATAAGAATGTTGGCAAGTTTTTGCTTGTAGTTATCCTGCTCTTTCTTTACGGCTAAAGAACTGAGGAAACCCGACCACTCATCAATACATAAATAAATCGGTTCATATTCTGAATTTACACTTGCATTTGCCATTCTGTTTTGTAATTCATCAAAAACACAGTCAACAGCTTCACCGACAGAATTATGCTTATAGTAATTCCGACAGTCATTAAACTCAATAAAGTCAATGCCTTTAAAGTCTGCCAAAATCAATTTGACAGACTTCTTTGCTATTTGACCTAATATGTATGTTAGAAGATAAGTTTTACCGCTTCCGCTTGGTGCTACTATCAGCATATGAGGTACAGAGGAAAAGTCCACCGTAACAGGCACTTTTACACCCTGTGAAAGAATAGATAAATCTACACCGACAGTTAATTTACTGCTATCAAACCTCATCGTCATACACCTTATCTGTTGTTATATTCAGCTGTTCATCTCTCTTTTTGGATTTGATATAATGCCTTACATCATCTTCACAGCTAATATACATCACGGCAAATTTTAGTAAATGCTGTTCCTCGTTATATACAACCTTTTCAATATATACGCTCGGTATCATACCGTAGGATTTGCTGTTGTAGTATGAGGGTAAATTAACCATGCCGTAATTAAGCAATTGAGCTTCAATATACGATTGGATAATTTGCTTTAATGTATCTTCATCAAAGTCATATGATTTTTTTGGCATAATAATCTGAAAGGTGTAAAAAATACAGTTGTCAACACATAGTGGATTGTACCCCTCTTTTAAGAGAGAACTGCAATCTTTACCAAGCGGAAGTTTTAAAAACTCGTTGTTGCTCTGTAATACATCATACAAAAAGTAAAAAGTAAGCTCGGATAAACGCTATTTACAACTTTCATTCTTGCTTTGTTTGAAGCAAAATTAGCTGTTAAGCGAAGAGCAGATTTGATAGATTTTCTGTCGCTCAATTCCAATACCAACAAGAAAACCACAACCAAAACAGTCATTGCAATTAGGCAGATAAACCCTGTCAGCAAATAACTTACTGCTCCTGACAAAGAAAACGGTATTCCGAGTTTGTTGCACTCTGAAAGATATTCAGAGCCGAAAGCCATAATTACGAAAAAAGCTACTGCAAAATAGGTGAGCAGTACCACCCTAAAAGATTTTTTATTCATAAAAAATCCTCCTTCATATTTTTTGAACCTCTAAAGCAATCTTTAAGTTCTTGATTATATAAAAACACATGGAGTTGCGAATTTTGGGATATTTGTAACTAATCATAACGAAACCGCAGGAAATTTTATATTTTCTGCGGTTTGTTTATTTTATAAGGTTCGCTATGGTTAAAGCCATAGCGTTATTTTTTTGTCCGATTTTTGCCGATATTCACGCTCACAAGCCTTAACTGTTTTCTATATTCAAATCGTCACCGTAGGCTTTAATTTCACATTTTGCTACGCTTATTTTATAAGTAAAGAATTGCCCTACGGCGTATCGTAAACTTGCTTCTTGACTTATGAAATTTCGCTACGCTTTTAATGCTCAAAAAGCCCATACGATGACGATTTAAACGAATATAAAAAATCAGAAAGGAGTGAAAAATACAGCGTGAATATCTAAATCGGACTTATTAAAAGCCCACCAATTCAGAATTACCGAATATAAATTTTAATTGAAATTAACTTTCAAAGGAGAAACCATTATGAAATACTTTACAAACTGTAACACAGCAGAAGACCTCAAAAAGGAATACAGAAGATTAGCTAAACAGCTTCACCACGATTTAGGCGGTGATACAGAAGAATTTAAGGTAATGCAAAACGAATATGAGATTATGTGGGAACGCCTGAAAAATATACATACAAATTCAGAGGGCGAAACCTACACCAAAGAAACAACGGAAACACCGCAGGAATTTATAAATATAATCAATGTGCTTACAAGCCTTTCGGACATTGAGGTTGAAATTTGCGGTACTTGGTTGTGGGTATCGGGAAACACCAAAGCACACAAAGAAGTGTTGAAAGAATTAAAATTCCGATACGCTCACAAAAAACAGGCTTGGTATTACCACACAGAGCCGTACCGCAAGAAAAAGCAAACGAGAATTAACGCTTGATGAAATCCGTGATATGTTCGGTTCTGAAAAGTATAATCAAAGCGAAAACAAAACTCCAACATTACACAGCTGACAAAAAGGGGAACAGCTGAAAAGTTGTTCCCCCTAAAATTGAAATTACTTCAAATTTTACAGTTTCATTCATATAATTTTTGAAAGTTATTTTACAAAAATATTGAATTTTCACATATTGTATGCTAAAATAAAAATGCCAAACAAAAATTTAATTTCAAGTTCACCTAAGTGTGTATTTTTATTTCGGTAAAAATACAGGCTCTTATTTTGATACACTTAAGGTGACTATTGAAATTTTTGTTTGGCGACAAAAGGGCTATGTGTTTTTCGGGTGCGTAGCTTGTCTATGTACCCTTTTTTTAATGAAAAATAAAAAGTTTTAATAAAATTTAATTTTTTTTCGCAGAAAATGAACCTTTTTGACATTTCAATTGTCTAATATATAGAAACGCAAAAAAATTATAAAGGAGGAAATATTATGAAAACAATCAAAGAGCTTGTATTGAGTGCTAAAAACGGCAATAAAAAAGCATTTGATAAGCTGTATAAACTTACAAGCAATGATGTATGGTTCACTTGCGTTTCTTTGCTCAAAGACGAAGAAAACGCAAAAGACATAATGCAGGAAACCTACATCACCGCATTCTTAAAACTTGATACACTCAAAGATGAAGAAAAATTTTGCGGTTGGCTCACGGCAATAGCAACAAACAAAAGCAAAAATAAATTGAAAGGAAAGGTGGAATATCAGATTGACGATGAAATTCTGATTGCGGAAACTGAAACAGATGAGTTAATGCTCCCCGAAGAGTACATAAACAAAGCCGAAAAAAGAAAAGTACTGTTACAGATTATGGAAGACACACTTTCATTCAATCAGTATCAGGTTGTTTTGATGTTCTATTTCAACGAGCTGTCAATTGCTGAAATTGCTCAGGCACTTGAAATTTCAGAGGGAACGGTAAAATCTCGCCTTAACTCTTCAAGGGCAAAGATGAAAACTGCAATTGAAGATTACGAAAACAAAAGCGGTGACAAGCTTCACGGTGTTGTTGTTGTACCTTTCTTTACAACTATTTTCAAGGAAGAAGCAAAGAGCCTTGCAGTACCGAACATTACAATCAAGCTCCCGAACGGACAGACACTTGCAACATCTGCAACAAAAGGCTTTGCGACAGGTGCAAAGTCAACAGTTTCATCTATCGTAAAGGCAACAGCAACTGCGACAGTAAAAACAAAGGTAATTGCCGTTGTCTGCGGTGCTACAATACTTGCAGGCATATCAGCAGTCGGCATAAGCATTCTTGCAGGCTGTAACGCTGAGAAAGAACCGACAGAACCGTCAGTAATATCTTCAACCGTACAGACATCAACTGTTCCAACAACTGTACCTAAAACTACAGTTCCAAAGGCAGTTAAAGATTTGGTAGACAAGGGTGAAATCAAAGTCGACAAAGACGGCAACATCACTGATAAGAAGGGTAAGAAAGTCGAAGTAAAAGACGGCAAAGTAGAAGTAAAAACCGATGACGGTAAGACAGTTACAGTTAAGGTTGACGATGTAAAAACTACGGTATCTAACAAAAACAACGGCAACAAGGGTAACACCGAAAAGAAAGAAAATACATCATCAAAGAAAGACAACACTTCAAAGACAAATACATCTGATAACGACAAGAAGCCAGCATCTAAGCCAAGCAACTCTTCAAGTAATAATCAGAAGCCAGCTAAGCCGAGCAACTCTTCAAGTAATAACCAGAAGCCAGCATCTAAGCCAGAATCTTCAAAGACTGAGACACCTACAGCAAAGCCAAAGCAGAAGGTATGGGTAGATGACTACAAAACAGTACACCACGAAGGTTACTGGAAAGTAACAGGCTCTCACGAGGAGCCAGTATATGGTTGGGTAGGTTACAATGTATGCAATGACTGCGGTATGAAAATGACAGATGATGATCAGATGGATGAGCATTTACTCTGGGAAGTAAGAGAAAATGGTGGTAGGGGTTCGTACCATTATGAAGAAGAGTATGTACAGACAGGCACAAAAACAGTAGAAGACAAGAAATGGGTAGAACCTCATGATGAAAAGGTTAAAGATGGTGGTCACTGGGAATACAGATAACATTTGATATTAACTACTTTAATCATGGTTTAATATTTTAAGGAAAGAGGACTCAATATTAAGTCCTCTTTTCTTTTGTATAGAAAGATTATTTTCTATATAAGAAAGTATTCAATTTAATTATAATATATGGTATAATATAATAAAATAAAAGGAAAGGTGTGGTTGTACTTATGATAATTTTATATATTTTCCTTGTAATGTTTTTTTTATTGTAGCTTTGGTAGCGACATATGAGAATCATTTATATAGTATAACTTATGGTAGGAATAGCTTTTTTAGGTATCTTGGTAATTATTTCTTCCTTAGTAGCTATGGTGTTAATGTTTATTGCTATTTATGTATTTCAGTAATTTGTAAAATTTATTGGAGTATAGTTTGATTTTGCGAGAGTTAAGAAATGTATTGTTGTTAAGAATTTTATTAATCTTGTTTAAAGAATTATAATGACGTATGACCTTTAAAAGTAAAACAACAGTAATAAAGTATAGTAGTAGCAAGAGTACGGATATAGTTAATAAATTTATATTATTAATATAAATAGAAAATGCTATTAATATTACTAATATTACAGAAATTAATATTAGGATAAATTTTGTACTGTGATTTTGCATAAAGATGTCTTTAGCAGTATGTGTGAAAATTAATAATGAGTTTATGCGTTTACAATAATCATCTACATAAAAGTCAACATTTGGAAGGTTATAGCTATATAAGATAGCTTGTATTTTTGCGTTAATTATAGCTAAGGCTTTCATACTATTTTCATAATCGTGGTAGCTATTTATGTGTTCTCTTGTTTTTAAGTGGTTACTAATTTCTTTAAAATCCTTTATATAGGTTATTAGAAGATTCTTATCCTTATCACAGATAATTTCCTTTTCGTTAATAATATGTTCTAAACTATTTATAATAGAGCAAGCCTGCTTAACGCAATCAATCTCAAAGATGTAATAATACTCTTTATAGGGCATATCTTTAATGTTCATAGATTTGTACTCCTTTTGGGGTGTTTAGTTATATAGTATCACTAAACAGGGTAGAAATCAAGGTTCGTGTTTATTTGATATGCCTTTATGGAAAATCAAGGGTATTAATAGTGTAAAAAATTACTTATTTAAAAAAATAGAAAGGTTGTAGAGTATATTGGATATTGGAGTACTACTATTTATCTGTTCAGTAGTAGTAGGTTTACTGGTTGTGATTTATATGTGGTACACTTTTTAATAGAAAAGCAATCATATTTAAAATAGAAAAGAGGTATTAAGATGACAATATGCAGTTTTGTAGGTGATGAGTATTTAAAGAATATTTTTCATCTATCAGCTGAGGAAGCGGTAAAGCACCCTGACTATAATAAATACATAAGGGTATTATCAAAAGCAATCAAGGATGAAGAAATTTCTTTATCGACAGTAGAATCTCACCTGATAGGTATAGCAATGACTTCAACCCTAAGAAGAAAAAATTATACAGGACTTAAAGGAGGTATTTTAATGAAAATCAGAGATATTAAAAAGGCAAGACTTGAACATAGAAGTGTTTACTGTATTGATAAAGACACTTCTGATGTATTAAGATGTAGTGTAGGTTTATTTGGTTCTTTTGACTCTCAATTCGATGTAGAGCTTACACCTGAATATAACGAGTCAACCAATGAATGTACTCATAAGAGATGGTTTTGCATAGCACCAGAAAATGTTTATGCTACAGCTGAAGAGGCTTTTAAATCAGTAGGGTAAATGATAGGAGATGAAGCATAATGTTAATTAAAAACAAAAATATAGAGGATAGTTATGGTATGGGAATGCTCTGTAATCAACAAAATAAAAAAAAAGAGGTTAAGCATTAGAAAAAAATTGCTTAACCTCTTTGTTGTTATTGAAATGATACAGCTCCCGTATAGTTACGAAAAATCGTATTTAAGTGAATTTACTGTATATTTTTTTACTTTAGTGCATTTAAATAAATCAGGATAGAATATTGCAAGATTATTTCCGCCTGGATTTAGTGTACTTGAATATTCTACACCGCTATATATTTTTCATCTGATTTATAAGTAAGAGTTTTAATAAAGTCGCATAAATATTGTGTAGGTATATAATCAAGATGATTATCGCCTGCCCTTAAAGCACGTCCCATCTCTTTATCGATTTTATTTAGTATAGGTTTGTTTACCAAATATTCAAGAAAATCGAAATCTCCGTTAAAAGGACTAAATTTACTTATTCGCTTAAAATCAATTACAGAAATATCTTTGCATAAAGAAAACTTTCCGATACATATGCTGTCAAATGCTCCAGAACGTATTTCGTGAATACAAGTTTTTTCACTATCGGCAAGGTATAATCTTCTAATACCAGTTGAATTTGCTCGACCTTCCTTTGCAAATTCAATTGGAGGAGCGCCCATTTCTTTTGGCTTGTATTCCTTGTCACTATAACATAAGCGACCTCTATACATAGATTTGCCTTTTTCGTAATCTTTTCTAAGATAAGATAAATATGTTTCTAATTTATCTGTATTGATAAGTTGTGTATGAAATCTATTGTCATGTTTTATACTTTCGACAAACTCCTCCCAACTATGCCCTCTAAGTATAGAATGTATTTTCAAATATTCCTGGTCATATTTTTCGGGTACACCAACAGGACTAATAAAATAATTAGGAGTTTCAGAATAAATCTTTGGAGATAAAGTCTTAATTATATTGTAAATATCACTTGTTTTAAGTTCATCTGAAAAAATATTCCATTCGTTTTTTAATTCATCTGCAATCATATGGACATCATTAGAAGGATAATCAGAGGGTAATAAATCTTGCGGAGTATAAATGTTAATTAATTCATAAAAAAAATCATTTAATTTGCTGTCTTTATCTGTATTGTATAGAAACACATTCTTTTTTACCGCATATGGGACAATTACCCTTTGAACGATTATCCCTAAGATTTGTTCCTATAATTATAGATTTTATTTGCTCATCTTTGAAACATTCATCACAGAAAATCATTTTGACACCTCATCTAAATAATTTCCCATCCATTCAATATGGTGCATGATTGAGAGTTTTTTTATAACTCCAAGACCTGGATATGTTTCATTACGATACATACTCTCAAATCCTCTTATTGCTAAAGTGTTTAAATTTTTTGTTTTGTTCCAACTAACTAACTTTGTTAGTGCTTCATAAAACTTATTTGCAGGGTCATCAATACCAAAATTACTATCAGATACGAAATGATGTATTCTTAATGATTTATCTGAAATAGATGTTGGATAAACAATATGAATTGCAACAGCATAAGGAGCAAAACCAGAATTAGCATATTCCTTACCAACGATGGAATAATCTGAAAATCCTTTATATCCATCATCTTCATAGTAAATATGGTCATCGGAAAAAAATTCATCATCACAATTTAAATAATCACTATTGCGTGGTAATTTATCAAACTTGTCATCCAACATCACTCTGCCTTTACGAATATGTCTAAATGATGGTGAATATGGAATGATATTGTATATAGGCGAATTATTGATGAAAACAGATTTCCAGTTATCTATAGAGTCACCCTTTAAACATAGTGCAACCATTTGACTATACGGAATTCTTTGACTTAATAAGAGATTCACGTTTTCTTTACTATTATCATCAATTATTATACCAGAATATATATTGCTGTCACAGAGGACTTGTTGTATACTTTCAAATATACCTTTATTTTTTTGAAGTATGACTGTCAGCAATAAAATTACCAACTTTTGGATTTCTGATAATAATCATTTTTTTATTATTATTAATAAATGTTTTGATAGTACTTAATAAAGTTGAGGTTATCTTGACAGGTTCAATTATGGGTATAATATTATCACTTAATCTGTCATTTTCGATTAATTCTCTTAATGCGAGTAATTCATATTGTCTGCCTCTTAAGTAAGGAAAATACATGGCTTTAACATCCTATATTAGATGATAAAAAGTGTTCAAGATTAGAGTAATCTATATCTTTGTATTGAGAAAAAATATGCAAGTGATTTTATTTCATAAGGTACTTTTTTAAACGAATTTTTATTTGTAACAGTATTACGTTTTTTTAATCGTTTCAAAAAAAGGCTGTATGCTTTTTGCAAAGGAATTTCAGAAAATAATTTCTTTACACACTATATAATATTTTACTTGAGTAGCGGTAGGTAGTTTACCGTAATATTGTTTAATTATCTCTTCAAATTCAGGCTTATTTAAAACTCTAAATATTTCTTCTTGATTTAATAAATCATCAAATTTTTCGGGTTCTTTTAACCGTCTTATATAATCTCGCTCAGTCAAAACGTATATTCCTACTTTTGTGTTAGCTAATTTATCAAGTAAGATAGAAGCATATTCGTCACAAGTAAGAACACATACATGATTAAAAGCTTTGTAATAGTTGTTAATCTGGCTTTCCAAGCGTTCAAGATTATCCAATTCTGTTTTTATCTCATATACAACTGCTTTACCATTTATTAAAACAAAATCTGCTTTTGATGTGGATATTGGAATTTCTGTTAATGCAGTAGTAGTATTGATACTGTGTACACCTAACAAAAGTCTGTTTAAAATTGTGTTTTTATAGTAGTATTGATTTCTATATTCTTTTTTCATAAATTTGTATATTTCTGCAATTGCTTCACTTCACCGTTTGTATGAACAGCAGATTTATCTACATATGAATTCACGATTTCTGAATAGACTCTACTATCTGTTCCGTCAATTAGTTTTTGAAAGGCTGCTAAAGTAAACAGCCGATTAATTATTAGATTGTTAGCCATAGCAACCTCCTTGTGATTTTATACTAACCCTATTATATTATATCAAAAAATAGGATTAGTTTGCAATGTGTAAAGTCAAAATTGTCTAACAAACCATTTATCAAATTAAAAATAAATTTAATAATCAGAAATTTGCAAAATCAGAAATAGTTATTTGAATGGGTTTTAACTTATTCAAAACTAATTTTAAGGTAATTGCTGTCTGTGTTTGTCTAACAGTTTGTCTAACAAAATAATTTAAAATTGATTTTTAATTTTTCCTCTCCAGATGAGGATTTTTTTTATATTGCCCAAAAGTAGACAAAAACTATAAAAACTTATTTATCTACTCCTGCGTATGTTTTTTTTTACAGTTAGCAATCAGACTGTAAATCTGTTGTCACTGACTTCGGTGGTTCGAATCCACCTTCTCCCACCATAATGGTTGTGCAAAAAAGATATAACCACAAAAAAGTCCGATAAAATCGGGCTTTTTTTGTTATATCTCCAGTGATTTTTAAAGACATAACCGTAGATGTTTTTTTACCCTTTTCCCACTTTTGGAGATTTGAACCCTCGAAAATACAATTTAATAATATCATTAATAGTGCCGATTTTATAGAAATATAATTTCGGCTCTTTTTTTATTGCAATCGTTTTAATTTAGATTAAGACGGTTGCTTTTTTTATTTTACAAAGAAAGGGAGATTTTAATGTACTTTACAGACACACCTGAACTTAGAAAGTTTGAGCGACAAATGAAACAAAAGCCTAACTTTGATAGGCGTAACGATTACTCTTTTGATAATGAAAGTAGTCATAAAAGAAAAGACATCAAATCTGATGACAACAAAAAATTTAATAACGGAGGTTAGACATATGAAAACAAAAATCAGAAGTCCTACTTAAATTCAACAAGATTACGAATTCAATTATGGAGGTAATAAACTTGAATAAATTTGATAGAAAGCGCAGACTTGCTGCAAGCGTTAAGCAGATGTATCCACCCGGCACAAGAATCGAGCTTATCTGTATGAACGACCCATATTCTCCTGTGCCATCCGGTACAAGAGGTACAGTTCGAGCCGTAGATGATATGGGTACGATTTTTTCCTGATTGGGACAACGGTCGTTCTCTTGGTGTTGTTCCCAGTGAAGATGTATTCAGAAAACTTTCGCAGGAAGAAATTGAAGCTGAAAACCAATCTTCATCAGCAGTTGAAGAAGAAACGCTTGATGAAGATAATGAAATGATTATGAAACAGTGAGGTGAGTATAAAACAAATCTTCAAAGGTATGAAGATTTATGGCAATCAAATTTTTTGATATGTTTGCCGGTATAGGCGGTTTCCGTTCAGGTCTTGAAGCCATCGGCGGTTTTGAATGCATAGGATATTGTGAAATCGACAAATATGCAAAGCAGGTATATGAAGCAATGTATGATACAGGAGGCGAACTTTACTTTGAAGATGCAAGAAAAATCATACCCGAACAGTTACCCCATATCGACCTTATTACAGGAGGATTCCCTTGTCAGTCTTTTTTTCAATTGCAGGACAAAGGAAAGGATTTGAAGATACCAGAGGAACGCTGTTCTTTGAAATTGCAAGAATTGCTTCCGTTAAAAGACCTAAGTATCTGTTCCTTGAAAATGTACCCGGACTGCTTAGTCATAACAAAGGCAGGACATTTAAAACAATCCTCAGTTCGTTGGACGAATTGGGGTATGATGTCGTATGGCAAGTGCTTAACAGCAAAAATTTCGGAGTTCCGCAATCCAGAAAAAGATTGTATATTATCGGATTTCATAGAGAAAAATGTGCCGGACAAGTATTATCTTTCACGCAGACAAATTCTAAAACTACTGTACAAAGATACCCGGGCAAAGAAGGTGACCGCATATATTCCTCAGAAGGAACAAGTATTACATTAACAAGTAATGCCGGTGGCTTTGGTGGCAGAACAGGTCTGTATAGCATAGAGGAATTTGGACTTCCGATAAAGGTAAATACCAAGGACGGATACCAAATTGCCTATCCCGGTGACAGCATTGATACAGCTTTTTTGGGACAAAATTCAAGGCGTGGACGAGTTGGAAACCAAGTTGCACACACCCTTACAACATCCCAAACTCAGGCATATTACTTTATTGATATGAACCCTGACCCTAAAATGACCGAAATTGCAAGGTGCATTACAGCCCGTCACGCATCCGACATCAGCAATAGAAAAGGAGAACATTCTGCTGTGTTCATAGAAGATTACAACCTTACAGATGATGAGGAACATCCCCTTGTTGTATTCGTGGATAAGGAAAAGAAAATTCATATCGGCAGAATAAGAAAGCTTACTCCAAGAGAGTGTTGGAGATTGCAAGGCTTTACAGATGAGCAGTTTGATAAAGTCCTTGCAACAGGAATGTCGGATTCCCAGCTTTATAAACAAGCCGGAAATGCTGTTACAGTGAATGTAATATCTGAAATAGGAAAGATAATTAAACAGGTCAACGAAAACAGTAAAACATAATAAAAATAACAACTGATATCAATCGTTCCAAACGACTGATATCGGTTTTCATATATATATAAGCCGTTGGTTAGATTTTTTAATTTAATCAACGGCTTTTTGTCGTTTCAGGGGCGATTGATATTGCCACAGGAGGTGGATAATATCAAAACACCCGTAACATGGGTAGGTAATAAGACTTCAATATTACCTATTATTTATCAGGTTATTCCATTGGAATACTGCCGATATGTTGAACCTTTTGGTGGTTCAGGAGCAGTAATGCTTGGCAAATCAACGCCGGACAAATTTGAGGTTTACAACGATTATAATCAAGACCTTGTAAATTTGTTTCATTGCATAAAGGAAAGACCCATGGCTTTTTTAAAAGAACTTGGGTTCTATCCTCTTAATTCAAGAGATGATTTTAATGTACTCAAAGACTTTTTTAAGCACAAAAATTTTAGAAACGACTTTATTGACGAGGAAACAGAACTTACTAAAATAATGTTACCTGAACCTCAAGCTAAAGAAATTATAGAACTATTTAGTAAATCTGCAACGGATTATGATATTCGCAGAGCAGTTATGTTTCTAAAATTACTGCGATACAGTTATTCAAGCAGTGGAAAATCTTTTGCCTGTCAACCCTTTTCTATACGAAGTCTATTTAGGTTGATAGAAGATGTAAGTGTGAGAATGTCAAATGTGGTAATTGAAAATCAGGACTTTCAAACGCTGATAAACCATTATGACCGAAAAGATACTTTCTTTTATTGTGATCCTCCCTATATTAAAACTGAACACTTTTATTCTTGTGGTTTTAATTGGGATGACCATTTGCGACTTCGTGATACTCTTTTCGGAATCAAAGGGAAATTCCTGCTTTCATATAACGATTGTGAAGAAAGCAGAAACTTGTATAAAGGATGTTACTTTTTGAGGTTTACGAGAGTTCACAGTATGGCTCAAAAAGTATAAACCGGGAGAGGAATTCCACGAAATTATAATATCAAATTATGATATGCGTGAGCGTGAACGGTCAAAGCCGTATCAACTCAACTTTTTTGATACAAACCAAACAAGAGAAGTGAATAAAATTATAAAGGAGAATGTTGTTTACCATGGAAAATAGAGTATACATCAGCATGCCGCTTGATTTATTAATTGTATCAGGCATCATATCAGGTTCGATTATCAAGATTACAGCCACAGATGGCTTAATTATTCTTGAAAGATGCAAAGATGAAGTATGTGACTGCGACTGCATCTGTGATGATTGCAGAGAAAAGCATGAATTTGAAGGAAGTGAGGATGAATAACGATGAAATTATATAGGTTTCTCGGAAAAGAGGACGAATCACAATTCCATATGAAATTAGAAAATATATCGGGTTTAAGTACAATGATGTGTTGTCATTTACAAAGCTTGATGACGATTCGGTAGTTGTGCGTAAAGAGAAAATCTGCGATAACTGCAATGAATTTGCAGAAGAATTCGAGGAAAATTACACTCTTGAAGATTTCCTTGACAGTCTGTCCGAAGAAGAACAGAAAGACGCACTTGTGCATCTTTCTCTGTTGTGGGCAGAAAAACAGAAACACTAAATTGGAGGTAAATTTAATAATGGCACAGAATACAAATTTCAAAGGAAACAAAAACAACAATCAGAAAAAGAAACTGCCATATATCAAGGTGAAAATTGACAAGATCATAAGTCTTGAAGAAAGCAAAACAAAAGCCTTTGCCAGCGTCACAATCGGTGGTGCTGTAGTTGTTCACGGCGTAAGAATTATGAATTCAGCAAAGGGTCTGTTTGTTGCTATGCCTGCAAATGTATATGTTGATGATAACGGTGAAAAACATTTCAACGAGATTGCCCACCCAATTTCCAAAGAAGCCAGGACTTTACTAAACAACAAGGTTATGGAAGCATATCATCAGTCACTCGACGAACAGCAGGCAGAATCAGAAACTGAGAATATGTCGGAAGATGAATCGGAAAACTTTTTGCAGAGTATGTAGTAAAATTCTCTGGACATTTCAAAATCTTTGGATATACTTGTTGCTTGAAAGGACGGCGATAGCATGAAAAAGAAAATCGCAATTATGTTTACATTGATTTTAGCGGCAGGAACATTCACGGCTTGTACAGCAGAAGAAAAAGCAAATAATGATATTAGGACATCCGTAGTTTCAAAAACTGCGGATGTTTCTGTATCTGAAACAACTTTTGTAAGCAATACAACAAGTAAGATTGAAACTACTGTAACAGCAGAAACCACGGTAAACCCCACAGTATCGCAAGAAACAAAATCTTTGAAAACGGATACCAAATCCGAAGAAAAAGCCGACAGTGGGCAAAATCCGTCGGTTGTTTCGGCAACTGAACCAACTCAAGCAAAGCAAGGTTCAATACCAAAAGATACGGAGCAGAAAACCAAAGCAACCAAAGAAAAACCTACTCAAAAAGCAACAGAGAAACCGACCGAAAAGATAACACAACCACCCACAGAGAAGAAAAGTGTTGATGTAACTTCTGCTGTAAATTCAGCCATAAGCTACGGCAAACAGCTGGGTATGGAATATGACAGTTCTCTTAACACAGGCAACGCAAGTTGGTTCTCACCTACAAATGCATCATACTATGATGATACACAAAGTTTGATTGCAGACTGTTATGCCGATATAGAGTATGTGGCATACTACTACAAACATGACGGAATAGTTCCAAGTGAGCTGTCATTTAATGTAGTAGCAGAAAGCAACAAAATATATGTGGTCTATTGTTAGTCGGGTGTTCCGACAGACAATTTTTTCAGCACTCACTTAATTGTGGGTGCTATTTTTATGTGAAAGGAAAATGTAAATGACAATTAAAAACATTACAACAAACGACTTAAGAAAGATGAATAACAAGGAAGGACTAATCCTCCAAGGTTGCGGAGGTGAAGTAAAGGAATGGGTTGACGGTATAAATGATATTCTCACAGAAAACGGAATACTTCTTGATGACACAAAATTCGATGATGTGTCTGTGTTTCAAAATGAGGGCGTTACCTGCATTCTCTATCCCTTTGATAATGTTCACCTTGATGTGGTCAAACTGTCAATGTGGCGATTGCAGTCATATACAGCCTTTGCCGGAACTTGGCTTTCCGACTATGTGGATAACAAGCTGGGCGGTTTTGAACCTGAGCAGAACAAAGCTGAAAAGGTCAAACCCGACTGCAAATTGGTAGGTCAGGACGGCAATATTTTCAATCTGATGGGAATTGCAAGTCATACCTTAAAGCAAAACGGTATGGCAGATGAGGCAAAAGAAATGTGCGGTCGTGTTACAAAATCAGGCAGTTACTGCGAGGCGCTGAGCATTATCGGTGAGTATGTAAATATCACAGACAGCAGTGAGCAGTCCGACGATATAGATGAAAATTATGATGAAAGGCAGATGATGAACTTATGATTGATTAAAAACAGAATAAACATCAATCGGGGCAAGGGTAAAATCTTGCCCCATATTTTTTATGAAAGGATTTTTAATATGACGAACTTAATCAAAAACAAGAAATTTACAAGAATAACGGCAATACTATTTGTTGTTCTCATCGCATTTAGCACAATGTTTACTCTCCCTGTAAGTGCGGCAAGCGGTGACAAAGCAACAATTACATTTGATTACTGTTACGACACAGCAGGGAACATTATCAGATATCAGCAGACCACGACCGACAACGGTTACACGGTCGGAACTCCCGGCGAAGAACTGTGCAAGATTTTTGCAGACGGAAAGGAAGCCTACTGCATTGAACCCGGGCACAGTTTGTTTGCAGGCAATTCCTTGACGGAGAACGGTTCGACTGTGTGGAAAAATTTAGGTACTGCAAAGCAAAAGGCGATTAACCTTGCTCTGCTGTATGGTAAACCCGGTTCGGGAAAGAATTTAAGCGGTACAGAAGATCAGAAATGGATTGCAACGCAGCTCATTGTTTGGGAGTTTGTGTCAGGTTGCAGAAGTACAAATGACGGTTACAAATGCACCAACACAAAATATATAGACGGCATTTGTGCAGACGGTGCAAACCCAGGTGTTAAGTCGGTTTACAATGCAATTTCAAAAAGCCTTGCAAACTATTCAACTGTTCCAAGCTTTGCATCAGCAATCGCATCAAAGGCAGAAACCTATGAAATGAAGTATAGTGATGGAAAATATTCTGTTACACTTACTGACAGCAATAACATACTTACGGATTTCAGCTTCAAGACAACAGGCAGTGTGAGTGCATCTGTATCAGGCAACAAATTGACATTAACCTCAACTTCAGCAGTAAATGATGCATTAACCTTTAACTCTGAAAAGTTGATGCCGGATGTGGGCAAAACTGTGCTTGTTCCGTATGGTGATGCAAGTTTGCAGGATGTAATCACGGGTGTTGAAAATGATGCAGACCCGATAAGAGCATATTTCAAAGTAAAGACAAGCTCAGGTAATCTGAAACTTGTTAAAACCTCAGAGGACGGAAATGTTGCAAATATTGAGTTTACAGTTAAAGGCGAAAACTTTAACAAGACCGTAAAAACAAACTCAAAGGGTGAATTTGAATTAACAGACCTTGTACCCGGTACGTACACAGTAACCGAAAACACAGAGGGGAAATATGCAAAACAGAACAGTAAAACTGTTAAGGTGGAGTCAGGCAAAACTGCCACAGTATCGTTTGCGAATGTTCTTAAAAAGTGGAAACTCACAATAACTAAAACCGATGCCGAAACTAAAACAACTCAGGGGAACGCTACAGTTGCAGGTGCAGTTTACGGCATCTACAATAACGGAAAACTTGTAGATAAATACACCACAGACCAAAAACGGAAGTTTCACAACCTCATACTATGTATGCGGAGATAACTGGACTTTGAAAGAAATTGAGCCAAGCGAGGGTTATCTGCTCGATGAAACCGAATATCATATAGGTGCGGAAGCGAAAAATTATACAGTCGAAAACAACTCAATTTCAATGGGTGTTACCGAAGACATTACAAAGGGGAAAATCGCAATCATCAAGCATACCGATGACGGAAGTACAAAAATAGAAACTCCCGAAAAGGGTGCAGAGTTTCAGGTGTATCTCAAGTCGTCAGGCAGTTATGCAAAGGCGAAAGACACCGAGCGTGACCTTTTAACTTGTGATGAATACGGCTTTGCAGAAACTAAAGATTTACCCTACGGCACATACACTGTGCATCAGATAAAAGGTTGGGACGGTACGGAGTTCATAAAGGACTTTGATGTATTCATAAATGAAAACGGCAAGACCTATAAATATTTAATTAACAACGCAGGTCTTGAAAGTTATGTAAAGATAGTAAAGGTGGATTCTGAAACAGGCAAGCAGATTCCATACGCAGGCGCAGGCTTTCAGATTTACAATCCAAAGGGTGAGCTTGTAACTATGAAATATACTTACCCAACTGTTACAAATATTGATACTTTCTATACAAATGAAGAAGGCTGTCTTATCACACCCGAACCTCTACCATATGGAAAAGGATATTCCATAGTAGAGGTTCAGGCTCCATACGGATATATCCTTGACAGCACTCCTGTATATTTTGATATTACAGCAGAAAACACAAGTGAAGAAAACGGCATTACAATCGTAAAAACAGAGAAGAAAAACACACCGCAGAAAGGCACGATTACAGTTGAAAAGACGGGTGAGATTTTCTCAAATGTAACTTCATCAGGTGAAGAAGTAGTAATCTATCAGCCGGAATACTCTGTCAGTGGTTTAGCAAATTCTGTATTTGAAATCTACGCTGAAGAGGACATTACAACTCCTGACGGTACAGTAAGAGTGAAAAAGGATACACTTGTTGATACAATCACCACAGAGCAAAATGGAACTGCAACAAGTAACGAACTTTACCTTGGTAAATATCGTGTTATAGAAACCGTTGCTCCTAACGGAACTGTTCTGAACAAGACAGTAAATCATATTGAACTCACCTATGCAGGACAGAACGAAAAGGTGACAAACACATCAACTTCATTTGTAAACGAAAGACAGAAGGCGGAAATCGACCTTTTAAAAGTGCTTGAAAAGGATGAAACTTTTGGTATCGGTAATGGTGATGAAATCAAAAGAATTTCTTTCGGACTTTATGCCGATGAGGATATTAAAGCATCAAACGGTACGGTTATTCCAAAAGACGGACTTGTTGAAATCATCACTTGTGATGAAAACGGTAAGGCAACATTCACAACAGACCTTCCGTTTGGAAGTTACTATGTTAAGGAAATAAAAACTGACATCCATTATATTCTCTCTGATGAGAAATATCCCGTTGTGTTTGAATACGCAGGGCAGAATATTGCAACTGTAAATATTACAGTAAACAACGGAGAACCAATCATAAATGATCTTATCTACGGTACAATCAAAGGTTTGAAGATTGACCGTGAAACTAAAGACAGAATCTGTGGTGCGGTATTCGGCTTATTCGGCACAGATGAAAAGAAATATACTGAAGAAAATGCAATCCTCACGGCAAAATCAGATGAGAACGGTGTGTTTGAATTTTTTAATATTCCTTACGGTCAGTACATTGTGTGTGAATTAAAGCCTGCCGAGGGTTATCTGCCAAACGCTGAAACCTATCCCGTTACTGTATCAAAGAATGATGAAGTAATTGAAATCACAGTGGAAAACGATAAAATCCCCAAACTGAAAACCACAGCAACTATTGACGGAGAAAAGGAAGTCACAGCAGGAGAAACAGTTACCATTGATGATGTTGTAAGTTTCAGACATCTTGTACCTAACAAGGAATACACTTTAAAAGGTTTTTAATGGATAAGAAAACAGGAAAGCCGTTTGTAGTTGACGATGAAGAAATTACCTCTGAAGTAACATTCACTCCGGAAACATCAAACGGTGAAGTAACTGTGTCTTTCACCTTTGACGGCTCTGCTGTTACAAAAGAAACCGATATTGTCGTCTTTGAATCTCTGTACAGTGAAGATGTAGAAATTGCCACACACACAGATATTGAGGACGAGAATCAGACCGTTAAAATTCATCCACAGCCTGAACCTGAAAAGCCACAGACGGGCGATAACTCAAATATCGGTTTTTGGATTGGACTTGGTGCAGTAGCCTTGGGCGGACTTGTATCTGTTGTAATTATCAAAATCAAAAAGAAAGACGGGGATGATGAATAATGCGAAGGGCATATATATGTTCACCACTGAGTGGCAACATTTCCGGAAACATTGAAAACGCAAAACGATATGCCCGATATATATTTAAGTGCGGTATGGCTCCTGTCATACCGCATTTTTACGCCCTCATTTTAGATGATGCAATCCCTGACGAAAGAAAACTCGGTATGCAGGCAGATCTCTCTCTGTTGTGGGTATGTGATGAAGTATGGGTGTTCGGTGATGAAATAACCGAGGGTATGAAAAAGGAAATTATCTTTGCCGAGAAGCTCAATATCAAGGTGAAATATATATCGGAAAAGGATTTGAAGAAAACGGAGGTTATCTAAATGAAAGTAAAAAGTAATAGAGTGAAACTTTTAAAGATTTTTCTGACTGTTGCCGTTGTTGCTGTTTTGTTTGCAATATCGGCAGTAACGGTATTCGCCGCAGGTGATGTTTCAAGTGCAATCGAAAGCACTTGGACGGCGGCTCAAACACAAATCAAAAATGTAGTTAATAATGTAGTTTTTCCTGCTGTTGATATGATTCTTGCAATTCTGTTCTTTGTCAAACTTGCAACAGCGTATATGGACTATCGCAAACACGGTCAGTTTGAATTTACTGCACCTGCAATCCTTTTCGGTTGTCTTGTATTTTCGTTGACCGCTCCTCTGTATATCTGGACAGTACTGGGATAGAAAAGAGGGAATTAAATGTTTGATTGGTTAGGAGATTTTATCGGAGGAATAGGCGATGCTATCGGCAGTACATTTGACTTTCTCGGTGAACAAATCTCAAACGCAATATGGAACACAATGCTTCAGTGGTTTTATGAAACCATTTACAATGCCGTGGCTGACTTCTTCACAATGATGGGCAATATGGGTGCAGATATTTTCGACCTTGAATGGGTTCAGGCAACAATCAATTTATTTACCCTGTTCGGCTGGGGTTTGTTTGTTGCAGGCACGGTAGTTGCCGTATTTGATGTAGCAATAGAATACCAAAACGGCAGGGCCAACATTAAGACAACTGCAATCAATGTTCTAAAAGGCTTCTTTGCCTGTTCTCTTTTTGGTGTTGTGCCTGTGGAACTGTACAAATTCTGTATCAGCCTGCAAAACACATTTTCAAAGGATCTGTCATCTATAATGGCAGGACAGCAAAGCCTCAATTTGTCGGGACAAAGTACAAGTGTTTTAGAAGGCTGTTTTGCAGTATCAACACAGACAACATTTGGGTTACTGAATCTGTTATGTATGATAGCCTTTGCTTATTGCGTTATTAAGATCTTTTTCGCAAATATAAAGAGAGGCGGAATACTTTTGATTCAAATGGTGGTAGGTTCACTGTATATGTTCAGTGTTCCCAGAGGATATACAGACGGTTTTAATCAGTGGATGAAACAGATTGCTGCCCTTTGTCTTACAGCCTTTTTGCAGACAACTCTGTTGTTCCTCGGTTTGCTCACATTTCCCGACAATATGTTGTTGGGGTTAGGCATTATGCTGTCGGCAAACGAAGTACCGAGAATAGCACAGCAGTTTGGTCTTGATTCATCTGTAAAGGTGAATATGACAAGCATTGTTCACGCAACTACAACAGCAGTAAACCTAACAAAAAGTGTAGCGAGAGCTACGAAATGAGGAGAATTAAATGACCACATATTTATATCCGAAAAACTTAAAAGCCACAGCCAACTTATGGCTGTGGAGTTTGAGAGATTTTGCAATTATCTGTATAGCGCTTTTGTTGTCTGTGCTTATGTTTGCACAGACACAGTTTTTTCTACCACTTGTTGTAACTCTATGCTTCGGTTTCCTTACAATCCGACTTGAAGATACAACTGTGCTTGATTTTATCCGCTATGCTGTGAAGTATTTTATTTCAACACAACAAGAGTTTATATGGGCAGAAAGGAGAGAAAAGTAAATGAAGAAAACAAAAAGGAAGGGCAAATCAACGCAGGACTTAATCGGTATAAAGACCTTTACCAAAAACGGCTTAAAGGTTGGTAAAGATGAGCTTGTTTTCTTTATGGTACAGCCTACAAATATTTCTGTGTTGTCACACATCAACATTGAAATCAAGATTCGTCACCTTATGATGATTCTTTCTGCTGTGCCTGATATTGAGATAACCTGTACCGATTCCTGTGAGTGTTTTGACACAAACAAAAGCTATATCAAAGACAGAATTGAAGAAGAAAGTAATGAAAAGGTCAGAAAAATTCTGAACAAGGATTTAAAATTTCTTGACAGTATTCAGACGGAAACTTCAACAGCAAGACAGTTTTTGTTCATTGCAAGGTGCAAATCCGCAAAGTCGGAAAATGTGTTGCAGAAAGCAAACAGGGTTGAAAAAATCATTGCAGACCAAGGCTTTGAGGTAACACGAATGAGCAAAGGTGACATCAAGCGATTTCTTGCAATCTACTTTGATGCAAGTATGAACGGTGACCTTATGCCTGACTATGACGGCGAGCAATATATTTCGGAGGCTGAAAATGAAGAAGCATAAAGGGAAAATCCAAATGGGAATTGTTATAGGTATATTTTCTTCAATTTTAATTACCTGTCTTGTTTCGGTGTTCTCACAACTTTACACCGAAAACAAAGAAAAAGAAGAATTCAGACAGCTTGCAGAAATCGTTACTGAGGAAACAACAGATGCAACTCTAGAAGAAATAGTTAGAAAGCCGAATTTATTAAAAGTCAGTGATTCAGATAATGAAGTCCAAGCTGAACAGCCTGTGTATTACACAACCTATTACGAACCTCATTCAATATCAGAATTAATTGCGATGAATTCCGAATGCTTCGGTTGGATAAGCATAACAGGCACAAACATAAACTATCCTGTTATGCACACACCCGATAATCCGCAAAAGTATCTGAATAAAAACTTTTACGGTGAATACAGCCTTAGCGGTGTGCCTTTTTTGGATAGCAGATGTTCAACCGACAGCACAAACCTCATAATCTACGGACACCATATGAACAACGGCACAATGTTTGCCGAGCTTTGCAACTATACAAGCTCTTCATACAGAGATGAACACAAAGCAGTTGCGCTTGAAACAAAAGGCGGTGTATCTGCATATACCGTCTTTGCTGTTCTGAAAGTTAAGTCTGATGATGAATGGTACAGGTTTACATCAGCGCTTACAGAAAAGAGGTACAACTCTTTGGTTGAATACGCAAAAGAAAAATCTATTTATGAAACAGGTATCGCACCAAAATACGGTCAGCAGATATTAACGCTGTCAACCTGTTACGGCAACAATCAGGATGACCGCATACTTGTATTGGCGGTACGAAACTAAGGAGGTAAAAATGGGACTGTTTAAAAGAAAACCAAAGGTGCTTACACCACAGCAGGCAGAGGAGATTTACACTAAAGATTTCTTTGATATGATTCTGCCGTCAACAATAAAGTTCTTTACCGATCACTACATTGTTGGGGACTCATATCGCAGTGTGTGGGCGGTGCGTGAATATCCAACCTCAACGGAAGAACAGGCAATACTTTCTCAGCTTGCCGACAGAAATTGTGTAACGCTTCGCATTTATCACAGACTTGTGGAAAGTATGGAGCAGAGAAAAATCATACAGAACGCCACACGCAAAAACAAACTGAAATCAAGCGGTAATGATGTAAACGAAACCATTGAGGCACAGGGCAATCTGCAGGATGTTGTTACCCTCATTGCAAATATGCACAAGAACAAAGAACCTCTTTTGCATTGTTCGGTATTTATAGAATTGAAAGCCAAGAGCAAACAGAAACTAAAGGAACTTCAAACCGATATTGCAATGGAGCTTACCCGGTCAAATATTGTGGTTGACAGACTTACACTTCGTCAAAAGGAAGGTTTCTTGTCTGCTCTACCCATAGGTTCAAATCAATTCGGCAGTCTTTATGAAAGAGTGTTGCCGGCAAGTTCTGTCGCAAATCTGTTCCCGTTTAACTTCTCAGGTAAGACAGACCCCAACGGCTTATATATCGGACGAGATAAATACGGCACGAATATTCTTGTTGACTTTGACAGACGAACAGAGGACAAGACAAATTCAAATATCCTTATTCTCGGCAACTCAGGGCAAGGAAAAAGTTATTTGTTGAAACTCATTCTCACAAACATTCGTGAAAGTGGAAAGAAAATCGTTTGTCTTGACCCTGAATCAGAGTATGAGAACCTGACCGACTCACTTGGCGGTTGTTACATTGACTTTATGTCCGGCAGATACAAGATAAACCCTCTTGAACCTAAGGCTTGGAATACAGGTCAAGGTGATATTGACAAAGATGCGCCTGATGCGTTTAACAAAGTTACCCGATTGTCACAACACATTGCGTTTTTAAAGGATTTTTTCAGCGCCTACAAGGACTTTACAGATGTTCAGCTTGATACCATTGAAATTTTGCTTATGAAGCTATATGCACGATTCGGCATTACAGACTCAACGGATTACAGCACAAAGAAACCGTCAGACTTTCCCGTAATGAGTGACTTTTACGACTTATGTGAAGAAGAATATATGACCTACGACCGCAAGAGAAAATACCTCTACACAGAAGAAGTTTTGCAGGAGGTTTGTTTGGGTATTCACAGTATGTGTGTAGGTTCCGAAAGCAAATACTTTAACGGTCATACAAACATCACAGATGACAGCTTTTTGTGTTTCGGAGTTAAAGGGTTACTCGATACAAACAAAAGACTAAAAGACGCTATGCTTTTTAATATTCTCTCATATATGAGCAACAAGCTCCTTGGAGAGGGAAATACAGTTGCATCAATAGATGAAATGTATCTTTTTCTTTCAAACCCAACTGCCATTGAATATATCAGAAACGCAATGAAGCGTGTGCGTAAAAAGGATTCGTCTGTAATTCTTGCAAGTCAGAACATTGATGATTTTCTGATTCCGAGTATCAAGGAATTTACAAAACCGCTTTTCTCAATTCCAACTCATCACTTCCTGTTCTATCCGGGCAATATCAATCCAAAGGACTTTGAAGATGCTTTAATGGTTGAGCCAAACGAATACGACTTAATCAAGTTCGCAGAAAGAGGCACTTGCCTGTACAGGTGCGGTAATGAAAGGTATTTGTTACTTGTTCAGGCACCGGAATATAAGGCTGAGATTTTCGGCAGTGCAGGGGGAAGATGAAAATATAATACAAAAAATGTTTGAAGTTGACAAATAGTTGTATAAGAACTATAATAAAATTATAATGGGCAAGAGAAGGAATTATATGACAAAGGTTGACAAAAAACATAACGATACTTCAAAATTTAACATAGAAACTATTGCTAATAATGCTTGGATAATGCTATTTTTTAATTTTTGTTCTTTAGTTGGATTAATTGTTTCTTGCGTTACTGGTAATGAGACTTGTATATTGGTATTCTCTATTCTTGTAGCTGTACTAATTTTTACTATATCAATATATTTAGTGTATAGAGTGTTTGCAGTGAAAAGAGCAAAAGCAAATATTCAGAAAATTAATTTAGCAATTAATAAAGAGATAGGAGAAAAGCTTCATAGATTCTTTCATGATTTAAGGGACTGCAATAGTTTTTTGGATAAAAATAAAGATGTGGAAATTGAGATGTTTCGAGATAAAGCTAAAAATTTATGCAACCAAGTAGAAACTATATTTAATCGATTGCTAAATGCGAAAACTTCAGTTTGCATCAAACTGCTGAAAACAGATACTTTATTGAACAAAAAATTAGAGGAATGGGAAATACAAACTTTTGTAAGAAGTTCTTCTACTGCAGATGAACGTTATCAACATGATAGAAAAACAGATAAAATAATAGAAAATACGGATTTTGAAATTATTTTAAGAAATGTTGGTAAGTTTAAACAAAGAGATTGTTTTTGTTCAGAAAATTTAGAAAAAACTATAGCTGAATTTGATAGAGACTCTGGCGAAAAATTTAGAAATTCTCATGAGGGATATAAGTATAATTCTGCAATAGTTGTACCAATACGAATTAAAGTATCTAATATGCATCAAGATTTGAAAAGATTGTGTAGAGATGATGATTATTTTCATGTTGTTGGTTTTTTATGTATTGATTCTGAAGAAACTTTTGATGACGAAAAGAATAATTATAAGTATAGTCAGTTTATGAGTAGCATTAAATATGCTTGTGCAATTAGTGATTCTTTATATCATTTCTTTGAAAGTTATCTAATTAAAGAAATTTCTTAGGAGGTTGACATGATTAAATTTATAAAAAAAATTTATTTTAAAATTATTTGTTATGATCCTATTATAGAAGAATTATATAATTATGATGATAAAAATATTAGTAAAAGCAGCAACTATGTTGCTTCACCTATTATTATTAACAGGAAGATAAAGAGGAATTGTAAAAGGAAATTAATTGAAAATAATGAATAAAAATGCTAACGGGGTTCATCAGAACCTCGTTAGCATTTTTTAGGAGGTGATACAATGTCTGCCACAATAGGTGCGGCACTGAAGAAAATAGCAGTTGCTCTGCTAACAGATAAAAAAGTAATAAAAACAATAGGCGGTATAGTAATCGGCATAATCATAATTGTGGTTATGCCGATTGTTGCTGTTATTTCAATTTTTAACGGCAGTATGGATATTGACACGGACAAGTTAAGTCAATCCATACAGGAAAATATATCTGCCGAGCAGATGGAAAATCTACAGCTTATTAACGACACAATGACAGAGGTTGAAAATCAACTCAAAAGCAAAAAGCTGTCCGACTATAACGCACAGGCAGAGGTTATCTATCTGTTTTCTCTGTCCGATAAATCAGAGGATGAGGACTTTGTAAAAAACTTTGTATCCTGTTTCAAGAAGAATCAGTCTGATGAGGATTTGATAAAAACCGTCAATCAGAAATTCGGAACGGAGATAAAGTATGACGAGTTTCAGAAGATGATGCAGTCAATCAAGGGCGCTGAAATCAGCATCGCAGGCTTTACGGACAAAACAACGAAAAACAACCTCGACCTTGTCAAGTGGTGCGAGAACGCATACAAAAACGGCTGGGGTTATGTTTACGGCGGTTACGGTCAAGTCTGCACAAAGCAATATCTCGACCAACAGGCAAGTCTGTTTCCCGGCAACAATGAGGCTGGCGGTGAAATGCGACAGATTGGTGAAAAGTGGCTCGGCAAGAGAGTCTGCGACTGCATAGGCTTGATAAAATCCTACGCTTGGTACAATGCTGACAGCGGAGAAATTGTCGCAGGCTCAAACGGCTTTACGGATTGCGGAGCAAATTCAATCTGGAGCAGCGTTACAGAAAGCGGACCGATTTCAACTATGCCCGACACACCCGGCCTTGCTGTTTGGATGGACGGTCACATAGGTGTGTATATCGGAAACGGAGAAGTTATCGAAGCACAAGGCACCGCTTACGGAGTTGTCAAAACTCAGCTCTCAGGACGAAGCTGGACAAAGTGGCTGAAGATTCCAAACATCAAATATATTGATGAAAACAAAAAGTGAGGAGTGATTGAATTGAAAAAATCAAGTATCAGCATTATGTATGACGATGAAAAGTTGTCTGCAATCAGGCTGTATATGTCACAGCGCGATTTGGATTTCAAGGAAGAGCTTGAAAAATCTGTGGACTCTCTGTATGCAAAATATGTTCCTGCAAATGTCAGAGAGTTTATTGATATGAAAGGTTCACAGGTGAAACCACCAAAGCCTAAAAAACCAAAGATTGAAAGTGAGGAAAAGACTTGAGGTCGCAAAATTTTGGCATAGAAATAGAAATGACCGGCATCACTCGCAGTACTGCGGCGAAAGTGATTGCCGGTTATTTTCATACAGACGCAACTCATGTCGGCGGTTGTTATGATGCTTATTCTGTTCGTGATAATGATGGCAGGATGTGGAAGATTATGCGTGAAGCAAGCGTTAGATGTGAAAACCGTTCGGGACAGAACGCAAGTTCTCTTTACTCGGTAGAGTTTGTCACTCCGATTTGCAACTATGACGATATAGAAACTATTCAGGAGTTAGTCAGAAAGCTTAGAGGCGCAGGAGCGAGAGTCAACTCAAGTTGTGGTTTGCATTGTCATATTGATGCATCAATTCACACTCCGAAAACATTAAGAAATATAGTAAATATAATGGCTTCAAAAGAAGATTTGCTGTATAAATCTTTAAAAGTAAATGTTTCCCGTGAACATTACTGTCAGAAGATGGATACTCGTTTTCTTGATGAAATCAATCACAGACATCCTATGACAATGAATCAGATAAAATCAATGTGGTATAACGGTGAAGATAACAGTTACAGGCACTATGATGATTCTCGTTACCATGCCTTAAATTTGCACAGTGTATTTAATAAGGGAACTATTGAATTCCGTTTGTTCAATTCAACATTGCATGCTGGAGAGGTTAAAACTGCAATTCAGCTGTGTCTTGCTATAAGTCATCAGGCTCTAATTCAAAAATCTGCAAGACATACAAAAACTGTGTCTGATAATGAGAAATACACTTTCAGAACGTGGCTGCTTCGCCTTGGCTTAATCGGTGACGAATTTAAAACTGCCCGTCACCACCTTCTAAAAAATCTAGACGGCAACATTGCATGGAAAGATCCTGCACAGGCTGAAAGACAAAAGGAAAGACTTGCTCAAAAACGAGCCTCACAATTGAACGATACAGTTCAAAATACAAACGAAAATATAAATATCAACGAACCCGAATCGGAAACTGCAGACGTGCAGAATGAAGATTCGAGTTTTGTTATGAGTATGTAGAAAGGAAGCAATATGAAAAGTAAGTTATACATTGCCTACGGCAGTAACCTCAATCTTGAACAGATGAAATTTCGTTGCCCCACAGCCAAACTTGTGGGAAAGGGTGTAGTCGAAAATTACGAATTGCAGTTCAAGGGTATGCCAAATTGTTCATACGCAACAATCGCACCTTGTATTGGCAAGTCAGTTCCCGTTGCTTTATGGGAACTTCAGCCGAGAGATGAAAGATTGCTTGACCGCTACGAGGGTTATCCGTCACACTACTTCAAACAGGAATTACCTGTGAAACTGAATAACGGTTCAGAGATAACTGCAATGGTTTACATTATGAATCTGAAACAGCAGTTCGGATTGCCAAGTGCGAGTTATTACGATACTGTATCGCAAGGCTACAAGGATTGCGGTTTTGATTTGAAAATTCTAAATGATACGGTGACTGACAGCGCAGAGAAATACTACGAAAACCTTGAACAGAACAATCTGTTTGATTCACCTGATGAAGATGAGGTTGAAGATTTTACAAATGAGATTGGCGGTATGAGTTTATGAACGAGAGAAAGAAATTGAAAAAACAACTCGGTGGTAAATATATTTTCAAAATGTATTTATCAGTAAATGAAGTAAAGAAATTACTTTCTGAAAATCCAAAGGACAAGCACGACACTCTCTTTGCTTCACTCACAGTCGGCTGTGTAAAAATCAATGCTGTTGTATTTCCAACTCCCGATAAAATGCTCCTCGGCTTTGACATTCTCGTTAAGGATACACCCAACAGTGAAGAATGGATTTGCTATGACACTTTGAGTGATGAAATCAAGTTATCCCCTCGCAGTATTGAACAGGCTATGTTTGATGTTTTGAACCGTTAGGTTAAGGAGTACGGACTGTCGTATACCGAGTGCAATTTTGAAGTAATAAACGGCAAAGTGATTAAGTAAAGAATTACGGCGGTATTATCGCCACATTCGCCATGTGTCGGCTTTTACACAAGAAGTCGGGAAAGTTATCCGAAACCAAATAAAAATCGAAACAGGGCGGTTTGTGGCAAGGTGTGAAAAATCAAAGTTACGGCAATTCGGGCAGTTTTTCAAGGGTAGATATTTAAGCAGGAGAAAGACACAGGGTTGCAGTCGCTCCCTCGTGTCGGTTTACGGCAGACGGCAACGCCGACTGCCATGCGGTTTTTCGCACTTTTCAGCCTCAAAAATCCATAGGGGTTAATTTTCAGCCTTGGGGTTGTACTTGTGGGTTTAACTGCCCGATTAGCCGAATAAAATGCCAAAAATAAAGGAGTTGCAACTGTGGGTTGTGACAAAACAGGAGGTTTTGCACTTGAATGAAACGGATAACAGAAAAGAAGTAAAACGGAAATTCGCACTCTGGATAAAGCAATCAACGATTGATATGGTCGAGAGCATTTACAAGGAAGATAACTGTGGGAGTCGAAGTGAATTTATTGAAAAGGCAATAATTTTCTATGTGGGTTACCTGTCCTCAAACGACAACAGTCAGTATCTTCCTAATGTGGTTACCTCTACATTGAAGTCTATAGTCGCTGAGAGCGACAACCGAATGAGCAGGCTGATTTTTAAATTGGCCGTAGAGCTGGCTATGACAATGAATATTATTGCCTCGTCACAGAATATAGACAAGATGACTCTAACAAAACTTCGTGGCGAGTGCGTCAAGGAAGTCAAACGGCTCAACGGTTCTTTTTCCTTTGATGACGCATACGATTGGCAGAAAGGATAATTATTTGTGGCAAAGTTAGTTACAAAGTTTAAATATCTCAAGCCGAATCGTAAAGTTAGTGCAGGCGGTTATGCAAAATATATTGCCACCCGTGAGGGCGTAGAAAAGATTGATGACACTAAAAAATTTGCTCCTGCAACTGTACTGCAGAAGAATCTAATTGAAAAAATCTTAAAAGATTTTCCTGACAGCAAGGATATGTTTGAGTACGCTGATTACCTTGAAAAGCAAAATCAAGGCTCGGCATCTGATTTTATCTCAAGAGTTATGGAAGATTATACTTATGAAATCTCGGGCAGAAAAGCATATGCCGATTACATTGCAACCCGTCCTCGTGCAGAGAGATTTGGCTCTCACGGATTATTTACCGATGACGGTATACAGGTTCAGTTAAGTAAAGTAACGGAAGAACTTGATAAACACAAGGGAAATATCTGGACTGCGATAATATCAATACGCAGAGAAGATGCACAACGGCTTGGCTTTAATACCGGAGCTCGCTGGCGGGATATGCTCCGCACACAGACAGCAACTCTTGCTGAAAACTTGAAAATACCTACACAAAATCTTCATTGGTATGCTGCATTTCATAATGAATCACATCATCCACATGTTCATTTGATTGCATATTCAACTGTTGAAAATGAAGGTTATCTTACTCAAAAGGGAGTTGAAAATCTGCGTTCCTCTTTTGCGAAGGATATATTTCAACAGGACTTATTATGCGTATACGAAAAGCAAACAGAACACAGGGATAAGCTACGAGCAGAGGCGAGGTATGTTGTTGATGATTTGGTTTCTAAAATCAATTCTGAAATCCATATCAACTCATCTATTCAGCAAAAGCTGTTGGAACTTGCCCACAGGCTTTCAAAGACAAGTGGCAAAAAAGTTTACGGTTATCTCAAGCCTGATGTAAAGGCACTTGTGGATTTTATTGTTGAAGAACTTGCAAGTGATGATAGGATAGCAAAACTGTATGATTTATGGTATGAGCAAAAGGAAAACACAATCAAAACCTACACAGATGAAGTGCCGGACAGAATACCTCTTGCTCAAAACAAAGAATTCAAATCTATTAAGAATGCAATAATCAAGGAAGCATTGAAATTAAAACTCGCCGAAGACGAGGTTGAAGAAATCGAGAATGCAGACGAAGAACCTGTTACAAGTCCCTTTAAATATGAAGAAAACACCTCTGTCAAATCAGTCTTTGATTCAGGCAGAGGTGTTTTGTATCCTCATTATTCAATTAAAACAAACCGAAACAGCGTTGCAGTTTCTTCATTAAATCTCCTGCGTTACCTCTGCAATATGATTCAAAATCAACTGAGATTTGAAGAAAAGCAGAAAGCACAAAGAACAGATAAAAAATTACAGCAGAAGATTAATGATAAGAAGCAGGCACAGGGTTTGAAAATGTAAATGGCGGAGACTGGGGGAGTCGAACCCCCAGGCGTGTTACCTTATTTCAATGTGTGGCTGAGATACTGGACATAGTAGCTGTTACAATCTCCACAACCGCCTGTAATATCCGCCAGCATACATGTCACTATTAATTTCATAATATTCTCTCCAGACAATGTAAATTTGAAATCTAAATTGCTCTTGATTTTAAAAGAAATTGAAACAGAAAAGCCAGAAATCAAAATTGCAACCACACTCATTAAGGACTATTCTATAATATTATTATAGCAAAAAATTGTTTTATTTCAAGCGTAAAAATTAAATATTTCTCCGCCAAGGGGCAACTATACCCAAACAAAGACAGGTGCCACCTGTCATGGTGATAGGAGAAGAACTTACCCAAGTTAAGATATTACAGCAGAAAAGAAAAATATATTAAAACTAAGGAAGTGATAACAATATCAACATACATTCATTTTACAAAAGAACAACGAGAACAGGCAAGGCGAACAGACCTTGCCTCTTTTCTTGTAAGCCAAGGTGAAAAAGTTAAGCGTTCCGGTTCGGAGTATGAGTGGCTTGACGGTTCACAAAAGGTAACAATCAGAGGTCATCTCTGGTATCATCAGTACGAACAGAAAGGCGGAGATGCAATAGATTTTGTCCGCAGATTTTACAACAAGGACTATGCCGAAACGGTGGAAATGCTTTTGAATGGTAGTGGCGGTCAGATAATAACTTCACCGCCCATAGAAATAAGGTACAAAAACTTTGAACTGCCGCAGAAGAATGACAGAATGAGCAGACTTTTTTCTTATCTGCTGTTGACTCGTGGCATTGATAAAGATGTGCTTTATGAATTTGTGCGTAGAAAGATGATTTATGAATCTGCCGACTACCATAGTGCTTTGTTCGTAGGCTACGATACAAACGGTAAACCTCGCCACGCACATAAGAGGGGAACGGTAACAAGCAATCCGTACAAAGGAAATGTTGCAGGCAGTCAGCCTGAGTTTAGTTTTCATTGGCATGGAAAAAGCGACAGATTTTATTTGTTTGAAGCACCGATAGATATGCTGTCATTCATAAGTATGCATAAGGAAAATTGGAAAAGTCACAGCTATGGGGCATCCTGTTCAGTTTCGAACAGGGTGCTTTTTCAATGCCTGAAAGACAACCCCAACATCAAAAATGTGTATCTATGTTTCGATAACGACCAAGCCGGACAGTTAGCAAACAAAAGAATTGCAGAAAAATTAAACAAAATGAACATACAAAATGAAATCCTCATTCCAATTCATAAGGACTGGAATGAGGATTTAACTTTATCAGAGAAAGGAGATGAACAATTATGCCGTCAGGAATTATAACTTTGATTATCGCAACAGGCACAATGTTTGCTATGTTAATAATCATTTCAACTGTGGGTAATTACTATTCGCTGAATCGTATAAAGGATAAAACTGTTGGACAAGGACAGCACGGCACAGCTCGGTGGGCGACCAAAAAAGAGATACGAAACACCTACAAGCAAGTTGATTTTCAGCCGACTGAATGGAGAACAAATCCCGACAGCCGACCTACGGAACAAGGTATAGTTGTAGGTTGTAAGAGCCATAGAGGTGGTACAACAGCACTTGTCGATACCGGAGATGTTCACGCACTTATGATTGGTGCGGCAGGTGTGGGTAAAACTGCCTACTGGCTGTATCCCTGCATTGAGTATGCCTGTGCAACAGGTATGTCATTCTTATCAACGGACACTAAAGGTGATGTAGTTCGCAATTACGGAACGATTGCAGAAAAGTATTACGGTTACAATGTTTCGGTTATAGATTTGCGTAATCCCACACGCTCACACGGAAACAACCTTCTGCACCTTGTGAATAAATATTTTGATTTATACAAGGAAAATCCCGACTGCCTTTCCTACAAGGCAAAAGCCGAAAAGTACGCAAAAATCATATCAAAGACGATTATCTCAAACGGAATGGACGGTGCATCTTTCGGTGAAAACTCATATTTCTATGATTCTGCCGAAGGATTGCTGACTGCAACAATTCTTTTAGTTGCAGAGTTTTGCAAGCCTGAAGAAAGGCACATTGTTTCAGTTTATAAAATCATTCAGGAATTGCTTGCTCCGTCAGGACAGAAAGGAAAAAATCAGTTTCAACAGCTTATGGATTTACTCCCTGAAAATCACAAGGCTAAATGGTTTGCCGGTGCGGCTCTTAACACATCAGAGCAGAGTATGGCATCTGTTATGAGTACGGCACTTTCAAGGCTTAATGCTTTTCTTGACAGCGAGTTAGAGCAGATTTTGTGTTTTGATACAGAAATTGATGCGGAGAGATTTTGCAAGGAGAAAAGTGCAATTTTCATTGTTATGCCGGAGGAAAATCCCAATACATTCTTTATGGTGTCGCTAATTATCCAACAGCTTTACAGGGAAATACTTGCAGTTGCTGATGAAAACGGAGGTAAACTTAAAAACCGTTGTGTTTTCTTTTGCGATGAATTCGGAACTCTGCCTAAGATTGAATCGGCAGAAATGATGTTCTCTGCTTCTCGTTCAAGACGATTGCAGATAGTGCCAATCATTCAATCCTTTGCACAGCTTGAGCAGAACTACGGTAAAGAGGGTGCAGATGTCATAATCGACAACACACAGCTAACAATCTTCGGTGGCTTTGCTCCCAACAGCACAAGTGCTGAAGTGTTGTCAAAGTCACTTGGCAGTAGAACTGTAATGAGTGGTTCTGTAAGTAAAAGTAAGAACGACCCGTCGCAGTCTTTGCAGATGATAGAACGACCGTTGATGACACCTGACGAATTAAAGTCGCTCCCAAAAGGTACATTTGTTGTTATGAAAACAGGCTTTTACCCGATGAGGGTTAAGTTAAAACTGTTCTTTAAGTGGGGAATTGAATTTGAAGAACAATATCAGGTAGCAGAAAACGGCAACCGAAATGTCCAGTATGCAAACCGAGTTGAAATAATAAACGGTATTATTGAAAGTTATCCCCCTGAACTAACTGAAAAGCCTGTACCTGAAACAGATGAAGTTGATAATCCACAGACCGGAAATATCCGTACAGAACCTAACGAAAATGATGACGAGTCAAAAGGCGCAGATAAAAAGACAGTTCTAAAAACGGAGGCGAAATACAATGAGCAACCTTGATTATCTCTACAAAATTGACTTACACACAGAGCATTTACCGTATATCGCTACCTCCTTGACCGAGCCAACAAAGACGGCGAATGTTGGCCTTCAGTAAATAAAATAGCAGGCGACATAAAGCTGTCGCCTGCCACAGTTAGAAGAGCTATTAAAGATTTAAAAAAGTTGGACTAATCGAAACCAAGCAGAGATACCGTGAACATGGGGGTAAAAGTAGCTTGCTATATAAAATGTTTAATAGGCAAAAATAATAACAATAAATCCAACTGCAAAACTTTTATATTTGCAATTTCTTTCCGATTCTTAATTCCATCAATTAGATCTCATCTTGTTGATATCAGTATTATTAGGTATTGGAATTTCTCATTATATAATGCATTTCATTAGTCAAGGAATTATATGATTCGATTACTGCGTTATCTCCGAATTTCAAACACAACATTTGATGTGAAGGTCATATCATCCTCATTGAAGTTCATATTTATTTCACCGTCATATTTTTTAACTACTCTTTTAATGCTTTTCAGTCCCGTTCCATGTATTGCGTCAGATTTTTTTGATGATGCTATGCGGTTGTTTTTGACGGTTATAATATTCTTTACAGAGTTTGTAAGCTGTATTGACAGATACTTATTTTTGCGGACGAAAGCCGAAAAATCTATAAATCCGTTCTCTGTATTTTGTGCCGCTTCAACTGCGTTTTCAAGCAGATTGTCAAGCAGAGCAGTTATGTCGGGTTCGCTCATAAAGCTAAAATCAGCACTTCTGATGTCAATATTCATCTTCACCCCGAACTTGTCACAGAAGGATTTGTACCTGTTGACGATTGAATTGACCATAGGATTGTTACAATAATCAACAGATTTATTTATGCTGAAGTCTTCAATAAAATCGTCTATGTACTCTGTAACAGACTTGTCTTTGGCAATGCTCTTAATGGCGTTTAAATGCCGTTTTATGTCGTGCATAACAATTTTTGAGTTTTCATTTTGCTCATTAAGTAAATCATAATACTCAGCCGTAGATTTTTCATTTTGCCTTTCATATTCCAATTCCATATTGTGTCTTTGAGTTTTCAAAGTAAATTCATATACCCAAAAAACCGCTATATTTGAGAAAAGTAATAGCACTATACTTATTATTAATAAATACATGTATTTTTGTTCTAAATCAAAATTGTGTAGTGCATATGATACTGCATACAGTAGCAGAATGCTTGAGGCAGGTAAAACCAAAAGAGGTATAGAAAGAGAATAACTTTCTGATTTATGTTCTTTTATTGAGAATTTTGATACAAAGTAAATTATCAAAAAATATAACAGTTTACTGAGAGTCGATTGAATAATGAGACTTAGAGAATTATCCAGGCAAGTGAATAAATCCGTACCGAATAATACTGTTGAAACAAACATAACAATACTTTCTGTGATTGCCATAAATATAAGTAATATGCTACAGTGGAAAATACAGGATTTAACACTTATGAAATAACAAAAATAAAGTAAAAAGAAGTTACACGCAAAAAATGCAATTAAATTAACCAATGTTAAATTCAATAATCGAGATAAATACAATAATACATACACAATAACAACTGAAAATAACAAAAATTTTTTGCTTGATTTTCTTTCAAATTTGTTTTCAAAATAAAACAGTGATATCAGAATTTCTGCAAGAAAAATAAACGCATAGCAAATTGTATATACCATTTTTATACCCCTATGTATGCAAAATATGCCTTTTTAAAGTTTGAATAGTTCCTTTGAGATATAGGTAGAGTTTCAGTTTTTAAATCTACTTTAATATTAAGCTGAGTCTTATTAAAATCCGAGACATACCTCAGATTAACAAGATAGCTGTAATGCGGTTGTGCAAAATAATCGTAATCCTTTAGTTTTTCTTTCCAACAACTTAATTTTTTATTTGTATAATACTTCTTCTGCCGTGTTATAATAACAGCCTTTCTTTCTTCAGTAGTTATATATACTATATCGCTTGTGAAAACAGAATAATACTCGTCATAGTATTCAAGAGTTATTATTTGAGTATTGGAATGATAATAGTTAATAGCCGTATTTAATGCTCTGAAAAAACGGTCATTGTCAATAGGCTTTGACAGATAGCGAAACACATCCAAATCCATTGCGTCGTCAAGATAAGACTCGTGGGAAGTAATTATGAAAATAATTATATTGGAATTAAAAGCTTTTAAATGAGCCGCCAAAGTAAGCCCGTTTACCTGCGGCATTTCAATGTCGATAAACGCCATATCATAACTGATATTACTATTCAACAGTTCTACACCATTGTAAAACAAATCAATATCAAAAACTATTCTATGTTTATCTGAAAATGTATTCAGATTGTTTTTAATTTCATCGACAATACATTTATCATCGTCACAAATTAATACTTTCAAAAGGAAAACCTCCCGCGAATTATAACATAATTATAACATATATTGCAAAAAAATGTCATTGTTTTAGGTATAATTTTTTTATTTTTGACGAAATAATTAGAAAAATACATCACTTTGAATGAAATTGATATCATTTTTGCAAAAATTATGTTTTTATTTCTAATATGTGTTAAAATTCCAACAAAAGGAGGAAATAATACTATGAAGACAATTAAAACCATTATCTGCAAAATTTCACCTGCAATTATTGCTAGTTTTACATTAGCACTCTCAATAAATGCTAATTCATCCACTTGCTTTTTTATGTATCAGCCTAAGGCTCCTGCCAAGCTTGACAAATTTAAAAAGATAAAGTAATGGAAAAGTTTAGTTCAAAACTCATAGAGTTTTTTGTATCAAACGACCTTATAAAAAACGAAGATAAAGAAATTTACGAATATGCTGCTAATATTATTTTATCATCATTAATACATATTGCAACTGTTATGATATTAGGATTGTGTTTCAATTTATTTATTGAAAGTTTAGTTTTCTATTTTTCTTTTATAGCTATCCGTAAGTTTGCAGGCGGCTATCACGCTAAAACGCCGGTCAGGTGTTATGCGTTTTCTGTTATTTCAAGCATAATAATGTTGTGCTTAATTAAATTGTCAAATAGTGTTGGTAATATATTTACTTATTTACTCATAATATTTGAATTGCTTTGTGTGGTGTTGATAATATTAATGTCCCCTCTTGACACAGAAAACAATCCATTGAATAGTTACGAGAAAAAGTGGTACAAAACATTAGCTGTTTTAATTTCAGTCTGTATATTTATCATATTATTATTTTGTGTTTTAACAGAACTCAGAAACATAGGGTACTCTTTGATATGCGGAGTTATAATGAGCACCTTGGTGTTATTAATGAGAAAAGTCCAAATTACAAATTAAACTAGGATTAAACTAAGCATTTACGATTTCAGGTTACTGTAGACAAACTCAACAAATATAAATGAAGAACATAAATACAAAAGAAATTATTTATTGTATTCTCAGGAAGGAGGAGTTTCCGATGTTTTAATAATTTGCGAAAAATTATAAATATATTAAAAAGAAAGAGGTTTTACAATGAAAAAGAAAATGTTCTTATTAGGATTTTGTATCTTAATGGTTTCAACGATAATGTTAGGTTGTTTTAGTGCATCAGCTGCAACCACAACCAGTTCGGGTTCGTACGTACTCAGTAAGACCGATCAAACTGAGAAAAAGCATACAAAATCGCTTTCGGTTTCTGGTGGAGGTAGTGCAACAGTCACCGCACAACATTGGAAAGGCAGTACTTTCCCTACATATTCTGATACAGCTTATTCCAAAATTAATAGCAGTAGCAGTTTAAAATCAACAAGTGTCGCCGTTTATATTTATAAAACAAACGGTGACTTGGCCGCAAGCGGTTCTTCTTCAAATTATGTAAACAAAGAGGCAGGCTACGGTACTACTGTTGGTAGCACTAAACACATTTTCACGTTGAGCAATAACAGCAATACATTAATATACAATGTTGTGGGAACTCAATCATAAGTAGATATTCAAGTTGAGGGTGTCCTTGTACTATAAGGGCATCCTTTTGAGGATGAAGCTAATGTTAAATTTATCAATTAAAATCTTTTGGCATTTTTTTAAAAATAATAAGTTATTGGTTGGATTTCTTTGCTTAATACAGATAATATCTATATTTGCATCTCTTTTTGTGTTTTCGTATTTTGCAAGCTATACAAATGCAAATAAAAAAAAATATGATAGTTCTAAGACCTATACTGTATCGTTTAATGGTGCATTCATTGATGATAATACGATGCTAAAAGAGATAGAGCATTTTAATAATAAGTGTGATTTAGAATTAAATGCAGTCTCCATAAAAGCTAATATTGATGATACAAGAATAATGTTTGACTATCTTTACTATCCCAATCACATTAAGCATGGTAGATATTTCAACCAAGACGAATTTGTGACAAACAAACATGTAATAATATCAGGTGATGAAGGTGTGATAGAAGAGGATAAAATATCAATATGTAATGATAAATATACTGTAATTGGTACATATTCAGTTGGCGGTTATAATATATTGCCTATATCGTCTATAAATGATGTGAAGCATAATAATGAATCTGTATCAATTGTTTTAGATAAATATCCTGATGACGATGAAAATAATAAAATTATTTCTCAATTGACGGAATGCTTTGAAAATGCAGAAATAATCTATCCGGAAAGAATAAAAAATATTGACAGCTTATGGAATGATTCTACTACTATTATATATATAGGAATATTTTTGTTATCAATGATAAATGTAGCATTTGTCTATTTATATATATTAGAAAAGAATAACAAAATTATTTATATTTATAGATTGAACGGTGCGACAAAAACAACTTGCATTTTTTTCTCTTAGCTAATGTAATTTTCATTATTGCTTTAATATCATTTGTATGTGGATGTATTTTTTCAAGATGTGTCTTGCCAAGCATAATTGAATATGTACAATATGAGGATTTTACATACAGCTTAGGAATATATGATTACATTAGTATGATTATAGTGTACTTTATAGTTATTATTATTACTAGTGCTCCTGTAATTTCAAAATATGTAAAAAATATATCTATTTCCGAAAAAAGATTGGGGTGACAAAATAATGAAGTTAATTAAATTTTCATACCATCTTTTCTGTAAGAATATATTAATGAGCATAATTATAATAATACAATTAGTTGCTTCCACTTTATTATTAAGCGATATTTTAGTTACTGCAAATAGTTACTTCGTTACAGTTGATGAGTACATTAGCAGTGGACTTTCAAATATAAACGGAATAATAGTTGATAATGGCGGTAATCCTGTTCCGGAAAGATTATTAAATAAATTGCCCGAAAATTCAATAGATTATTGTGAATTGGGTGGTGTAGCTTACTTAGGAGAATATACCCTTTATGGATATAGCGATGAATTTGTAAATGATTATACTCCCGAATTATTAGAAGGAACATGGCTAAACGAGTGTACAGATGATTTAAAAAACATTCCTGTAGTAATACCTTATTCCTTAAATAAACATTTTAATATTGGTGACATAATTGATATTGATTCAGAAAATGGTTTTACGGGAAAGATTGTTGGTATATTAAAAACTTCTTACTACTGTACTTTTAATAATGGCGGTACAGAATTGAATACAAAAGATATGTTAGGCAAAGCAGATGAATCATTTGAAATTCCGTTATTAACATTATATAATTATTTGCCAAAAGAAATTATTAGTACCGGAATGACTGAAGCTATAGTTTTAAAAAATTCAAACGATTTAAATGAAGCTTATAAACTGTTTAGTAATTATTATTATGTCAGAACTTTTTTTGATGTGTTAGAAAACGGAAAAGAAGATGCTTATGCAAGAGTTAGAGCATTAGGTCCGATTCTTTTAACTTTATCTTTAGTTTCGTTGTTTGGAATGATTGGCTGCATTGCTATTTCTACTTATAAGAATCTTTATTTTTATTCCATTTTATATCTATGCGGTGCTTCAACCAAAAAATGTTTTTTGATAAGTTTATTATATACTGTTATCTATATTGTTCTGACATTGGTTGTATTCTTTGTAATATTTATTTTTGTTATGCAAAAAAGTATGTGTTGGCTTAATTATATTGCTATAATAGCTATAATTATGATACTGTTATCATTATCGTTAATTCCTTATAGAATATTAAAGAAAAACCCACCTATAGAAGTTTTTAAATATAAAAGATAATCGGAGGCAACTATGATTGAAATTAAAAATTTGAACAAGATATATTTAAAAGGGAAAAAAAATATGGTTCATGCGTTAAACAACATAAACCTAAAAATTGACGATAGAGAAACGGTTGCAATTATAGGAGAAAGCGGTGCGGGTAAATCCACGTTATTACATATTATGTCATGCATTGATAATTTTGACGGAGAATATTATCTTGATAATATTGATATCAATAAACTTAGCGAAAGTAAAAAATCAAAGCTTAGAAGTTCTAAGATTGGAATAGTATTGCAGGATTTTGCATTGATTGACGATTTTACTGTTTTTGAAAATGTAATGACACCCTTATATTTTAATAAAAAAATAAAGGATAAAAAAGGTCCAGTAATGAGAGCTTTAAAAAAACAGGAATTGCATCATTGAAATCTAAAAAGTATCACAGCTTTCCGGCGGTCAAAAACAGAGGGTAGCTATATCTCGTGCTTTGGTTACAAGCCCAGAATACATATTTGCCGACGAACCTACAGGCTCATTGGACAGTAAAACATCGGAAGAAATAGTGAAAATGCTCTTTGATTTAAACAGGAATGGAATTACAATAGTTATAGTAACACACAATTTAGAAATAGCCAATCAATGCCACCATATTATAGAAATAAAGGACGGTAATATTATTAAGGACATTTGTTCGTAAAAAATATTAAAATGCCGACAAGTAATAGCTTTTAACGCTATTGCCTGTCGGCATTATTTTTTTGCCTTTTTGCATTGAAAGCAGAAAGGGCAGTTATGTTTTTTAAAAACAGAAGTCCCAATCTACCTGAATTAATAAAAATTCAGATAAACTACAGATTAATAATTTAGAATTATGTTAAGACATATAAAAAATCACAAGGTGAATCATTATGAAAAATAAAATTGCGATAATTTTAACATTACAATTTATTATTACTGTGTTTGCTTTCAGCGGATGTGGTGAAAGCACAGCTTCAAGCAATTCCTCAAAGCTTACATATTGTGCATACTATGAGGATGATATTTGCGATATTATTGAAAGGTACAATAAATATTGTACAAAGCATTACGATGAGTCCTATCAAATTGAAATCGTGGAATTTGATTCGGAAGATACTATGCTTACAAAAATATCAACGGAGATAATGGCGGGGAAAGGACCCGACATAATTTCATTGAATCAAAAATTACCTTTTGAAAAGCTGATTGATAACGGTTCATTTGCGGATATAGATGAGCTTGCGGAATTATACAAATCCGATATAGATTTTGATGACTATAATTCAACAATAATGGATTGCGGAATTTACAATGGAAAGCGATATATTATACCTATAGCTTATTGCCCCAATATACTTATAACAACTCAGGAAATATTAGATAAATATAATCTGGAAAATACTAACTTTTCATTTAAAGAGTTAGAGATACGGTTATCTGACAAAGACCATAGTTATGCGCTTTTTGGAAATAAAGATGAAACATATAAGTTCTTCCTTTCCTATGTTAATGAATATGTGGATTTTTATAATAAAACTACAGAATTTTCAAGCGATGAATTTACCGAGAGCTTAGATTATATTGGAAAAATGATTAGGAATGATAATTCAAGAAAAGAAGGAACTACATGGGATATAATAGGTAATTATTTGTTTCGTACTTCACAATTATCTTTCGACGGTTCTATGATGAGTACGCTAAATTCTTATTTTTATATTTATAATAATAACAGCACGCCGGTTATTATTCCAAACTACAATAAAAAGGCGAATGCAGTATCAGCATTTGTTCAATGTGGTATTGCATTGAATAATAATTCAAATAACAAAGAAAAAGCATTGGCTTTTATTCAATATGTTTTAAGTTATGATATTCAAAAATTATGGAGTGAAAGCAGCTCATCATCATCAATAGTGGTAAGGGCACTGCCTGTAAATAAAGCTGCTTTTGAATATGTAATTGACCATACGTCAAAATGTGTATATGATATTAATGATGATGGAGAGTATGAGAAATCTGAGGAAGAATATTCAGATGAAATAAAAACTAAGTTTTTTAATGAATATTTAGATATGATTAACAGTATAAGCAGTTGTACTTTATATGATTATCTGGAATTTGAAAATACTTATTACAACTCCTCGGTTATCGGAGATATTGTGAACGATTACTTAAACGGGGATATTTCAAAGGAAAAGTTTATTCGTCAGCTCTCGGCGGCAACGGAAATTTATTTAACAGAATGAAGCTGATAAGGAATCATTAACCTCTAAATCACCTATACCTGCTATTGCTCATGTAGTAATTGACAATTCCTTATTGCATTATGTGGTTATAACTAAAGTTAAGGGTGATACTGTAGTAGTTTCCGACCCTGCAAATGGTTTATATGTTACTTTCAATTATTAATGAAGTGAATTTAACTCAGTGCATATTGATTTCGCTACTTATCCGTATGAATTAACAAGTAGAGCGTTATTGTTGATTTAAATAATAAAAATTCAGATAGACTACAGATTAATAATTTAGAATTATGTTAAGATATATATAATCACAAGGTGAAGCATTATGAAAAATAAAATTGCGATAATTTTAACATTACAATTTATTATTACTGTGTTTGCTTTCAGCGGATGTGGTGAAAGCACAGCTTCAAGCAATTCCTCAAAGCTTACATATTGTGCATACTATGAGGATGCTATTTGCGATATTATTAAAAGGTACAATAAATATTGTACAAAGCATTACGATGAGTCCTATCAAATTGAAATCGTGGAATTTGAATCTCAGGAAGAAATGAAATTAAAAATGTCAACAGAAATTATGGCAGGTGAGGGACCTGATATTTTTTCTCTGAGTCAAAAGCTTCCATTTGAGAAATTAACAGATAGCAAAACTATTGCAGATGTAAACGAGCTTATAAGTGAATTTAGTTATGATATAGGAATAGATAACTGCAATTCAAAAATTATGGATGCAGGAGTGATTGACGGTAAAAGATATTTTATACCTTTGTTCTATTCACCTGATGTTTTTATAACTACAGAGGAAACACTTAATAAGTACAATTTAACATCATCTGAATTTTCTTTTTAAAGCATTATCTGAGAAACTTTCAAAAAATAAAAAAGAATATTCTCTTTTTGGAAGTGCCGATGATAATATTGCCTTTTTTTTTATTCGTTTTTAGATCAATATATAGATTTTAACAGCGGAAATACAGAATTTAACAGCGATAAGTTTTCGGAAGATTTGGATTCTATCTATAGCTTGATTAAGAATGACACTACCGACGAAAATGTTTATTATTTTTTATATGAAAATATAAATAATGGTGCTTCTATTTTATATAAGGAAATGCCTGCTTTTAGTATTATAGTAAAGACATATTCGTGTTTAAAATATTTAGGATCAACTCCTGTGTTTGTAAATAATTACAATATGGATGATGATTCAATTTCTGCCTCTATAGATGTTGGTATTGCCGTTAATGATAATTGTAAAAATAAAGAAAAATTACTGCCTTTCATTAAGTACTGTTTGTCCTGTGATGTGCAAAAAAATATGAGTGAAGAATATATGTATTTGCCTGTAAACAGCGATGCTATGGAAAAATGCATTGATTCAATAGATGAAGCAATAGATTTTGGAGATTTAATTGTTAGTGATAAAGAAAAAGCTATTGTTGAAACTGCTCAAAGTGCGGCGATAAGAGATTATAAATATATTATAAACAACATAACAAAATGTAATTTATATGGGTTTAATTATTTATCGGATACTTATTTTAATTCTTCGGTAATCAGTGATATAGTTGATAAATATTTAAACGGGGATATTTCAAAGGAAAAGTTTATTCGTCAACTTTCGGCTGCTACGGAAATTTATTTGACTGAGTAGGAATGAATTATGAGAAAATCTAAATTAACAAGGAAACAAAAAGAGCATATAGCGGCATATCTGTTTATATTGCCATCATTTTTAGGGATAGCAGTTTTTTACGTTGTGCCGTACATAATTTGTTTTATAAAAAGCCTATACGTTGGAGGCACTTTTGTAGGAATAGAAAATTACATACACCTTTTTCAAAATAATACCTTTTTGCTTGCTTTAAAAAACACATCAATATTTACTGTTGTTGCAATACCGCTTTTAATGGTGATTTCGTTTTTAATTGCACTGTTTCTTAATTCTTTTAAGAAAATATCATCGTTTTTCAGAAGTGCCTTGCTTATCCCTGTTGTAGTGCCTGTAGCTTCGCTTATCTGCGTGTGGCAGGTGGTTTTTGATGATTACGGAGCAATTAACGGAATACTTAATTTTTTCGGTTTTAATACTATTGAATTTTTTAATTCCGAATTTTCAATGGTGATGATAATTTTTATTTACATTTGGAAGTACTGCGGATTTTGTGTGATTCTTTTTACGGCAGGCATTGCCAATGTTTCGCAATCGCTCTATGAAAGTGCAAGGCTTGATGGTGCAAGTTCATTTCAAATAGTTACAAGAATTACTATACCGATGATTACACCGACAACATTTTTTGTTTTCCTTATGGAATTGATTTATTCTTTCAAAATCTTCCGTGAGGTCTTTGCATTGTTTGGTGATTATCCGAATTCAAATGTCTATTTTCTGCAAAACTTTATCAATAATAATTACTACAATCTGAATTATCCCAGACTTTCGTCAGCATCAATAATTTTATCTGCGTTTATGATAATTGTACTGCTTGCTTTCTTCATTTTCGAACGAAAGCACAGCTTTGCAGAATAGGGGGCAGTAAAGTGAAAAGAACGATAAAAATTATTAAGTATATTTTTCTTATTTTAATTACAGCGATTTTTTTTTCCCTGTTGTGTATATGATTGCCTGTTCGTTTATGTCAAATTCACAGGTTAGTTCTATGCTGGACTTTACAAACGGAGAATACAAAAATATAAATCTTGTGCCGGAGATGTTCTCACTTGAACAGTATTATCAGGTGTTTTTCAGACGCCCTGAATATCTTCTTAAATTCTGGAACTCGGTAATTATAACATTTCCAACAGTAATAGCTCAAGTTATAGTATCTGCACTTGCGGCATTTGCTTTTGCAAAGCTGAAATTTCCTTTCAGAGATAAGCTGTTTTTTGTTTATATTGTTCTGTTAATTTTACCTTTGCAAGTAACACTTGTACCGAATTATATTGTTCTTGACAATCTTGAACTTCTTAATAACTTTCTTGCAATAATACTGCCCGGTACATTTTCTGCATTCGGAATTTGTCTATTAAGACAGAGCATAAAGTATATTCCCGAATCAACAATTGAAGCCGCAAGAATTGACGGTGCGTCATATTTTAAGATTTTTACAAACATTATTTTGCCGCAAATAAAGGGAGGGCTAATTACCCTGACTTTGCTCTGCTTCATTGATAATTGGAATGTTGTTGAACAGCCGCTTATCTACTTTGATGATGAGGCTATGTATCCACTTTCAATCGGACTGTCGGATATAAGTAACTCCGATTATGGAATAATTTTTGCCTGCGGAGTTATGTTTATGATAATTCCTTTGCTTATTTATCTTTATGGGCAAAGGGATATAGATTCGCCGTTTATTCAAGTTGATAAAAGTTAGGAGAGTGCCAAATGAAAAAAAATAAGCTGAAAAAATACGCATTACGATTTGGTATTGCATTTCTAATTGCGCTTGCTCTTCTTACATACTTCTCAACCACTATTGACAACATACTTTTGCCGCAGGTAAAGGTTACAGAGGTAACATATGGTACTATTGACGGAGAGCAGAGCCGTGATGACAGATATTTACTACCGCTTTCTGCTGTTGATGCAATGGGGAACACAGGGACGGTATTTGTTGCAAAAACTGATGAAAATAACAAAACCACTGTCAGCGAAGTTACCGTAGACATCAAAAACAGTGACGACCTTTATTATGAGGTAACTTCTGACAATATATACAGCGGTATGGAGGTTGTGTACTCGACTTCAAAGAGCATTGCAAATGGTGACAGGGTGCATATTGCTGAGGAGGAATAGCGGATGAAAAAGAAGAGAATTTTTTCTGCTGTTTTAGTTACAGTACTTACCATTTGTGTTTTTTGCCTTTGCTTTTATGTCAGCGGCAATGCGTTGCGTCAGCTGCCCTCTATAACGCAGATGAATTATAATCTGAAATCAGACGCTTTACCGCTTACTATTGCAGATATTGAAAAACTGTCAGAGCGAATTTCTTTTGATGGAGTAAGTTTTTGTGCAGAGCTTGAAGAAACAAGTGTTAAAGCGGAAACGGTTTTACCGGTTCTTACCAATGAGAGTTACTTTGAGATTTATAATCATAAACTAATCGGAAAAGGTTTTACAAAAGAGAATATGGAGAATAAAGACAAGGTTGCTGTCATTGAAAGCAGTCTTGCTCTTAAACTGTTTTTTAATACTAATGCAGTAGGAAAAACAATAACGCTAAATGATGAAGTTTACACAATTTGCGGTATCATAAATGAAGATGAAAACATAATAAACAGCCTATCAAGCGACGGAAAGCAGAGAGTTTATGTCCCTTATTCCAGCTACAAAGAATACAAAAACTGCGACGTTAATATCATTGCTTATGACAACAAATCTTTTTTCAGCGCCACTGATTGAGCAGATGAATTTGACTCAGTACCACCCGACGAATTTTTCCGAAAAAGCAAAGGTTATCGAAAACTTTGAGCATATTTTACTTTTGATTTTGTTTATAGCTTTGTGTGCCGTGTCTTTGAAAATATGGTACAGACTATGCAGAAAGTTTGTTGCCGATATCAAAGAAAATCTGACTGAAAATTATTTTTGGAAATCACTGAGAGCAATACCGCACAAATATATTCTGTTAATTATAACAGCTCTCGGTATACCTGTGGTATTGCTGACAATATTCCTGCTGTCGGATTTCAGCATTTTCATAATATCAAAGTATATACCAAATGATAATATTTTTGATGTGTCCTATTACATATCGGTGATTGTTGATAATTCAAATAATATTAATTCTCTTGCTTTGACAGGTAATACTTTTCTTATTAACCTCTACTCAATTTCATTTTTATTACTTGTGTGGTTACTGGTTGTATTTGCGTTGTTTTCTGTAGTTCTTTTTAGTATTGTTAATATACTGATAAATAGAGTAATTTTGTTACTTCAAAACAGAGGCTAAGATTACTCAATTTTTAGAGAAAGAAAAATTTATACAATGTTATTAAAATTTGAAAAACTCAGGGAAGAGCGGCCAAAAGTTAGAAGAGTCTTTGATAAAATAAGTGATTTTTGTGATAAAATGTTAGTTGTAAACTATATTATTCTGTTTGTTTGTTCTGTAGTCATAATTGGTGTACCAACTGCATTAGCTTTTTTATCCTGTCCTGAAGATATTCGTGTATGGATTGCGTCAATTGTAGGTGGAATTTTATCTCTGGTTGTTATTCCGCTGTTAATTAATCATATAAAACGCAAACAGAAAATGGTTGACGAATTATATGAAAATAATAGGCCTTTATATGAAAGATTGAGTGATATATTAGTCAAGTTGTTAGCGGATGAATACATTGCTCATAATAAAAATGTACGTGCTGAAATGAATACTGCTGCAAAACAAAATCTAATTATATCTCCATTAAAGAAGTTTATTTGCGAAAATTATGAGAAAATGTGCAATACATTTTCGGTGAGTTTAATATGGGATATTGTTGATGTATATAATGAATGTTTGAATGATATTACAAAATATAGCAATATTCGAGCTAAAGTCAGAAAATGTTTTCGTAATATGAGAAGAGATTCAGGTGCAAAAGGTTCATTTTATATTAATCAGACTGTTATAAATATGCTTTGTTCTCATAATAACGAAAATAGATAAAATACATAAAGAAATAATTTAATTACATAATAAATCCCGACAAGTTATAGCTTTTAATGCTATTACCTGTCGGCATTTTTTTTACCTTTTTTGCGTTAAAAGCAGAAAGGGCAAAATGCTTTATAGGAATAAAAACCCTCCGATTAATCTGAAATTACGGAAATTCAGAACAATCGGAGGAAATAATATTGAAAGAATTATGGATAGACGGTCATTTTATTGAAGTGACAGACGAAGTCTATGCAGCTTATGTGAAAGGTCAAAGAAAAATTGATTATTTTGAAAAAGATCTGAAAACAGAGCGTGTTATTAAAGAAAAGGATGGAAATATCAAAGAAATTGTGCCAAGTCGAGAAGATTCTCTTAATAGGCTGATTGATGATAATTCAATGCAATTCTCGTATGACAGTAAAAGTGTAGAATGTGAGGTTGAGATAAATGTTGATCTTGAAAAATTACATATCGCTTTGCAACAACTGACAGCGGAAGAACTGGATATTATTAAAAAGGTGTTTTTTGAGAATATGACTGAACGAGAGATAGCTAAATTGCTTGGTATCTCACAGGTAGCAGTGAACAAAAGAAAGCATCGCATCCTTGAAAAACTTAAAAAAATCATAGAAAATAAAAATTAAAATTTTTAATTTTTATGGTTATCAACCCTCTCACTTAACGGCAAATAAAGTGAGGGGGTTATTTTATACCTCTGTGAACCTTGAAAACAGAATATCAGCACATCAGATACTTTCCTTCTGCTGTTCGGAATGGACAAGCTACAAGAGCGAACTCCTGTAAAGGACTTTAGGACTCTGACTTTGTAAGGTAAATATAAAGAAGGCGATGACAGGCAGATGGGATAATGATACTTCCGTCCGGTCGAAAGTCGAGCGTGATAAAACCGTCGCAACATACGAGGGCGGCTCTGGGAGATCCTCAGGGTGGTGAGATTCCAATGAAGTTGTATGCACAACTGTCTGATGTGTTCCTTGTCGCAGGAAATCGAGGATAAATAGCGACAATCGGATAGTGTGAAATACAGAACTATCCAAAACGATTGATAAACAGCAGGCGGCGGTTGTGCTGTGCATAGCCGTTGCCTGCGTAACAAATAAAATTATAGAATGGAGAGATTATAATGTTAGGTTTTATTATAGGTTTGTTTCTTGGTGCGTTTATCGGAGTAGCGGTAATGTGCCTTTGCAGTGTCACATCAAAAGCAGATGAAGATACGGAAAACTACAAATATGCGAAGGAAAACAAAAAAGATGAATAAGAGTAGAGCAATAAAAAATTCAGAATGTTACTATGAATTGAATATGTTGAAACTTCTCTTTAAAATGAATTTACTGACAGAAGAAGAATACAAATGCGTAGTAAAAATAGTTTTGAAAGAATCTGAAAACATTTTGCTGACCGCATAAAAAGCTCAAAAAAGATGTAATATTCGCTGGATAGTTTCAAACTATTGTGATATTGTTGTCTTGCAAAAATCCAAGGAAAGGGCGTTGAAATGGTAGTTACTGAAATACAGCCATCAAAAAATTCAGATAAAAAAATTCGACTTGCAGCCTATTGCAGAGTGTCAAGTGATTCTTCAGACCAGTTAAATTCATTTGCAACTCAGATTAAATATTATACTGACTATTCTAAAATTCACACTGAATATGAATTGGTTGATATTTATGCCGATGAGGGTATATCAGGGACATCTATGAAAAAGCGTGATGAATTCAAAAGGCTCATAAAGGACTGCGAAAAGCATAAGATTGATTGCATAATTACTAAGTCAATTTCAAGATTTGCGAGAAATACAAGTGATTTGTTGACCGTATTAAGAATGCTTAAAGCATTAGGTGTTCGTGTGTATTTCGAAGAACAAGCTCTTGATTCCGAAAAAATGAATGCTGAATTATTTGTAACACTTCCCGGTCTTGCCGCACAGCAGGAATCACAGAATATATCGGATAATATGCGGTGGAGTTATCGTAAACGAATGGAGTCAGGGGCTTTTAATACTACATACCCAGCCTTTGGTTATCGATTGTCAAACAATGAGCTTATAGTTAACGAAGATGAAGCAAAAAACAGTAAGAACAATATTTGCTCTGTATTTACAAGGTATGGGAAAACAAGCCATAGCAAATACACTGAATGAAAATCAAATTCCGTCCCGAAAAGGTAAATGGCATTGCTTTACGGTAGATTATGTTCTTAATAATGAAAGATATATGGGAGATGCATTACTACAAAAAACATATACAACAGAAGCATTACCATTTGCGAGAAAGAAAAATAAGGGTGAATGTGCAAAAATACTATATAGAAAACAGCAATGTTGCAATTATCTCCAAAGAAACATTTAACGCAGTAAAGGAACTACAAAAAAGGAGAAGTGTACAACATTTAACAAATTCATATCCATTAAGCAAAATTATTAAGTGTAGTGAATGTGGCCACAATTACAGACGGATAGTAATCAACAACAAAGCGTATTGGGGCTGTTCATATAAAGCGTCGCTGAAAACAGATTGTACAACACAAACACTTCTTGAAACTGATATATATGACGCATACATTACGATGATGAGCAAACTGAAAAGATATAAATCGGAAATTCTCGACAATATGATTAGTCAGCTTGAGTACATAGAAAATATATCAAATCCAAATCAGGCAACAATATCCGCTATAGATAAACAGATAGCCGATTTAAGCTCACAGAACATTATGGTTGCAAGACTCCGCACAAGAGGAATATTAAGTGAGAGTGAATACTCGAAGCAGACTCTTGAAATCAACTCAAAAATCTCAAAGCTGCGAAGTGATCGCAAGGTTCTGCTAAATGATGATTCAGCAGAGGAAACAATCAGCAATCTGAAACATCTGAGTGAAATAATAGATAAATTCGACTACCGTGAACAATTCAACGAGGAAATATTCAGTGACACAGTTGAACTGATTAAAGCAGACTATGATCATAAGCTTGTATTCACCTTAACAGGTGGACTTGAATTAACTGAGATTATTAGATGAAAGGACAAAAAATGAAAAACAGGACGGTTAAATACGGATATGCTTATCAAAACGGCATTATCACAATAAATCCGACAGAATCAATGACAGTGAAAAGAATATTTGATTTATATATCAGTGGGTTGTCATTACTGAAAATCGCACAGCTTCTGACTTCGGAGAACATTGAATATATGCCCGGAGAAGTATCGTGGAACAAAGGGAAAATTAAGAGAATAATTGATGATGATATTTACACAGGAATCGATTTATACCCTTCTGTAGTCAGTAAAGAAACATACGATAAGGCAAATAAAGTGAAAACTGCAAGAGATACTCAAAAGAATGTTGACAGAGAGTCGGATATATACAAACTCAATGTACCGATATTATGTGCCAACTGCGGTTCGCCCTTAAAGCGAAACCACGAAACAAGGTGTGTTCAGGGTACTCGATGGATTTGCAAAAACAACGATTGTCATAATATAATACATCTCAACGATGATACTTTGCTTAAAGAAACAACCCACTTGCTAAACACTATAATCAAAAATCCCGATTTAATAAAAGAGGATAACGGCTGTGGCGTTATCAGTAACGAAACCGTAAGGATTGAAAATGAGATTAGAAAAATTCTTGAACACGGAAAAATTAACAAAGACAGCATTACAGAGATGATATTCAGAAACGCTTCCATAAAGTATTCTAATATAAATTCGATAAATCATATAACGGAAAAGCTGAGATCAGACTTCAACACAAGTCCGCTTTCAGCTTTTTCATTATCGCTATTCTCAAAAACAGTTACCGCAATAACCCTTGACAAAAGCTATATAAAGATAACGCTAAAGAATAATCAAAAAATCGGAGGTGCACTATGGAACAAACAGTATTGCAGCGAAAGGTCAACTACATAGCCCCAAAAATAAAGACCGAAACTGATGCCGAAAATTCCTACAGACAAATTCGGGTAGCCGCATATTGCCGTGTATCTACTCAAATGGAAGAACAGCTCAACAGCTATGAAGTTCAGGTAAAGCATTATACCGACAAAATCAACAGTGAGCCAAAATGGTCTTTTGCAGGGATCTATGCAGATAAAGGTATCTCGGGAACAAGTGCCAAAAAGCGAGATGAATTTATGAAGATGATTCGAGCCTGCAAGCGGCACAAAATTGATATGATTATAACGAAATCAATATCAAGATTTTCACGAAATACACTTGACTGTCTGAAATATATAAGAATTCTGAAAGAACTCAATGTTGATGTGTATTTTGAAGAACAGGGACTGCACAGTAAGGATGCAGGCGCCGAATTCTATATTACAATCTACGGCAGTATAGCACTGAGTGAAGCAGAAAATATCAGCGCCAATGTAAAATGGGGCAAGCAACAAAGTGCAAAGGAAGGCAAGGTGTCATTCTCCTATAACTCATTTCTTGGATACAAAAAAGGAGCAGACGGAAAACCAGAAATCGTTGAAGATGAAGCGAAGGTTGTCAGAGAAATATTTGATAAATATCTTGAGGGTGAAAGTGTAAGAACAATAGCTAAATATCTGACTGCCAATCAGATTGCCACCCCCACTGGAAAGGAAGTGTGGCATTACGGTACTGTCAAATCAATTCTATCAAATGAAAAGTATAAGGGTGACGCTCTCATAAATAAGACATATGTAGTTGACTGTATCTCAAAAAAGGTTAAAAGAAACAACGGAGAAAGGGCTCAATACTATGTAGAAAACAATCACCCTGCCATTATCTCCCCCGAAAAGTTTAATCGAGTGCAGGAAGAAATGGCGAGAAGAACAAGTAAGAAAAAGGTTAAACAAATAGGCACAAAAACCGAGTTGGGCAAATACTCAAGTAAGTACGCTCTGTCGGAACTGCTCATATGTGGTGAGTGCCACACTCCCTATCGCAGATGCACTTGGACTACAACAGACGGCAAAAAGAAAATAATGTGGCGATGTATTAACCGACTTGATTACGGCAAAAAGTATTGTCACCACTCCCCGTCAGTTGAAGAAAGTGTATTGCAAAATGCCATTGTACAAGCTGTTCAGAATAACATCGGCAAATGCTCGGAAGTGCTTGAAAAATTAAAGCAACACATTAAAATGGGACTTTCAGGCGAACAAACTGAAGATAAAACAATAGATATTCAAATAGAAATTGCAAGGTTAGACAAAGAATATGTCGATTTGCTTAATCAGATAACTGCCGATATTGAGAATGCAGAAGCTTTGGAATCACAGCTTGAAGAAATCATAATTAAGAAACACAGCTTACAAAACGAATTGCAAATATATGAAAACTCAAACAGCAAACAGGCAAATACAAAAACAAGACTTGATGAAATCTTCCAAATCATAGAAGGACTTAAAAACCATCCTATGGAATTTAACGATGTAATTATCAGACAAATAATCGACTGCATAATCGTAGAATCAAAAGAGAAAATCAAGGTGGTATTTGTTGGTGGGTATGAGGTGGAACAAAGGCTGTGTTCTGATTGAGGGTGAAGTTCGATTTATATCAGAAAAATAAGCATATATATAGTGATGCCTTAAACAGACACTTATAATAAACTCTAAAAGATTTGTCCCAATATATTGATTTATGTCCCAGAACGTGCTATAATTAAAAATATGAGAGGTGATGTGTTTTGAAAAAGCAAAATGTTATCAATCTGATAAAATATCATGTTGAAAGAAACGAAAATGCTTTTAGAAACGAAGCAATAAATATAGCAAGATATTTTGACAGTATTGGAGATGAACAGTTGGCAGAATATATTATGAGTTTGATTGCTGAATCTAATTTGTATACACCTCAAAGCAGCGATTTTGAAAGTGAATTTTTAAAACAAATTAACACTAATGTAATGGAACCATTAAATTTACCAACTGAAATTTCAGAAGATATAAAAGGAATTATTAATGCGGTTAATCACAATATCGGCATCAATAAATTTTTATTTGAGGGTCTCCCGGGTAGCGGAAAGACCGAGGCGGCTAAACACATAGCTCGTTTGCTGGATAGAACTTTATTTTGTGTGGATTTTGATAACTTAATTGATAGTAAACTAGGGCAGACTAACAAGAATATAGCAAGTGTATTTAATGAAATTAATATGCTTCCAAATTCAAATAGAGTGGTTGTATTATTTGATGAAATAGATGTAATTGCATTAGATCGAATAAATTCCAATGATGTGCGTGAAATGGGAAGAGTTACTTCAACTATCTTGCGAGAACTTGATCGTCTAACTGATTTAAATAAAGAAATAGTGATTATCGCAACAACCAATTTATTTTCGAACTTTGACAAAGCATTAATTAGACGTTTTGATGCTGTTATTAATTTTAATCGATATAGCAAGAATGATCTAATTGAAGTTGCTGAATATTATTTCTCGGCATTTATCAAAAATTTCAAAGGGATTTCTAAAGATACAAGATTATTTAAAAAAATCTTAAATGCGTCTGACGAATTGCCTTATCCCGGAGAACTGAAGAATATTATCAAAACATCTTTGGCTTTCAGTGATATTAATTCCGGATATGATTATTTAAGAAGGCTTTATAACAGTTTGATTGGTAATCTTGATAAAACCGATATTAACCAATTGTATGGAAAGGGCTTTACGGTAAGGGAAATCGAAAAACTCAAAGGAGAGTCAAAAAGCACCGTATCAAGAAAACTGAATAAGGAGGATGAAACAAATGAATAATGTTTTGGAACTAAAAGGAAACCGTTTTGTTCAAGCACCAAAGAGTGCCAGCGGTGGCGGTCCTGCGATGAATAGTAAAGTAGTTGTTACAAGTCAGAAATTGAAGGAACTAACATCCAAGCTTTTTCAGATTAAAGATTTTTGGGCACACGAAAATAGACCATTTAACGGTATTTTAATTAGTGTGCATTATAATAAAATAGTAGCTAAAAGCAACCGTATTGCCGGTCTGTTTAAAGGAGATCAATCTAATTATGCTATCGTAGGAGCAAAATTTAATGCCGAAAAAACAAAGCATATAATCACCTATTTTTTATCAATTGATGATTTAGATAGCAGTATGGATATGTTATATAAATAAGATGAAATAATATCTTCTGTATTTAAAGATGACATTACTAAAGCAATTTTTGATAATTATGTGACCGATAAAATCAATTTTAAAAAATACGGATTAACAAAAAGTTTATTCAAACAGATAATGGCTGATGTATCATATATTGACGATTTTGAAGTAGAAAAAGCAACTCAACAATTTAAGGAAAGTATCATTACTTTGTATGATACAGGAATGGATACAAAACAACTATTCCACGAAATTGGCATTGATATTTTATCAAGCAGGATTCTCGATAATCGTACGGTTTTCTTAGATGAGAATCAATCTAAAGTTTTGTTTGAAAAGGCTCCTTATCTTGTTTCTATGGCAACAGAAAATTTATCAGACCTGTCCCCTGAAGATTTTATTGAAGATTATCAACAAGATATTGTTCATATTCCATCACCAAGCATTGAGCCTACTATTGGTGTAATTGATACATTGTTTGATATTCGGGTATATTTCAGTGAATGGGTAGAATATCACGACATGGTTGATAAAAACATTCCCAAAAATCCCAGTGATTATCGTCACGGAACAGCGGTATCATCGATTATTGTAGATGGACCAAAGTTGAATCCTTGGCTGAATGATGGATGCGGAAGATTTAGAGTAAGACATTTTGGTGTTGCAGCCGGAGCCCAATTTTCATCATTCACAATTATTAAGCAAATAAAATGTATTATTGCAGAAAATAAGGATATTAAAGTTTGGAATATTTCTTTAGGAAGTAATAAGGAAGTAAATGATAATTTCATTTCAGCCGAAGCTGCAGTATTGGATCAGATCCAAGCCGAAAATGATATAATCTTTGTTGTTGCGGGAACTAATAAGCCAAATGAAAACATTGAAAAAATTGGATCTCCGGCAGACTCAATAAACAGTTTAGTAGTAAATGCAGTAACAAAAAGCGGATTATCAACTAAATACACCAGAAAAGGTCTTGCGCTTTCCTTTTTCGCCAAGCCTGATGTAAGCTATTATGGAGGAAGTGAGGAAAAGTATATTCAAGTTTGCGAACCATTGGGCGCTGCATTTGTAGCAGGAACTTCCTTTGCTGCTCCTTGGATTGCAAGAAAATTATCCTATTTGATTGATGTATTAGGTTTGAACAGAGAAGTAGCTAAAGCAATGATTATAGACTCAGCGAGAGGTTGGAATGAAACACCGACTCCGGAAGAAGTTGCTATTTATGGGCACGGTGTTGTTCCAATCAAAATTGAGGATATCGTCCAGACAAAAGACGATGAAATCAAATTTGTGGTAACAGATATAAGTGAGAAATGGAATACTTATAATTATCATTTTCCTGTTCCGCTTAAAGATGACAGTTACCCTTATTTTGCTAGAGCGACTATGTGTTATTTCCCGATATGCGACAGGTCTCAAGGAGTCGATTATACAAACACTGAGCTTAATCTGCACTTTGGAAGAATAAAAGATAATGGAAAGCTGATCGAAATAAATGACGATAAGCAAAATCAAGAGGATTCGTTGGGAACAGCAAAAAGTTTTATTCTTGAAGGCGAAGCAAGAGAACGATTCAGAAAATGGGATAATGTAAAGTATATATCAGAGAAGCCAAAGAGTAGAAAAATCCCCAAAAAATCGTACAAAAATAAAAAGTGGGGAATGGAAATAAAAACAAATAATAGGTTAGATCCAAAAGATGGTGTGGGACTTCGTTTTGGAGTTGTAGTGACGCTGAAAGAAATGTATGGCGTTAACAGGATTGATGAATTTATCAGAAATTGCAATTTGAACGGTTGGCTGGTTAATAAGATTGATATTGAAAATAGAATTGATATCCATGAGAAAGTTAATGAAGAAATCGAATTTAGCTGAAAATGACATCAAAATTCTAACCTAATTCTTTAAATTGAAGAAAATCTTTCAATTTGTGAAAACATATTTTATGCTCTCCCCCCTTGCAAATTTAAATAATCTGAACATTTTGAATGATTGGTAAAGTAATTCGATTTTTGTATGTTATTGAAAAACATTATATGAGGTGATTTTATTTGTTTGAGGATTATGCATCAGTTTTTGATTTAGGTGATATTTTACCAAGAGATAAATCAAGATTAAGAGAAGATATAGGGATGAAAAAGAAAATAGGAAAATTTTCAAAAGAAATTAGAGAGATAACTAAGCAAGAAACTTGTTATTACTGCGGTAATAAGTTTACCAGCTTTTGTAATTCTCATTCTATACCTGCATTTGTTTTAAGAAATATTGCAGAAAATGGCGAGGTGCTTACCCTAAATGCCTTTATTGATAATCCCATATTTAAAGTTGACAAAGGTGTTAATCAGGCAGGAACATTTAATTTAATTTGCAGAAATTGTGATAGTAAGATTTTTTCAGAATATGAAAATCCGGAAAATTATTGTAATGTTCCAACACAAAAAATGCTTGGGCAAATAGCTTTGAAAAATAACTTAATGGCTATAAGTAAAAGAATGTTTGAAATTAACTTATATGATAAGGCAGAAAAAGAACTTGGTTTACCATCAGAATTAAGGCGAGTAAAGAATGAAACAAATACTTTGGATTTAAATGAATATATTGAAAGCTATAAAAAGGCTAAAAAATCTATAGACAAAAATAGTACTTCGGATTACTATCTATGTTATTATGAAAAATTAAATTATGTGGTACCGATAGCTTTTCAAGGTGCAATAGCGTTAATTGCAGATTTCAATAGAAATATTATTAATAATATTTATAATATGTCTCCCGAATATAAAGTGAAAATATAAACATATGCGTATTCCCATTACAAAATGAAACCGCAGTTTTTATGTTTATAGAAAGCGGAGATAAGCGTTATAGGAATTTCTATAGGCAGTTTAACAAGTTGGATAGAGATGATAGATTATTAGCATTAACCTATATAATGTTATCTTATTCTGAAGAAGTGTATTTTTCAAAGCGAATTGAAAAAGAGATATTTCCCAACGAGCAACTTCAAAAAATTAGCAGAAATACGTCGGAAATATTATCTCCTACTCCTTTTGTTGATCCTATATTAGTAGCAAAGGAAGCTTATGATTTATCTAAAAGAAAACTTATTCCAAATCTTCTTTTAGAAAAGTACAAGATAAATTAATTTGTGGTAGAGAATTTATACGCTCTCTGCATTGATTAGCAGTAATATACTAATGTATTAGGGACATATCAAGCGTTTTTGCTAATAATTATTTTCGTTTTCGTTGGTTCGAAACTACCATAAAAATTGGCAAAAACATCTTTTTTGCTCAACCCTGACAAAATCCGTTCTCATTGAGGACGGATTTTTATTTTTGCCTGTATGTTGCTTATGCTTGCTTTGGTGGCGGCATCTTATTTTTCTGATATTACTTTAACTGTTGCAATGACGCCAAGCGACTTCGTATGGCAGGGGTTTATGCAAGGTAATAAAGATGGCTGTAAAGAATGGCCTATTGAGGGTGAATCTACATTATCGTGGCATGGAAAACCTCTTGATTATATGCCTTTTGTGTATAAACACCCTGATTATTGGAAAGTGATAGAACAGGAAACAAAAGGAACAGGCAATATTCTGTGTTCAAGAAAACTTTTTGATGATTCCGAAAAAGCGTATAATCTCACCGAAAAAGAAATGATTAAGGTTGAAAATATTTGCGGAAAGTTATGTTTAATCGGTGCAGATGATGATACTTTATGGAATACGGGAAAGTATATAAGACGAATGGACGAGCGATTAAAGAAAACACCTCATAAGTGTGATTACGAGGTGCTTGTGTACAAATACGGCACTCATTTTGTGTTCCCTGAAACATTAATTAAATTACTTGTGCCGGGCTTTTCAAAATTTGTTATGAAATTTATTTTTAAATCAGCTAAATAGCATGCCGATGAATGTCGGCAGACAAGAATTGATATTGATTTAAAATTAAGAAAGGTTATGCGTGAATGGAATAATATGTGATTCTAAAAATATTATCCAAATATTCAAAACAATATAAATAATTAAGACAGTAAACCGCCGCTCAGTAAAAATCTGAGCGGCGGTTTTAGGCTTTAGGTTAAATTATTTTAGCGGATTGATTTTATTCAAGGTCCCAAAAGTCATAATAAGCATTTTCTTTTGCTTCGGTTTGCTCTATCGGAGAAAGTGTGGAAGTTGTAATTACATCTTCGTTATTTATTTCCTGGTATAATTATAAATGATATTATCAAAATCTGCAATTATTATAAATGGAAAAGCAAAATTTGACTTATTATTAACATCAGTTACATTTACAATTGCCGTTTGTAATGCTATACTGATTTTGTAATACGAAAGTATTATATTATGAAACGGAGATGGTGATGATGAAGACATTTAATTGGGCAACACTTGGTTGCGGTGTAATTGCAAACGAGCTTGCGCAAGCAATGCAGAGCCGTGGACAAAAGCTGTACTCTGTGGCAAACAGAACTCACGAAAAAGCGGTTGCTTTTGCCGAAAAGTACGGTATTGAAAAGGTTTATAACAGCATTGACGAGCTGTTTGAAGATGAAAATGTTGATATTATTTACATTTCTACACCGCATAATACACATATTTCTTATTTAAGAAAGGCGCTGAAAGCGAAAAAGCATGTGCTTTGCGAAAAATCAATAACGCTTAATTCGGAAGAACTTGAAGAGGCAATAAAACTTGCAAAGGAAAATAATGTTGTGCTTGCCGAGGCTATGACAATTTACCATATGCCGATTTATAAAGCGCTCAACGAAAAAATACAGTCGGGCGATTTGGGCGAGTTAAGACTTTTGCAGATGAATTTTGGCAGTTACAAAGAATATAATATGAAAAACAGATTTTTTAACAGAAATCTTGCAGGCGGTGCAATGCTTGATATTGGCGTATATGCGCTTTCTTTTGTAAGATGGTTTATGACCTCTTGCCCTAATGAAGTGCTCTCACAAGTCAAATATGCGCAAACGGGAGTTGATGAACAGGCAAGTATTCTTCTTAAAAACAAAGAGGAAGAGATGGCGTCTGTGATACTTTCACTGCACGCAAAACAGCCAAAGCGTGGCACAATTGCTTTTGACAAAGGATATGTTGAAATTTTTGAATATCCGAGAGGACAGAAAGCGGTTATAACATACACAGATGACGGACATACAGAAACTGTAAGTGAGGGCGAAACCAAGAATGCCCTGCTTTATGAAGTTGAAGATATGGAGCAAACGGTTGCAGGTAACGCTGACTTAATGCACCTTGATTTTACAAGAGATGTAATGAAAATTATGACCGATATTCGCAAAGAATGGGGAATGACCTACCCGGAAGAAGAGTAACGGTTATTCATTAACGGTTGAGTTATTATGGTTTAGCAAATTGTTTTATCAAGCAATTATAAAAGGTAAAAGGCTTGACCTGAATTTAAAAATTATTTCGCTTAATTTGTGCGAAAATCATAATTTCCCCCAACTTTTGATAAAGAATCTTTCTTATTTTTCGGATTTACCCCAACTATTGACATAGAGCCGAAAAATATAGGATTAATTATCGGTTTGCAAACGCTGCTTCAATGAAAAACGACTGCCCGCAGACAGTCGCTTTTTGTTATATATTCCAGAATCCGAGTAAGATTGCAAAGTAGTGAAAAACACTGCCTGCAATGGTGAAGAGATGCCATATTGAGTGAAAGTATTTTACCTTTTTTATTGCGTAAAATATAATTCCGAGTGTATAGAAAGCTCCGCCGATTATTAAAAATACAAGTGAAATACTCGGCATTGATGCAATAAGCGGTTTTATGGCAAAGATTATTACCCATCCCATTGCCACATAGCAGAAAATTGACGGTATTCGTGCTTTTTCAAGGTTAATTGAATTCATTACAATTCCGAATATTGCCGCACCCCACACTATTCCGAATAATATCCAACCTACTGCGCCTTGCAGATAGTAAAGAGTAATGGGTGTGTATGTTCCCGCAATCAGCAGAAAAATTGTATTGTGGTCCATTATTCTGAAAAAAGCCTTGGCTTTTTTGTTTGTAAACGAATGATAAAGAGTTGACATTGTGTAAAGAATAATCAGCGAAGCACCGTATATACACGAGCTGACAATTCCCCATACATCGGTGTGGATTACCGAGGCGACTATCATTACTGCTGTTCCGGCAACAGACAGGCAAGCGCCCACACCGTGCGATACAGAGTTAAAAATTTCTTCTCCGAGTGTGTATTTTCGTTTTTCAGACATTGTATGCCTCCAAGTATTGTTGAATTATTTTATTATACATTTTATATTGATTTTGTTCAATATCCTGAATAATGCAAATTGTAAAATCTAAAGCGTTTGCTATTGACTTTCGGCATAACAGATTTATTGATTTTTATAAAAATATTGAATTATGCAAGAATTGAATATATAATAAGGGTATAATGAAATTGGCGGTGAATTTATGGAAAAAATAAGATTTTTGGAATGTCTTTCAAAGCAATATCCGACCATAGACAGTGCTGCAACGGAAATTATTAATTTGCAGTCAATTTTAAATTTGCCAAAGGGAACAGAGCATTTTTTGTCTGATATTCACGGCGAATACAAAGCCTTTGCCCATGTACTGCGCAACGGGTCGGGCGCTGTGATGAAAAAGATTGACGATGTCTTCGGCGATACTCTTTTTGAAGACCAAAAAGAAGATTTGGCTTCACTTATTTATTATCCGTCAGAAAAATTACAGTATGTAAAAAATCAGGGCAGAGCCGACAGCAGTTGGTATCGCACAACGCTGTACAGACTTGTGTCTGTGTGTCAGATTGTATCTTCAAAATACACACGCTCAAAGGTCAGAAAAGCTATGCCTGAAAATTTCAGATATGTTATTGAGGAACTTATAACTGAGAAAAAAGAAGTCCTCAATAAAAAGGCTTATTATGATGAAATTATAAATACAATTATAGAGATAGGTTGTGCGGACGAGTTTATAGTTGAGATGTCAAACCTTATTCAAAGGCTTGTTATCGACCATCTGCATATTATCGGCGATATTTATGACAGAGGCTACGGCTCGCATTTTGTAATGGACAGCCTGATGAATTATCATTCGCTTGACATTCAGTGGGGAAATCACGATGTATTGTGGATGGGTGCTTTTGCTGGTCAGCATGCCTGCATTGCCAATATTGTGCGTACAAGCCTTTTGTACGATAATCTTTCCGTGCTTGAAAACGGTTACGGAATCAGTATGATGCCGCTTGTACTGTTTGCAATGGAAACCTATGCAGACGATCCGTGCGCTCAGTTTACAATTCGCAGTCGCCACGGCAGTGAAATGGATACTCAAACTGTGCTCGCAATGAAAATGCACAAGGCTATTACGATTATTCAGTTTAAACTTGAGGGACAGCTAATAGCAAAACATCCCGAGTATAATATGGATAACAGACGCTTGCTTGACAAAATTGACGCAGACAAAGGAACGGTTACAATTGACGGTAAGGAATATCCTATGCTTGACCGATATTTCCCGACAATTGATTTTAATAATCCTTATGAGCTTACAAGTGAAGAACAGTCGGTAATTGCAAAGCTATGCAATTCATTTGTGAACTGTTCAAAGCTGAAATCACATATTAATTTACTTTTGCAAAAAGGAAGTCTTTATAAGGTTTGTAATAATAATCTGCTTTTCCACGGTTGTATTCCGATGAATGAGGACGGCAGTTTCAGAAATATAAATCTTTTTGGTGAAGATTTATGCGGAAAAGAACTTTACGATGAACTTGAGCGCTGCGCCAGAAAAGCGTTTTTCTCCGTGAATGAAGAAGAAAAGCGAGTGGGCAGGGACATTTTGTGGTTCTTGTGGAACGGTGCGGATTCTCCGCTGTACGGCAGGGATAAAATGACTACATTTGAACGGTATTTTATCGCAGACGAGAGCACCCATAAAGAAATAAAAGATGTTTATTACAGACTCTTTAATGATGAAGAGGTTGTAGACAGAATTTTTAAAATGTTCGGTATAAATGGCGACAATGCTCATATTATAAACGGTCATGTGCCTATTCACCATACGGAGGGCGAAAGTCCCGTTAAATGCAACGGCAAGATTATTATAATTGACGGCGGATTTTCTCAACCGTATCATAAAGTTACGGGTATTGCGGGTTATACGCTGATTTATAATTCATACGGTTTAATGCTGACCGCTCACGAGCCGTTTAAATCGGTTGATTATACAATCCGCAGCGGCAGAGATATGCAGACAAATCAGGTAGCGACCGAGGTCAGCCAAAAGAGAATACTTGTGGGGGATACCGACAACGGCAAAAAAATACGAGAGAACATAAAAGATTTAAAAGACCTCATAAAAGCCTATCGCAACGGTACACTAAGACAAAATCAGAAGAATTAAAATAAAGCCGAGCTCTTGATTGAGTTCGGCTTTGCTTATACAAAAAATCAGGACATTTCCACATTGGAAATGTCCTGAAAAATTTTTAACCCTTTACGGCACCGGCTACAACGCCTTCGATGATATATTTCTGACAAGCAAAGTAGAAAATAATTATCGGAATAATACTTAGCACGATAAGCGCCATAATGGCACTTGTGTCTGTGTGACCGTAGCTACCGTTAAGATACTGAATATGAATAGGAATGGTTTTGTAAAGCGACTTATCAAGAATAAGATAAGGGAGAAGATAGTCGTTCCAGATCCACATTGTTTCGAGAATACCAACCGAAATAAATGTAGGTTTCATAATCGGAAGAACTATGCCGAAGAAAGTTTTTAGCGGACCTGCGCCGTCAACATCGGCCGCCTCCTCAATTTCAATCGGAATAGATTTTACAAATCCCGAGAACATAAACACCGCAAGACCTGCACCGAAACCGAGGTAAATTACAAGAATACCTACAGGGTTTGTGAGGTGAAGATTGTCGGCTGTTTTTGCAAGAGTAAACATAACCATCTGGAAAGGTACTACCATTGAGAAAATGCAGAAGTAGTAGATGATTTTGCAGATAATTGAGTTTGATCTCTGTAAATACCATGCACACATTGATGTGCAGAGCAAAATCAGAAATACACCGCCAACGGTAATAAAAAGTGAGCATAAAATGGTTTTCCAAAATGGGAAGTTACCGAAGAACATACCTGTAATATAGCTCTTAAGTCCGTAAAAAGTTTCTGCATTCGGCAATGCAAACGGATACTTACTGATACCTGCATTTGTTTTAAACGAGTTCATAAGAACAATAAAAACAGGTGCAACATAAAATACAGAAATTATTGAAAAAATAACTGTGAGTATTTTCATACCCTTTGTTTGCTTTTTCTTAGGCGGCTTTTCTTTTTTAGCCTTAACTTTTGTTGCAGGAGCAACTTTAGTTGTTTCGTTAGCCATTACTGCTGCACCTCCCTCTTTCTTGTAAAGTAAAGCTGTGCAAGAGCGATAATTACTACAATTACAAAGAAGATTACAGCCTCTGCCTGTCCAACACCTCTTGAGTTCTGGTTAGCGTAGAATGTGTTGTAAATATTGAGAGCCATCATCTGTGTCTGATAAATCATTGTACCGCTTGTTTCAGATAAAACGCCCGGAGCACCGCCTGTGAGGGCAAGGTTCTGGTCAAACAATTTAAATGAGTTTGTAAGTGTAAGGAATGTACAAATTGTAATTGATGGAGCCATCATTGGAAGAGTTACATTTGTAAGTAACTGCTTTTTGTTTGCACCGTCTATTTTTGCTGCTTCATAGAGGTCGGACGGAACGCTTTGGAAACCAGCTATGTAAATAATCATCATATATCCGGCTTGCTGCCAGCACATAAGAATTATAAGTCCCCAAAAGCCGAAGTTAGCATCAAGCACAATGTTTGTGCCGAAATTCTGTAAAATACCGTCAAATATAAGTTTCCAAATGTAACCGAGAATAATACCGCCAATAAGGTTTGGCATAAAGAACACGGTTCTGAAAACATTTGAGCCTCTTATGCCAAGCGTAAGAGCATAGGCGACAAAGAAAGCGATTGCGTTAATGAGAATTACCGATACTACCACAAAAAGTGCGGTAAACCAGAATGAGCGGATAAACGATTCGTTCTGAAAAGCTTTTATGTAGTTGTCAAAACCTACCCAGGTTGCATTACTTGTTGTACGAAATTTACAGAACGAAAGGTATATGCCCTGAAAGAATGGGTATATAAAGCCGATCATAAAAGCAATAAGAGTAGGCACAACAAAAACAAGAAAATATATTTTTCTGCTGCGTTTTTTAAACATATTTTTACCTTTCTGTCAAACTTTCTGTCAAAAAAAACAGGGGAGACGATGCCGCCTCCCCTGCCATACATTTTAACCTTTAATGATTAATGGATTTACGGATTAGCCGTTAGCCTTAGCGTATTCTGTAGCCCAGCCCTGTACGAATGCTGTCTTAACATCGTCCCATGAGCCTGTGCCTGCTGCATACTGTGTAAGAGCTGTACCTACGCCGTTTTTCCAGTCTTCACTTGGCATTGTTGTAAAGTTCCAACTTACCGGAGTTTTGCCAGCTGCTGTGTATTCAGCATCAGCCTTTACAAATACATTGGTAGCTTCCTTAGCGTTCTTGAAAGGAATTACAAAGCCCATATTGTCAGCCATTGCAGATGTACCTGCTTCGCTTGTTACACACCAATTTACAAATTCGAGTGTAGCGTTGATGTCATCTTCACTTGCGTTTTTGTTTACACACCAGTAGTTCTCAGAACCTGTGCAAAGTCCCTGGTTCTCTTCGCCGTCAACACCGATGTAAATCGGGAGCATACCGAGATCGTCGTCTGTAAGACCTGCGTCCTTAATACCTGTGTATTCCCAAGTACCGTTCTGATAGAATACAGCCTCGCCTGATGTAAACTCTGTTACAGCGTCTGTAGCTGTCTTGTTTGCAAGATCAGTCGGAGCACAAGTTGAATCTGTGATGTAAAGATCAAAGATGTTCTTGTAGTTGTCAAGGTATGTACCCTTGATAGCGTCTGTAGATGTAATACCGTCTGCCTTGTACTCATAGTAGATTGGGAGGTTAGCAAGGTGAGTCTTGAATCTCCAGTCTGAAGATGAATCCATACCTGCTGATGTAAATGCACCCTTAACGCCAAGGTCAGATGCGTGAGCCTGAATTTCGTCTGCAACAGTCTTTAAAGCTGCAAAGTTGTTGAGCTTGTCAATTGATTTAATTGTTGCAAAATCAGAATCAAAATATTTCTTAAGAAGTGTCTTGTTGTAAATAATACCGTATGTTTCTACAACATAAGCAATGCCGTAAACGCTGTCGCCTTCTTTAAGAGCAAAATCCTGATTTGTTAGCTGTGAATAAAGCTTCGAATCTTTAAGGTCATAGCAATAATCTTTCCAGTTTGCAAGACCTACAGGGCCGTTTACCTGGAAGAGTGTAGGAGCGTTGTCCTTATCCATTGCAGCTGTAAGGGTTGATTCGTATGTACCCTCGGCAGCAGTTTCAACAGTAACCTTAACGCCTGTTTCTTCTGTATACTTAGCTGCTAAAGCCTGCCAATCCTTGTCCTGCTCAGGTTTAAAGTTTAAATAATAAACCGAACCTTTTTTAGCGCCGTCTGATTTGCTACCGCTGTCGCTTGAACTTGAGTTGCCGCCGCAGCCTACGAGTGATGTTGCAGCCATGAGAGCAGCAACGGAAAGAGCAGATGCTCTTATGATTGTTGACTTTTTCATAATTTTCACCTTAATTTCAATTATTTACTCTTTGCGAGCATTGTGAAAAGCAATCCTTGCTTTTCTTCGTTATCACAAGGATAACATATTTTTGTCACAGTTGCAAGAGTTTTTTGAAAAAAGTTTAAAAAATTTATATCTGTTTTTAAAACATGGTGTTGTGTAAAATGAATAATTACAAAAAATTACGGCAAATTTTTCAGTGGAAATCTGACTTGTTTCGCCGTAATCACATCAAAACAGCATAAATAATCGGTTAAATTTACAGTTTTGTAATTTATTAATGTTAAATTACTATTGCTATAAAAGCTTATAATGTGGTAGAATTGTATTAATATCTTTTAAAAGAGAAGGTTTTTATGAACAGTTTTTCAAATAGTGCTTTTGCACGGTTTTTTACTGAATTTCCCAAATTACTGCTTGCCCAACTTATCAATGCAGTTGCGTTTGCGGTATTTACGGCGTTGTTTGTTTTGATAGGTTACCTTACGGGTTTTAACAATATTATAGTATGGTGTCTGGGAATCATTCCGTCAATGCCTTTTTTTGCAGGACTTGTTATGACGGTGCGAAAAATAGGAATTGAAAAAAAGGATGTACCGGTTGCAAAAACATTTTTCGGTACAGTTAAAGAGAATTTTAAGGCGTTTTTATTGCACGGAGTTGTTACTTACGCAATTATTGCTTGTTCGATATTTGCGTTTATGTATTATTTTTCATTGCTCGGTTCAAGTCTTGTATACGGTTCAATGCTTACCGTATATGTTCTGTTTTCGCTTATTCTTACATCTATGATGTTTTATGTGCCGATAATGTCGGTTACGTATGAACTGAAAATATCAGATATTTATAAAAATTCTTTTATACTTGTTTTCGGTAATATCCTTAAAAATATTCTTGCAATGCTTTTCTTTATTGCTGTATCGCTTGGTTTTATATTATGGATTGCCGCAGCAGAGGGAGCAATGCTGGTGATTGCAATAACAGTTGCGGTTTTATTCTATCCCTTGATAGCAACTTATGGTGTGAATGTCATAATAGCAAAGGGATTACAGGAAAATGTTGGTTCTTTTACAGGTAAAGATTTATTGGTTGATAAAGAATTTGAAGAAAAAGTAGAGAAAATAGTTGAACAGCAGGCAGTCGAAAGAGCAGACAGCAGTAATGATTATGTCTTTGTAAACGGAAAAATGATTAAGAGAGAATCAAATACTACAGACAGTAAAACAGAAAAAAATAATATAAAATTACGCTCCGCATAGGTTGTCGGCTGACCTGTGCGGAGTTTTGCTTTTGTACTTTTTTTAAGTGGGAATATTATGGTTTAACATAGTATTACAAAAAATATAAGACTATAACAAAGTATTTTGCTAAACCTTATTTTAACTCCTTTACTCAGATATAAAAACGGAATAAAAAAGACACCCTCATTACTTGAAGATGTCTTTTCGGAAAAATGGTATAAAATGAAAAAACTACTAACTGTTTTTAGAAATATAAATTTGCAATGCGGTTGCATCATTAACATCAATTTGTCCGTCAGTGTTATAGTCCGCCGCAAGTTTTTGCGATTCTTTTGCATCAAGTGAATTTGTGCAAATCATTTGTAAAAGAGTAACATCAAGAATTGAAAGATTGCCGTCCTCATTAATATCACCTAATAAAAATTTAGGAGGAATTAACAAATCAGTGTTTACTTTGCCAAAACCAATATCAAGTTTTTCCTGTTTGTTTTCAGGCAAAACATTAAGTTTAATAATATTTGCATCGTCTAACGGGATTTTTTTTTACATCTACAAGAAAATTTCCGTCGTTATCAACTTTCATACCATAGATGTATGCATAGTTTGAAGTATTGATTTTATTTGTAACTTGGGTTACCGTTCCGTTTGCAGTATTGTTTTTGCATACAAAATTGTTAAGGTTAAAATAGATATTGCCGTTGTATTCGTCTGTACTTACAAAACTGTCGTGCCAATAGCTTAAACCACCGTTGGTGTACCATTTATCGGAAATATCCGCTACAGGTTCTGCATAACCGGTTTCGGGATTGAAAGCAACAAGTTTTTTTGAGTTTTTACCGCTGTTGCTATTGTCTGCGGCATAAAAAAGATTATTTGAGTAACAGAATTTTGTGTTAAGATTTTTGTAATATGAGTTATCATAAGCGGTGCCGGTACAAGAATTGTTTGTTTTAAATCCGTAATGCACCGAAATATCCGACGAGGTTTTAATTGCGCTGTCGCTCAACAGAAAATATTTGTGTGACACAAAACCGTATCTGTCGGGCGTAGGATCATCAAATGTAGCGTCAATATGATAATAATTTCCGCCAATTTCAGCGAGATTCCAAATATGATTCATTTGAGAGGATTCAACAATTTCGGAATTAATACCTACTTTTTCAAGCAAATAAGACATTGAGCTTGCATAGCCCTGGCAATTTGCATATCCGTTTACAATACAATCATAAACGGAAGTACGGGTATATTGTGCGTCAGGTGAATTTGAGTATTCACAGTTAAGTACAATTTCATCGTGAATTATTGCGGCTTTTTGAAAATCAGTCATATTCGGCTGAATTTTTGCAAGAATTTCATTTGTCTTGCTTTCAAGCTCGCTTCGCATTTGTACAACCTGTTCGTTTGAATATATATATGTAGGAATAACTCTTGCTACGCAAGAACCGATTGCAAGACCGTAGGTGGTTTTGCTTACATAGAAAAGGCCGGGGCTTATTTCCGATACCGTGCGCATAGCTTTTTTTATATCATTTATAGATAATTGATATTTTTCAACATCAATTTCGCTGTTCAAATTTTCCATACTGTCTATAAGTGTATTGCAAAGCTCGGAGTTTGAATTGTAAAAATCCTGATTATATGAAATATAGTTTGGGTTGCCTACAGAGGAATCGTTCACAGAGGCTGATGCTGAGATTACAAACATAGGCGCAGTAATTGCAAGTGCTGAAAAAACAGATAACATTTTGTATAAGCGACTGTGTTTTTTCATAATTACAGCCTCCTTTATGAACATAGTAACTAAAAATATTTTATTTACTATTTACATTTTAGCATAAATATAAATATATAACAAGGCAAATAAACTCACAAACTTTGCCGCTTCTTTTTATTATTATCTACAAAAGCCGCAATTTCTGTGTTGCTTTTACATAAATATTTTGTAATAAAATGTCTGATTTCCACAAATGATATTATCTTGCATACACAAGTTGCCACTTTCATATAATTTACCATAAACCATTCGGAGGGGAATTTATGAAAGGTATAGTTGAGGAACGGGCGGCAATGCTCGGCGAATATATAATAGAAAGCAAGGCAACCGTAAGAAAAGCCGCTAAAAAATTCGGAATTTCAAAGTCAACAGTACATAAAGATGTAAGCCAAAGATTAAGAAAGGTAAATCCTGCATTGTACAGAGAGGTGCGGCAAATACTCGAAACCAACAAAAGCGAAAGACATATAAGAGGCGGAATGGCAACAAAGAATAAATATTTACTTAAAAAACAGGCACAGGAGAGGGAAAAATTAAAAAATAGTGAACAAAATCAGTGAAAAGTTAATTTGTTTGCTTTACTTTTATAAACATATGATGTATAATGAAGTTTAGCATTTAATTACAAATATAAATTTTATGGTATTTTTATATACTTATTGTTTTCACTGAATATCCCGTTACAAGGAGAAGTTGAAATGAGAAAAATTCCGTTTTCGCCGCCTGATATTACACAGGCAGAAATTGACGAGGTTGTAAAGGTTTTAAAGTCGGGCTGGATTACTACAGGTCCCGAAACAAAACTTTTTGAAAGCCGTATTGCAGAATATTGCAATGTTGAGCGTGCGGCTTGCCTTTCTTCACAAACCTCTTGCGCAGAACTTACACTTCGTATTCTCGGTATCGGACCGGGCGACGAGGTAATTTTACCTGCATATACTTACACAGCTACAGCGTCTATAGTTTATCATGTCGGTGCAAAGCCCGTTATGATTGACTGCAAAAGCGGCAGCTTTGAGATGGATTATGACAAAATGGAGGCTGCCATAAATCACAACACAAAGGCAATCATTCCTGTTGACCTTGCGGGTGTTATCTGCGATTATGACAGAATTTTTGAGGCTGTTGAACGACAGAAAAGCGTGTTTAAGCCAAAGAATGAAATTCAGGAGAAATTCGGAAGAGTAATTGTTATGGCAGACGGCGCACATGCCTTTGGCGCAAGAAGAAAAGGCAAAATGTGCGGAGAAATTGCCGATTTTACAAACTTCAGTTTTCACGCAGTTAAAAATATGACTACTGCTGAGGGCGGCGCAGCCGTTCACCGTCCGCACGAATGGCTTGACGAGGACGACATATACAAGCAGTATATGCTTTTGTCACTTCACGGTCAGACAAAGGACGCTTATCAGAAGAACAAGGTAGCGTCTTGGGAATATGATGTTGTGGATACTCAATATAAATGTAATATGCCGGATGTTCTTGCGGCACTCGGTGTGGTTCAGCTGCAAAGATACGAAAAAATCCTTGAACGCCGTCACGAGCTTATCCGTGTGTATAACGAGGAATTTAAGGATTTGCCTATTCAGGTGCTTAACCATTGCGACGAAAATCACAGGAGCAGCGGTCATTTGTATTTTGTACGCTTTATCGGAAAAGATGACGAGTATCGTAACAAGTTCTACAATATGATGGCGGAAAACGGTGTTATGTGCAATGTTCACTTTAAGCCGCTCCCAATGCTTTCCGCATACAAAAAGAGAGGCTTTAAGATTTCGGATTATCCGAATACCTATAATATGCATAAAAATCAGCTTACACTTCCGCTCAATACAACCATGTCGGACGATGACGCATGGTATGTTATTGAAACTTTTAAACAGTGTATTAATACTTTAAAGTAAAATTTAATGTAATTTAATAAAAACTTCCTTACAGACCGGTTAGGTTAAATTTATATCGGTTTGTAAGGGAATTTTTGTTTTAACATTTATTGACAGTAAAAATAATATATAATGGTCAACTTATTGACAATGCCATTGTGGTTGCATCAATAACTTCTAACAGCACAAGCACATATTCACTTGCAAAGCCGCAGGATATTACAAAGGTGACTGTTACAAGCGAGCAGAGAAAGGCTTTGAAAGACGCTATACTTAACGTTGAGTTTGCAAACGCAAAGCTTTTAACCGCAACAAAGAATAAGCTCAACCGGATTAACGGATATCTTGATCAGCTTACATTGCTCTATGATGCAAATAGCTTTTGACTCTTTGGCGACAGAGAGCTAACCTGATTACAGCTTATCAGTTTGCTATTATTAATCAGGTTGCAGAATAAATCCCATAAAATCAGCCTCCGCTTGATTGCGGAGGCTTTTTGCTGTTAATCTGAGAAGAATTTAAGAGGAATAATTAAAAATTTAGACCAAACTTTTATAATTTTGGCATATAGCTTAGTGATGGCCTGATTGTTACTTCGCTAAAACATTATGATGTGGCATTTTGAGCAGGGAGCATTTTACCTTGTACATCGGTTGTGTAACTGCCTTTTAACAAAATTTGGCTTATCGGCACTATTTCGTATCCCTGTGCTTTTATAGCCTCAATTACCATTGGCAGAGCTTCGGGTGTATTTGTTGCGCCGTTATGCATAAGTATAATACTGCCGTCCTTGAGCTTATTTGTAATATTGAGCGTAATTTGATTTGACGTTGGGTCTTTCCAATCAAGACTGTCAACATCCCACTGCACGCAGTACATATTATTAGCTTTTACCGTTTTTACCACATCGTTGTTGTAGTCACCGTAAGGCGCACGGAACAGGGTAGGGCATTTGCCTGTCAATGCTTTGATTTTTTCGTTGCAAGTCTGAATCTGCGTATTCATATCGTCAACCGACATCTGCGTCATATGCGGATGCGTATTGCTGTGATTGCCTACATCGTGACCACGCTTTGAAATCTCTTTTACAGACTCGGGATATTTTTCTACCCAATCGCCGACAAGGAAAAATGTTGTTTTTACATTGTATTTATCAAGAATATCAAGTAAATGTTCGGTTTGTTCGTTGCCCCATGCGGCGTCAAAAGACAGCGCTACCTGCTTTTTGTCTGTATCAACGCAGTAAATGGGGATTTCTCGCTGTGCGCTTGCGGTCTGAATTGCCTGTACGGTAGAAGTCAAAGCAATTCCGCCCGCAATTACACCAATCAGCAGACAAAATCCAATTGAAAATAAGGTTCGTTTTGTTATTATATAAAGACGCATAAAATCCCCTCCGTATTGACTTTGCTTATGTCAAAGTATATGAAAGGGATTTTTATTTTATTCTATTCGGTTTTAAAATCAGTTTTCAAAATGCCACTTAATGCCGTCTTTTGTATCTTCCACAACAACTTTCATTTCTTTAAGTTTATCACGGATAGCGTCGGCAGTCGCCCAGTCTTTGTTTTTACGAGCCTCGGTACGCTGTGCAATAAGTGACTCAACTTCTTCGTTTACAGGGTTTTCAGATTTATTCTCCTGTGCTTTTGTAAGGTCAAGAGAGAGAACCTTGTCAAATTCACCTATGAGATAAAGTTTAGTTGCATCGCTGATGTTGCCTTTTAATACGCTGTAAACGGCAGTAAGACCGAGTGAAGTGTTAAGGTCGTTGCCGAGAGCGTCATTAAATTCATTAAGATAAGGCTTGGCAGCTTCCATATCAGGCTCTCCGTCAGGAGAAAGTGTAGAAATCTTCTTAATGAGTTTGTCATAAGCGATAGCCGCATTGTCAAGACTGTCATAAGAGAAAGTAAGCGGCTTGCGATAATGGCTCTGTAGGCAGAATAAACGGTAAACAAGAGGGTTATAACCTTTGCTTTCAAGTAAAGATACGGTAAGAAAATCACCCTTTGATTTACTCATTTTACCTCTTGCATCATTGAGGTGGAGTACATGGAACCAATACTTGCACCACTTATGACCGAGGTAAGCCTCGCTCTGTGCAATTTCATTGGTATGATGAGGAAATGCGTTGTCAATACCGCCGCAGTGAATGTCGAGATACTCGCCGTTGTGCTTACAGCTGATAGCTGAACATTCAATATGCCAGCCCGGATAACCGACGCCCCATGGGCTTTCCCACTTAAGCTCCTGTGAGTCAAATTTTGACTTGGTAAACCAGAGAACAAAGTCCGCTTTATTACGCTTATTGTTGTCTTCTTCAACGCTGTCACGAACGCCGACAGCAAGGTCATCTTCGTTCATATTTCCGAAAACATAGTAATTATCAAGTTTTGAAGTATCAAAATATACATTGCCGCCTGCAATATAGGCATAGCCTTTTTCAAGCAGAACAGAAACCATATGAATAAACTCGTCAATGCAGTTTGTTGCAGGCTCTACAACATCAGGTCTTTTGATGTTGAGCTTTTTGCAGTCCTCAAAAAATGCGTCAGTGTAAAACTTTGCGATTTCCATAACAGTCTTGTGCTCACGCTTTGCACCTTTGAGCATTTTGTCCTCGCCTGTATCCGCATCGCTTGAAAGGTGGCCGACATCGGTGATATTCATAACACGCTTAACATCATATCCCGCAAAACGAAGGTACTTTTCAAGCACATCTTCCATAATATAAGTTCTAAGGTTGCCGATGTGGGCAAAGTGGTAAACAGTAGGGCCGCAGGTGTACATATTAACCTTGCCTGCTGTATGAGGTATAAATTCCTGTTTTGTCTGTCCCAATGAATTGTATAAAATCATTTTACTGCTCCTTTACTTTTTGCTTTCCTTTTCTGCCTTTAGAGCGTCAATTTCTTTTTGTAGATCTGTAATTTTTTGTTCCAGACTGCAAAGTGCAAGTGCGACAGGGTCTGAAACATGAATCTGGTCGAGAGTTTCGCTGCGTATTCCGTTGATTTTCACCACACGGGCAGGTACACCTACCGCTGTGGCATTCGGCGGAATTTCGCTCAATACTACCGCACCTGCGGCAATTCGTGCGTTATCTCCGACTTTAAACGGGCCGAGCACCTTTGCACCCGAACCTACAAGCACATTGTTGCCGAGTGTAGGGTGTCGTTTTCCCGTATCTTTACCTGTACCGCCGAGGGTTACATTCTGATAAATTGTGCAGTTGTCGCCGATGATAGTTGTTTCACCGATAACTACGCCCATACCGTGGTCAATAAATAATCCCTTGCCTATGGTAGCTCCCGGGTGTATTTCTATTCCTGTTTTATGCCTGCTGCGCTGTGAAATCCAGCGGGCAATAAACTTCATATTGTGCCTTAAAAACCAATTAGCCTTACGGTGAGAGCGCACAGCCTTAAAACCCGAGTATAAAAAGAATACTTCGGCTCGGTTTCTTGCGGCAGGGTCACGCTCCATAACGGCGTCAAGGTCGGCCTTTAGTGTTTTAAACAAAGTATCACATCCGATGTGGTGTTGATTTTTTACATATCTGCTATAAACTGCTTGTTCTGAACAATATAAATTACGCCCGAAACAAGAGCCATAATTGTTGAAATCCAAATAAGGCAAAGTGAAACTACTGTAAATATGCCTTGGAGATACAAAATTGTATCAACGGAAAATGCAGATGTTACGGTAAATAATTCAATTAAAAACTGCATTAACAGTGCGGCAATAATAGCTACAAGCTGGGTTACGGTTTTGATTTTGCCGAAAATATTTGCGGCAACGACTTTGCCTTTTGAAGCGGCAACAAGGCGGATAGAGGTTACTGAAAATTCTCTGAAAAGTACGATAATAACTGCGATGCAGTCACACCAACCTGTTTGCACAAAGCAAAGCAATGCGCTTAATACAAGAATTTTGTCTGCAAGCGGGTCTGCAAACTTGCCGAAATCGGTTACAAGTCCTCTGCTTCTTGCGATTTTACCGTCAAACATATCTGTAAAAGTTGCCACAACAAAAATTACAAGGGCAACTGCTGTGTGAAAAGGAAAATTTATTAACAAGGATGCCACGAAGAACGGCACAAGTATTATTCTGCTTAAAGTAAGTTTGTTCGGTAAATTCATAATTGCCCTCTGATCTCCTTTTGACACCATTATATTATATGCCGATGTCGGTTATATGTAAATAAAATTATTCTGCCAATTCGCCGATTGGGTCACAATCCGTATAATCTGTAATCTTAATCTTTACAAAACTGCCGGGCTGTGGTTTGGTGCCGTTTGCGGTAAAGAATACACATCCGTCAATTTCAGGTGCGTCGGCATAGGTTCTGCCGTAGAAACATTCCGCAATTCTGTCATAACCTTCTACAAGCACCTCAATTTCTTTGCCGATGAGGCTTTCGCAGTATTCTGCCATAACGCTCTGCTGATGTTCCATAATAATATCGGCTCTGTGCTGTTTGATTTCATCGTCAATCTGGTCGGGAAAACTTGCCGCAGGTGTGCCTTCTTCTGCCGAGTAGGCAAAGCAACCCAGGCGCTGGAATTTAATTTCAGCGGCAAACTCCGCAAGTTCCTCAAACTGTTCGTCGGTTTCGCCGGGGAAACCTGTAATAAATGTTGAACGAAGAATAATATCGGGTACTTTTGCTCTTAACTTGTTAAGTAATGCGGTAAGACTTTCACGATTGCCGTGTCTGTTCATTCTCTTTAAAATGTTGCCGTCGCAATGCTGGAGCGGTAAATCTATGTAATTAACAAGTTTTTCTTCCTCTGCAAAGGTGTCGATAAGTTCATCTGTAAGTCTGTCCGGATAGCAATAAAGCACTCTTATCCATTTTAATCCGTCAATTTTACAGAGTCTTTTTAAAAGTTTTGCAAGGTAAGGCTCACCGAAAAGGTCTTCACCGTAGCGTGTTGTATCTTGAGCAATAACAATAATCTCTTTTACGCCGTCTTTGGCAAGCTGTTCTGCTTCTTCAACAACAGCATCAGGTTGGCGGCTTCTGAATTTACCTCTAATCATAGGAATTGCGCAGTATGTACAACGGTTGTCGCAGCCCTCCGCAATTTTGAGATAAGCGGTGTAGGGAGGAGTTGACTGTATTCTTCTGCCCTCAAGACATAAAAGCTGTTTGTCGGGAAATTTCTCGATTTTTTCTTTATGTTCAGTATTATCCGAAAGCAACTCGGCTACAACATCCGCAATTTGAGAGTTAGCGCCGATTCCGAGTGCTTCGTCAACTTCGTAAAGCTGACGGGTGATTTCGCTTTTATAGCGCTCTGCAAGACAACCGGTTACAATAATGGCTTTGATTTTGCCCTCTTGCTTTAGCTTGCCAAGCTCTATAATTTCGTTAATGCTTTCCTGTTTTGCCGATTCAATAAATCCGCAGGTGTTTACAATAACCGCATCTGCGTCTGCGGGGTCGTTTACTAATTCAAAACCCTTGCTTTTTAATGTAAAAAGCAGCATTTCAGCGTCAACCTGATTTTTAGGGCAACCGAGTGATACAATACCAACTTTAGAACTCATCTGTTTCATCCTCATTATATTCCGAAAGAACGCTTTTTATGTCGTCCCAGCGGTAACCGAGCCTTTGCAGTGCGGCAACAGCTCTTCTTTTTACCTTTTCATCGGATAGATTCCTATATTTTTTCTCAATAACCGCTCTTATTTGTTCGTGAACATCAATATCAAGTTCATCACATAACTGTTCGGCGGTTTCTTTATCAATGCCCTTTCTTGTAAGTTCAAAGGCAATGCCACGCTTTGACATATGCTTGGAGTTGAGCAGTTTTTCGGCATAGTGTCTTGCAAAACGCTCGTCATCCACAAGGCCGAGCTCTTCCATTCTGTCAACGGCTTTTTGTGCGGAGTCTTCGTCGGCGGTGCGGCGGATTTTATCCTCAAGCTCTTTTTTTGAATGTTCTCTGTACGACAACAGCCAAAGAGCTTTTTCTTTTGCACGCCTTTCATTGCTTAGTTTTATAATTTCGTGCAAATCTTCGTCGTCTATCTCTCTGCCGACATCAAAGCGGTTTTCAATCAGCGTTTGTGTGTCGAGAGAAACGGCAAATTCGCCGTCAATATAAACAGCGCTAAGCCTTTTTCTGCGTGGTTTGATTTCTGTAATTTTCATTATTCGTCAACAAGTACATCAATGTTTGCGCTGTTTGCATTTTCTGCAGGAGCGTCGGCGGGCTTTTTAGCATTGGCAACTTCGGTTATCTTTGCCTTTGCGCCCTTTTTGGCAGGAGAGCTTGCCGCAACAACCTTGTCTATATTTGCCATAAGCTTATCTTCAATTTCTTTTTTGAAAGTTCTTTGTCGTTTTCAAGAAGTTCCTTTACATTATCTCTGCCTTGTCCGAGACGCTTGCCGTCATAGCTGAACCATGCGCCTGCTTTCTGAACAACATCTGCCTTTACTGCGAGGTCAAGCAATTCGCCTGTTCTTGAAATACCCTTGCCGTACATAATGTCAAACTCTGCCTCTCTGAACGGCGGTGCAAGTTTGTTCTTAACGACTTTTGCTTTTGTGTGTGCACCTATCATTTCGCCGTTTTGTTTAAGAACTTCCTGCTTACGAATATCTATTCTTACCGAGCTGTAGAACTTAAGCGCTCTGCCGCCTGTGGTAACTTCCGGGTTGCCGTAAACAACGCCGACTTTTTCACGCAGCTGGTTGATAAAGATAGCAACGCAGTTGCTCTTGTTGATTGCGCCCGCAAGTTTTCTTAATGCCTGTGACATAAGTCTTGCGTGTAAGCCTACATGGCTGTCGCCCATTTCACCTTCGATTTCAGCCTTTGGTACAAGAGCGGCAACCGAGTCGATAACGATTACATCAATAGCGCCGCTTCGGATAAGTGCTTCGGCAATTTCAAGTGCGTCCTCACCTGTATCAGGCTGTGAAACGAGGAGGGAGTCAACATCTACTCCGAGTGCAGCCGCATAGGTAGGGTCAAGTGCGTGCTCAACATCTATAAAGGCAACATTACCGTTGTTTTTCTGTCCCTCTGCAATGCAGTGGAGTGAAAGCGTGGTTTTACCCGAAGATTCCGGGCCGTAAATTTCAACGATTCTGCCTCGTGGAAGACCACCGATACCGAGTGCGATGTCAAGTGTGAGAGAACCTGTTGAAATGTGGTCAACATTCATATGTTTATTTTCGCCAAGGCGCATAACCGCACCTTTACCGAATTGCTTTTCTATTTGAGTAAGCGCAGTTTGCAGCGCTTTTTCCTTATCTAAAGCCATTATTAAGTACCTCCCGTATATGCAGGTTAAATTTTAGTTAATCCGTTTGATTACTTGTATATTATAAGATATCGTCATAAAAAATGCAATAAGTATAGGACTAAAAAATCGAACTAATTTTCTATTTTTGGAGCAAAGTCCCAATTATAGCCCTTTGAATACCGCCAAAGTCTATACTTTCGGTGATTCCGCCAAAGCCGTTGTCTGCCAAAATACGGCTTACCTCGTCATATTGACCTTCTCCAAGCTCAAAAGCAAGCGCACCGCCTGCTTTAAGTTTTGATTTCCATAAAGGAACAATTCTTCGGTAAAAGTCCAGACCGCTTTCGCCGCCGTCAAGTGCCATTGCAGGTTCGTGTTGAACTTCTTTCTGTAATGATGCAATATCGGCAGTTTTGATATACGGAGGATTTGATACTATGAGATCAAGACTGTTATCGGCAATGTCTTTGTGACATTCAAAAATGTCGCCGTTCAGGGCGTTTACCGCAGAATTGTTTAATTTAATGTTTTGTGTAAGATACGAAAAAGCCTTGTCACTTAGTTCTACCGCTGTTACTTTGCAGTTTGCATATTTTTCAAGCGCAAGAGAAATAGCGCCGCTACCTGCACAAAGGTCAATTACATTCGGACTTTCTTTGCATGATAAGTAATCTATGCAAAGCGAAGTAACTACCTCTGTGTCATCTCTCGGAACAAGAACACCCTCGCCGACAAGCAAGTCAATTCCCATAAAACTCCACTTTCCAAGGAGATACTGCAGCGGTTCGTGATTAAGGCGTTTTTCTGTCAGCTCGGCAAGAACCGCAAGTTTTTCTTCACTTGCAACAGTTTCTTCGCCCTTTGTAATGAGCGCAAGACGGTTAAACCCGAAAACTTTTTCCGTAAGGCACAAAGCCTCAAAGGCAGGAGCTTCAAACCCTGCCTCTGTTAAAATGTCTTTAGTTTTTCTGTAAGCCTCGCCGACAGTCATAATAAAGCCTCGCAATTATTTGTTGTTAATAATATCTGTGCCGTCATCGGGGATAACAGCTTTCATAGCCTCAATGGCAACTTCAATCATCTTGTCATCAGGCTCTTTTGTTGTAATTCTCTGCGCCCAAAGTCCCGGAGCGGCAATAATTCTTGTAAAAGCGTTATCGTGCTTTCCGCATATTTTAATAAGCTCATAGCCTACGCCGCAAGAAACAGGGAGGAGGAGAATTTTAAATACAGGTCTTAAAAATCCGATTCCAAACGGAGCAACGGGAATAAAAAGACCGATTACAATGCCTACAATAAGCATAAGCACCATAAAACTTGTTCCGCATCTGGGATGGAAACGAATCTGTTTTCTTACATTCTCAACGGTAAGCTCTTCTTCGTTTTCATAGCAGAAAATAGTTTTGTGCTCTGCACCGTGGTACATAAATACACGCTTCATTTCTGTCATTTGTGAACATAATACAATGTATCCGAGGAAGAGGGCTATCTTTAATACACCCTCAAAAACTGATTTCCAGAAAACAGCGCCCTCGCCGTCACCCTGAAAGACGGGTACGACATTTGCCGTAAGGTCAAACAGGAAAGACGGTAGAAAGAAGAACAGAGCGACCGCAAGTGCCACACCCAAGATTGAAGCAAACACCATTATTACTTTAACAAGTTTGTCGCCGAATTTTTCGTCAAGCCATTTTTCAAACTTGCTCGGTTCTTCTTCTTCCACTTCGCCCGCTTCAACTGCTTTGTCAGCGGAAAGCATAAGCGATTTATAAGAAAGTCGCATTGAATCAATAAGTCCTGCTATTCCTCGTAAAAGCGGCAATTTAAAAAGTTTGCATTTTTCGGGAATAGTGGTAATTTTTATGTCTTCGCTGTAAATTTCGTTTTCGCCTGTTCTTACGCATACGGTAGTACGCTTAGGTCCACGCATCATAATACCTTCAATAAGAGCACTGCCGCCTATTGAAGTGATTTTTTTTGTACTGACTTTTCTCATCGCACAATCCTTTCGTTTATAGTTTTACATTTTCTGTTTGCGGCTGATCCTCGTCACCCTCTTTGTAGATAGGGAAGGTAAGAGTAACTGTTGTGCCAACGCCCTCTCCACTTTCAATGTCAAGAGAGCCGTGGTGCAGATTCATAATTTCGTCTGCAACTGCAAGACCGATTCCCGAGCCTCGTACCGTCTGATTTGCCTTATAGAACTTTTCTTTAACCTTTGGCAAGTCTTCGGCAGGTATTCCGCAGCCGGTGTCGGTAACTATAATTTTTATAATGTCGGGGTCATCCTTACTGTAAATAACCTGTGCCGCAACCACACCGCCCTTTGGTGTGTATTTAAGTGCGTTGTCAATTACATTGAGGAAAACCTGCTTAAGTCTGTTGCTGTCACCGTAAACAGGCGGATACATTGCGTCCATAGGTTCGTCATAGAGTAAATGCTTGCCCTCGTTTACGGCTCTGTCCTTTAGCATATATACGGTTTCGTCAAATTCGGCAAGAATATCGAGTTTCTCTTTGTTAAGCACCATTCTGCCGCTCTGAATACGGCTGAAATCAAGGAGTTCTTCAACTATGCTTGTAAGTCTGGCACTTTCTTTTATAATAACGCCCATACCTTTGTCAAAGGTGCGCCTGTCGAGTTTGCCTTTTTCGTTGAGCTGCATGGTTTCTGCCCAGCCTTTTATTGCCGTGAGCGGGGTTCTTAATTCGTGAGATACTCTTGAAATAAAATCGTTTTTAGTCTGTTCGGTAGTTTGCAAATCCTTTGCCATATCCGATATAGCGTCACAAAGGTCGCCGATTTCGTCATCGTACTTATGCTCGATTTTTTCGGAGGCGGAAAAGTCGCCCTGCGCAATCTGACCGGCTATAAGTGAAAGTTCGCCTATCGGTTTAACAATGGAGCGGATAAACATAAGTCCCGACAAAAATACAAGCGCCATTATTGCAAGACCGCCCGCAACGCAAAGAACAGAAATAAATAAGATTCTTGAGTGCACGGGTTCCATAGACACGATGTATCTTACGGCACCGAGCATAACGCCGTTTGAATTGCTGATAATGCGGGTTTCGCTCATTGCTCTTTCTCCGGAGAGAAGTTTGCCGTTCCATACGGCGTAACCGTCTGAGTTGTTTTGAGCGTCCTGAAAATCAGGCATATCTGTTTTGTCAGATGGGGTAAAACCCGTTGAGGTCATTATAACTCTGCCTGTTGAGTTAATTACCATTACCTCCATCTGCTCTTTGTGGTCAAAGTTTTCGACATATTCTCGGGCAGTTGAGCTAAAACTTGCTGTGCTGTCGCTCTGATATTCCGAGAACACAAGCGACAATTCATTGCCTGCCGAAGAAAGCGTTTGTTCAACACTGCTTTGGTAAACATATGTAATGACAAATATAAGGCTGACAACGATCAGAACTATTATTGTAAATATTACGCTGAGTGTGTTTAACATCCAGCGCTTTGTAATACCCTTGAACATTAAGCTGTCGCCCTCCTTAAAGGTGTTTCTTTAAGCTCAGGCATTCCACTTGTAGCCAAGTCCCCATACAGTGATAATGTACTTAGGGTTAGACGGTTCGTCCTCAACCTTCATTCTCAGTCTTCTGATATTTACATCAACAATTTTATCTTCGCCCACATAAGCATCGCCCCATACATGGTTTAAAATATCCATTCTGTCAAGCGCAGTGCCGGGGTTTGAGAAAAAGTATTCCATAATCTGAAATTCAACCTGTGTAAGCTCAATCATCTTGCCGTTTTTCATAAGCGCACGATTTCTGAGATTAAGGGTAAACTCACCGCTTTTAAGCTCTTCTTTAAAATTGTTTTCTGCGTGTGACTGTGCAAGCGCAACTCGTCTGTAAAGAGAGTCAACTCTTGCGAGCAATTCACTTGGAGAGAATGGCTTTGCAACATAGTCATCAGCGCCGAGCATAAGACCTGTTACCTTGTCCATTTCCTGTGTTTTGGCAGAAAGCATAATAATGCCGATACCGCCGTTGCGACTTCTCAGCTCCTTGCAAACCTGAAAACCGTCAATACCCGGCATCATAACATCAAGAATGGCAACATCAAAGTCGCCGTTGTGTTCTTCGTATTTTTGCAGAGCAGCCTCGCCGCAGTCAGCCTCAACTACATCGTAGCCTGCTCTTGTAAGGTTGATAACAACAAAGTCACGAATTGCGGCTTCGTCCTCACAAACAAGAATTTTTTTCATAAATAAACCTCCGTAAAGTGTTTTATCAAAAGTATTATATATTATTAACTGTAAGCAGTGAAAAAGCTGTTTTAATGTCATCTTCACTGACAGAAAGATTATTGTCTTCGTTTACATCAGCAAAAGCATAGGCTGTGCTGTCTGATTTATGTATTAATGTATAGGCGTCACTGTCTTCACCAATATCCCACTGCTCAAGTTTAAAGGCTCTGATTTCAAAGAGCTTTTCGCCCAATGTGCCGTCATACCATTCAAAAAAGCACATAGCCTGCTTTTCTTTGTCAAATCTGACGGTATATGTACCGTCTGCCCAGCTTTCGGGAACGGTAAAGCTGTAGCCGTTTTGGTAATCGGGAATTTGGTCGGATAAGTGATTTAAAATTTCACTCTGCGGATAAAAACTGTTCCAGCTTATTTTATCCGCAACAGCCGATTTATCTTCATAGCTTGTTGAAGGCAATTTGTCAACGACAGGAATTTCCGTAACGGAATCGTTGTTTATATCCGTACAGATTATATCGGCAGAGCGTTGAGTAATATTTTTATCTTTTTCTTTATAAAGCGGATTTCTCAAAACCGAAAGTTCGGTATTAAAATAAATAATCTGTGTGACGGTATCATCATTGGCAAAACAACCGTCAACTATAAGCACATTTTGTCCATTTTCGGCAGCTGTTACCGTAATATTTTTAAATCTTGTAATATTCGGGTCCATTTTTACGCTTGCCTTTGAGTAAAGACAGTTGCGTTCCTCGCTGTAAACCAGCATATTTGCCGTTGCGTCATTTTCTGTGGTATATAGTGACAGCAGCATTACTTCGTTTACACCGTCACTGTCAAAATCGGAACAGTAAAAACTTGAATAACTGCTTTCAACCGTAAGCCTGTTTGTCTTGCCGTTTGAGTATGAGTGGCAGGCAAGATTATTAATGCTTGAGTTATATGTAGTGTATCCCGAAAGAATCTCAAGCGTACCGCTGCCCGTTACATCGGCAAAGTCAACGCAGTCAACATCGGTTGCGTCTAAGGCGCAGTTTTCGGAGAGCTTCCATTCGTCATTTGCGCAGTACATTACAAGCATATGCACTTCCGCTTTGGTTTCGTTAGGCGTGCGGTAAAAAGCAATTGCTTCGTCGGTACCGTCATTGTCAAGATCTTTCATAACTATGGCACTGCGGTAGTTGCCCGACTTAGGATATTTTAAGGTGTATCCGCTACCTGCGGTGTCGGCAATAAGCTGTTCGATTTCCGCCTCGTCACCGACAGTTTTCGGAGGGCGGATAAGGTTGTCTGTTCCTATGTCTGCGCCGTCACAGCCGCTTGCGGAAATTGCAAACGCACACAACAGTGCGGCGGAAATAACCGCTTTGACTTTCATATCCGTCCCTCCTTTATAAAAAGTTAAAATTAATCGTGCTTTACAACAGCTCTTAAATACTTTATTTTTATACCCTCGGCAGAAAACATTTTTTCGTGCTCGGTTTCAATATTGTCTGTAACATCGCTGTTGTGCAGGTCGTATGTTTTGTAGATGATTTCGTAACCGCTCTGCTCAAAATATTCAAGACTGTCCGCAAAAAGTGCGTCATCGTCGGTCTTAAATCGAATTTCGGCATTTTCGTCAAGAAAATTTTTGTACATTTCAAGTTTCTTGGGAAATGTAAGTCTTCTCTTGTTATGCTTTGGGCGAGGCCATGGGTTGCAGAAATTAATAAACATACCCTTGATTTTATCGTCTTTTGTAATTATTTTATCAATTTGCTCTACATTGTAGTTTACAAGCAAAAGATTTGTAATATCGGCGTCTGTTTTGCCCTCGTTCTTAAAAATTTCAACAATGTTTCGTCTGCCGACGCCGAGCATATCAATTTTAATGTCAACCGCAATAATATTTTTATCCGGATTTTTAACGGCAAACTGTCCTGCAAACCCGCCTTTGCCGCAGCCTATTTCAAGGTAAAGAGGAAGTCCGTTGTTAAAAGTTTCGTTCCATTTGCCTGCGTGTTCTTCAGGATTTTTTACAAAAAAATCGCAAACCGCAAGTTCAGGCTCTGCCCATTTTTTCTTTCTGATTCTCATAATGTAAAATTATGCACTTAATGTGCATCTCCTCATAAATATTCATCATACTATTATATCAAATTATTACAGATATTGCAACGAATATTTAATAAATAATACATTGCTTAAATGTATTTAATCTTATCGTTACATACTTCCGATTTTGTAAAGCCGGTGTTACCGAATCTTTCAGAAAGTTTACGGCAAAGCGGAGATATTACAATATCTTCGGTTTTAAAATGTCCTGCGTCAACAATTGAAATTCCGAGTTCGTTTGCAAGCAGAATTTCGTGGTGTTTTATTTCACCTGTAAGCAGAACATCGCCTCCCTCATAAAATGCACTTTCCACATTGGAACCGCCTGCTCCCGATGATACTGCGACTTTGTGAATCTCGTTTTTTACATTAGTGTATCTCAGTCCGCTGCAATTGAGATTTGTTTTTACGGTTTTTGCAAAACTTTCAATATCCGTGTCGAGTTCGCCCATAAAAAGACATTCGCCGCTTTTGCAAAGTCTTGTGTTTTTAAGTCCCACTGCGTTTGCAAGGCAAAGGTTTACACCGAAACTTTCGGATAAATCAAGGTTTGTGTGCATACAAACGGCAGAAATGTTTTTTTCCGCAAGACGGTAGGGAACAGATGAGGAATCAAGTTTTTTTATTGCATTAAAAATAACGGGGTGATGACTTATGATAAGCTCTGCGCCGAGCCTATCTGCTTCGTCAACGACCTCGTTTGTTATGTCAAGAGCAACAAGCACACGGTTTACAGGTTTGTTTTTACTGCCTATAAGCAGACCGCAGTTGTCAAAATCCATAGCGGTATCAACGGGTGCAAATTCCTCAAAAAATTCAAGTATATCTTTTATTGTAGTCATCAGAGCATCTCCCTTAGCTTTTTTGCGATTTCAGCGTAACGGGCATCGCCCTTTGCCTGTTTTTCAAGTTTTGTTATTTGCTTTTCTGTAAAAAGCCTGTGTGTGGATTTTACGGACGGCTGCAGCTTTGCACAATACAGCTCGGTTTGTGTGTATTCGTGTTTTTTGCCGCTGTAGCATACAAGAAGTACTGTGTAGCATTTGCCTGCGGCGGTACAGCAGTCCTGTTTTAAAATTTCAAAACCGTTGTCAAAAAGGTATTTAATCAAAACTTCACTTTTGGTCATAGGCTGTAGAATAAAGTGCTTTTCGCTGTTTTTTGCATATGTACAGCTGTCAAGAATAGTGGCAATAAGTTCTCCGCCCATACCTGCAATTACAAAATCGTCAGCTTCGTTTTCGCCGATATTTTCAAGACCGTTTGAAAGCCTTGTGGAAATGAGGTGTTCAGCATTGAAATTCATTATTGCCGCCTGACCTCTTGAAAGCGGGTCGGGGTTAATGTCGGCGGCAATGGCAGACGGGCAGGTGCCGTTAAGGCACAGCCACAGCGGAAGATATGCGTGGTCTGTGCCAATATCGGCAAGCCTTGCGTTTTGCCTTACAAAATCCGCACACATTCTAAGCCTTTGGTCAAGAGATATTTTATTTTGCAAATTAATCAATCCTTTCAGCCCGAATGTGATAAACGGACAAATTATTTGTTTACAATCCGGTTGAGAACATCAATAAGCTCGTCGGCATTTGCACCGTGAACCATACATGCCTCTTCAATTGTTTCGCCTCTTGATGCAGGGCAACCAAGGCAGTGCATACCAATGCTGAAGAAAGCCTCGGCAGTTTCGGGATATTTGTCGAGAACATCACCGATGATAGAATTCTTTGTGATTTCCATAATTAAAAACCTCCTTGTCGGCAAAGCCAAAATTAAATCTAAAAGCAGATTTATCCGCCAAAAACGGTATTTTAGCGGATAAATCATTATAACATATTTTTTAACCGAAAGTCAAAAAATATATATTAAATTTTAGGATTTTTTACTTTGCTTCGGCAAAGGTAAACTTTCCGTCTGCAAAGTCGCATTTAACCTTGCTTTTTGCTTTAATTGTGCCGTCAAGCATTTTCTCCGAAAGCGGATCTTCAATGTCTGATGTTATGGCACGGCGAAGAGGTCTTGCACCGTAGACTTCGTCAAAGCCCTTGTCGGCAATTGCGGAAACAGCCTCGTCTGTAAATTCAATTTCAATTTCCATATCGGACAAACGCTTTTTAAGACCTGCAAGCATCTTGACTGCAATTTCTTTAATCTCGTCCTTGCTGAGTCTGTCAAATACGATGATGTCGTCAATACGGTTAATAAATTCGGGACGGAAAGCCTTTTTAAGTTCGCCGAGCACAAGCTCCTTGGTGTTTTCGGTTTCCTTGTTTTCACTGTTTTCATCGGTAAATCCGAGTGAACTGTGATTTTCCGTAAGAAGTTTTGCACCTATGTTAGATGTCATAATGATAACAGTGTTTTTGAAGTCAACCGTTCTGCCCTGTGAGTCGGTAAGTCTGCCGTCATCAAGGATTTGGAGAAGAATGTTAAATACATCCGGGTGTGCCTTTTCGATTTCATCAAAGAGGATTACCGAGTATGGTTTCCTTCTTACCTTTTCCGTAAGCTGACCGCCCTCGTCAAAACCGACATATCCTGGAGGTGAACCTACAAGACGGGATACCGTATGCTTCTCCATATATTCACTCATATCAATACGGAGCATAGCGTTTTCATCACCGAACATAGCGGCGGCAAGTGCCTTGCAAAGTTCTGTTTTACCTACGCCTGTCGGACCGAGGAAGATAAATGAACCGATAGGACGCTTAGGGTCTTTAAGACCTACTCTGCCACGGCGGATTGCCTTGGCAACGGAGCTTACTGCCTCGTTTTGACCGACAACTCTTTCGTGAAGTTCTTTTTCAAGGTTGAGAAGTCGCTCGCTTTCCTCTTTTGTAAGCTGAACAACAGGGATTCCTGTCCATTCAGATACAATCTCGGCGATAACTTCCGGAGTAACTTCGCCGTTGCGGTTCTCTCTGTTTTCGTACCATTCCTTTTTGGCTGTGTCAAGCTGTGACTGAACATTTTTCTGTTCATCTCTTAATTTTGCGGCACGCTCAAAGTCCTGCTCGTTAATGGCACTTGCTTTTTCCTGCTCAAGTTTGTCAATTAACTCTTCAAGCGACTTGATGTCCGGAGGAGAGGTAAGACCCTTAAGTTTTACCTTAGACGCACCCTCATCAATAAGGTCAATAGCCTTATCCGGGAGGTATCTGTCGGCAATGTAACGGGAAGAAAGATTTACTGCCGCCTCAATTGCCTCGTTTGTAATTCTTACCTTATGGTGCGCCTCGTAGCTGTCACGCAAGCCTTTAAGAATTTCAACAGCCTGCTCTTTTGTAGGCTCGCCAACCTTTACAGGCTGGAATCTACGCTCAAGAGCCGCATCTTTTTCAATGTATTTTCTGTATTCGTTAATGGTTGTTGCACCGATAACCTGGAAGTCACCTCTTGCAAGCGACGGCTTTAAAATGTTAGCGGCGTCTGCACTGCCCTCGGCAGAACCTGCACCTACAATGGTGTGGAGTTCATCAATAAAGAGGATAGTGTCCTTTGACTTTTTAACTTCATCAATTGCGGACTTGATTCTTTCCTCAAAGTCGCCACGGTACTTAGCACCTGCAATCATACCTGTAAGGTCAAGACTTACAACCTTTTTGTCACGCAGAATTTCAGGTACATTGCCGTTTGCAATTTCAAGGGCAAGTCCCTCGGCTACTGCTGTTTTACCTACGCCCGGCTCACCGATAAGCACAGGGTTGTTTTTGGTACGCCTTGAGAGAATCTGAATAACTCTCTTTATTTCTTTTTCTCTGCCGATAACAGGGTCAATTTCGCCGTTCTTGGCAGCCTTTGTCAAATCTCTGCCGAATTTCTCGAGTGCGGAGCCGCCCTCTTCTTTGCCTTGTGGGTAGCCGTTTTCCATACCCGAAAACTGATTTTCGGATGAGCCTTTCTGTAAGCCGCCTGCAACCGCATTTGCAACAGCATTAGAACTTACGCCGAGCTTTCTTAAAATACTTGTAGCGTAGCTGTCACTTTCGGAAACTATTGCAAGCAAAATATGCTCTGTGCCTACATAGCTGCTGCCTGTCCTTGCAGAAATCATCATTGCGGTTCTGAGAACACGCTTTGTACGGGGAGTAAAGCTGTCGGGTGAGAGGGAAGTCTGAATACCTCTGCCGTCAACATTGGCAATCTCTTTTTCGAGTGCCTCCGCCGTTACGCCGCATTCTTCAAGAGCTGCGGCGGCAACACCGCTGCCCTCTTTTATAAGACCAAGCAGAATATGCTCGGTGCCAATATAGTCGTGACCGAAATTTTGAGCTGACTCAATAGAAAGGTTTAATGCCTTGTTTGCCTTTTGAGTAAATCCTCTGAATTCATACATAATCGTCAGTCCTTTCGATAATTTTTTACTGATTATTTTTTACACTTCTTCAAGTGCTTTTCTGAGCAAATCCGCTCTTGCCACATCACGCTGTGCAGCGGAAAGATTTTTACCGCTGTTTACCATAAGCGTAGCAGGTTCAACATCTGTCATCAGCTTGTCGATTGTAAGCAAAGGAACATCTTTAAGCTGTCCCGAAACTATGCCCAAACGAACATTTGAAAGTAGCTGTAAAGCCTCATCGTGTGTGATTGTATGGGCATATTTCAATATGCCGAGGCTTCGGCTGATGCTGTCCTGAATGTCAATATTTGAACAAATACGCTCTCTTGCAAGTTCCTCTTGCGAGATAAGCTGTGATGTTATATTTTTAAGGTTTTCAATGGCAGCTTTTTCGGAGATGCCGAGTGTAACCTGGTTAGAAAGCTGATATAAACTTCCCTTTGGCTCTGTGCCCTCGCCATGAGTGCCTCTTATGGTAAGACCGAGTTTTGAAAGATTGCCTGCAATTCTGCCGATTGCTCGGCTCTTTTCAAGGGCAGGCAGGTGGAGCATTACCGACGCTCTCATACCTGTGCCGAGGTTTGTCGGACATTGGGTAAGATAACCGAGTTTCTCGCTGAAAGCAAAGTCAAGGCTTTCGTCAAGCAAGGTGTCGAGTTTATCGACAAGGTCATATGTCTGCTCAAGTGCAAGACCTTTTGTAATTGCCTGTATTCTGATGTGATCCTCTTCGTTAATCATAATCGAAAGGCTTTCATCGGAATTTACAAGCAATGCTCTGCCCTCTGTATTGCTTATGAACTCAGGACTTACAATTCTGCGTTCAACAAGCGATACGCACTGTGCCTCGGTGAGGTCGCTCATTTTAATGAATTTAAAGTCGGAGGCAATAGAGCTGTTGCTGTTTTTGACAGCCGATCTTACTTTTTCAATAACCTTTTCCATTCCGTCGGGTGAAAGCTTGCAGGGAAAAGGAAAATCCTTTAGGTTTCTTGCAAGTCTTACTCTTGTGGAAATTACTGAATTGTCACTCATTATTATGCCTCCATTCCTTTGATTGTATCTCTTAATTCTGCGGCTCTTTCAAAATTCTGTTCTTTGACTGCTGCGTCAAGTTCATTTTTCAATTGAGCAATTTTTTCTTCTTTTGTAGGTTCGTGCTTTTCGGCTTTCTGAACCGTTCTGTCGCTGTTCTTGCCGCAATGTGTTGTGTTGCCGTGAATTCTTCTGATAAGTGGGAAGAGTTCGTCGCCAAATACATCATAGCAATCGGCACAGCCTACATGACCTGTTTTTGCAATTTCCGAATAAGTGCTGCCACAGGTTTCGCATCTTCTTGCCTGTGTTCTTGCCGGAAGTGCGTTGCCAAAGAAGCTGCCGAGGAAGTTTGAAAATTCATCCTCAATGTCAGAGAACACATTTGTGTATCCCATTTTCTTTGCACATTCACTGCAAAGGTCATATTCTTTGATTTCTCCGTTGATTATAGATTTAACATGTGTGTTAGCATTATTAACACCGCATTTTTGACATTTCATAATAAATACCTCCTGCTTTTATGATATTGCTAAAAGCATATTCTTAAAAAGATCAGCTCTGAGCGAATCTCTTTTTTCCTGCTCGACTGTATGAAGCGCTCTGTCCGACAACGCAGACGCCATAACCTTTGCAATGCTCAGCTCAATAATGGACCTGTTGACCATATTGTTAAGCATTGCCTCGGCTGACGCTTTGTCAAGCGAATTGCCTACCGAGTTAATTATATGCATTATCGCAGTACCTCTATCCATACTTACACGGCTTATTCTTATGTAACCGCCGCCGCCTCGTCTGCTTTCAACAATGTAACCTTGTTCCGGAGTAAAGCGTGAGGTGATAACATAATTTATTTGACTTGGTACACAACCAAGATTTCCCGCAAGTTCATTTCGCTGAATTTCCGCACTGCCGTTCTGCTCGTCGAGCATTTCTGTAATATATTTAGCGACCAAATCGCTCATTCTCATCTTTTCTCGCCTCTCTTTCAGATTGTGACTTTATTATAGAACTAAAGTCAGAGAAAGTCAAAGTCAAATAAAGTCAAAAATCAAATGCTAATTTAAAAAATACTCGCAAATACTCCTGAATACTCGCAAATACTAAATTTTAAAATTTTTTTGACTTTTTCTGACCTTTTTAAAAATGCCGATATTTTCTTGACTTTTAAAAACATACAAATGAAAAATACTTCATATAATAAGTATAGTAAATAAAAACGGAAGTGATAAAATGATTGTCAGTACAAATATAAACATAGACAGCGAGTTAAAGAAATCGGCACAGGAATTGTACTCGGATTTAGGGCTTGATTTGTCAACAGCGGTTAATTTGTTTTTAAAGCAGTCCTTGCGAGAACAGAAGATACCGTTTGAAATAAAAAGGGAGAGTGAGGAAGAAGGCTTTTTTGATACTTTGAAAAGTTTTACAAAAAGGCCGGAGTATTCGTCCTTTGCGGAAATGGTTAATTCAAATACAGATTAAAACAGCCGCACCTTGCAAAAAAGAACCGCAAGGTGTGGCTGTTTATATTAATAACAGTATGATAATTTTATAGTCAGTCAGACGATTTTTATTATACAATCTGAATTTTATAACCGAAAATCATTTTCCCCAATACTTTCTGTCCAAACTGCGATACTGCACTGCCTCAAGAATATGGTCGGATTTAATGATTTCGCTGTTATCAAGGTCGGCAATCGTCCTTGCGACTTTAAGCACTCTGTCGTAGGCTCTTGCGGTCATTCCCATACTTTCAAACGCACTTTTCAGCATTTGTTCCGCCTCGTCATCAATAATACATACTTTTTCAAACTGTTCGGCATTTATATTTGCGTTACAGCTTGTACTTGTGCCTTTGTAGCGTTCGGACTGAATTTTTTTCTCTTGCTTTGTCAACACGCTTTTTAATTTCGGCAGACGGCTCCGTCTGTTCTTTATCTCTAAGCTCGTCAAATTTAACTGCCGATACCTCTATATGTATATCAAAACGGTCAAGCAGCGGGCCGCTGATTATATCGGCGGTTTCCAGCCCGCAGCCGAAAGAGGACGCAAGCAGCTTCCCGTCTGTCTTTTCGGGATTTAAGATATAGTCTATCGCAGCCTTTAAGGTTGATTTAATAGGGTGCGTCTTTGTAACCGCCATATCTCGTCCACCGCCTTTTTAATGTCCTCTATATCCTGCCTGTAAACCGTCCCCGTCGCATTGGCGCGTTTTGCAATTTGGTTGATGTTCCGGCTCACCGCTTGCAGTTCCCGGATATATGCTTTTGTGTCGCTTCGGTCAACGACAAGAATATACCCGTCTATCGCCATTTTACGGAAGTATGCCCCATACTGCTTTATGGGAAGCTGCTTCATCTTCTCGTCGATCAGCCGCTTTTCTTCTTCCGTAACGTAAAACTTCATCTGTATATTTCTCTTTCGGTTTTCCATTTCCGCACCGCCTTTCGGTATAAGGGTTTGGGATTATCCCAACAAGCATTTTCCGCAAACGGGTACTCGTTTGCTGTGCTTGCTATCTACTCCATACCCCCACCGAAAGGCGGTATTTGTTGCGCGTTCCTTTGATTTTGGACGCAAAAAAAGATTGCAGCCGCCATGCGCTGCAATCTCCCGATTTCTCATATTGTGAGGTTAATCCTCTGCTTTTTCGACTTCCGTTATCTCCCTTGCTGTTGCGGTTACAATCCGTATGCCTTTATCGCTCATACCGTCCAGCAGCGCGTCAAGCTGCCGCCGCCCGGTGGATTTCTCCGCATTGCTGTTCGGGAAGAAAAATTGATCTACCGAAATATGATACCGGGTTACAAGGTCATAGAATACCTGTAAACTCGGCTGTTGTCCCTTGTTCTCGATATTCGCAAGGTAGCGCGGGGAAATATATAACTCGTCGCTTACCTTTTTGCGGCTCTCGCCGTATTCATTTCTCGCGGCTTTTATAGCTGCCCCGAAAGCCTTAAAGTCGTACAATGGTACGGGTCTTTTTGCCATTTTCATTCACCCTGTTACATTTTACAGTTCACCTTTCTTTTTGGATATGTCCACACAATTCATATCATTAGGTTAAATACTTCCTGTTGTGTATTGACAGTAGACTGATTTTCTGATAAAATAAAATTTATGTAAAAGGAGGCGGCGTTTATGTTGCATAGCATGCGTATTAGATAAGCATTGAAAAAAAGGATTTTCCCATTTTCAACATGGGCTTTTTTGTCATGCTTATTTTGCGGATGCTATACAAAAAACTAACGACGTATAGATATAGTATAGACATAGTGCAAGCTATGCCTTAGTTTTGTTGTACTGCTCTGTGCATTATAAATGCAGGTCAATGCTCATGTTGAGGATTGACCTGCATTTTTTTGTGTAAAAAGGACGAGTGAAATATAATGCTTAAAAAATATTGGATAAAATGTCCGATTTGTAACGGAAAGACGAGAGTTCAAGTATTTCATAATACTGTATTAAAAGATTTTCCTCTTTTCTGCCCTAAATGCAAATTGACGCATATCATTGATGTAGAAAAATTAGAGATTGTAATCAAAAATACAGAAAAACAAACTTTTATTATTTAGAAGAAAGGATATAAAAATGAAACGTTTACCTAAATATACGCCTGCGGAAGTACGGAATGATCCATACGGATTTACTTACAAAGAAATGTCGGAAGTTATTGGCGAGAATGAAGCAAAAGCCTTATATGAAGAATTATATAAGCAATTACCACGCAAAAAAAATCTATCAATGTTGGTAAAAAATATTTGCAAAAGCAGTGATACTGAAAAGTATGTTTACGAACTGAAAGACAACAAATACATTGAAACGGTTTTTATCAAGCGGCGAGATGGTGGAACTGTTTGCGTGAGCACACAAGTCGGTTGTCCTGTTGGTTGTATTTTTTGTGAGTCCGGGCGAAATGGCTTTGTTCGTAATCTAACATCGTCAGAAATCGTACAACAGATTATATTGTTGCGTCGAAAAGTAAACCGTATCGTTTTTATGGGTATGGGAGAGCCTTTATTCAATTATGACAACTTGATAAAAGCAATCCATATTCTCCGAGATAGATATGGGCTCAACTTTCCAACCGACGGCATTACCATATCAACAGTTGGTCCGGTCGATCAATTAAAAAAATTGCGCGAGGAACATCTTAAAATTCAGTTGACAATATCTTTACACGCAGCAACACAATCTGCAAGAAATCGTATTATTCCTCACATGCGCATATATGCTATTGAAGATGTTGTTAAGCAAGCCTTATCCTATTCTGAAAGGCATAATCGCAAAATTGTCTTTGCGTATTTGCTTTTACCGGGTATAAATGACCGGCCCTCAGATGTAAGACAACTTGCAAAATGGTTTCGGGGCAAAAAAGTTATGATTAACGTGTTACAATACAACCCAACAAGCAATTCAAGAATTAAAGCACCACAGAAACGGGAAATAGTTGCATTCAAACATCAATTAGAGCAAGCAGGACTTGAAGTTACTATGAGAGTTTCTCATGGCAGAGAGATTAACGCGGCTTGTGGACAGTTAGCTAACACATATAATAAATTCAAAAAAAAAATGATTAAAAGTGCCAGACGCATAGACGCAGAGCCGATAACGCATTAGGTCAAAAAACCTATGTGTTATCGGCTTTTTTATTTAATATTGCGCAAAAGCCGCTGTTCCCTATTATAGAATGGATTGCGGGTAGTGTATTAAAGTCGCCCTTTTTTAAGGATACGGCGGTATCGGGGAGGTATCGCCGTGTCCATTTTTATTTACTGTAACCCGCCTAATGCTTTGCGGTCAAAAAAAGCTATGCTCCGCAAGCGGGATATTCCGGCTATGAATGTGAACTGTCAATACATTTAGCTACTGCTTACATTTCCTTTGCGCCCGTCCGCGTCTTGCGGACGGGCGCATTTTGCTTTTTTCAACTTTTTTCTGAAAAACGCACTCAAGAGCCATCTCCCGAACGGGTACGGAGCGAAAGGGGCAGAGAGGACAAGCCCTTAACTCCCGTCCTCTACTCCACGCGGGAAGGAGGTGAACTCTATGGAGCTATCTTCTTCCGACAAGGAAAGAATACAACATCAGTACGACGCATTAGCAAAGAAAACTTTGGTCGGCGAAGCGAAAAGCCACCGCCGCACTCTTGCGAAACGCGCAGCACGCGAAGTACTTTTTCGGATTTGAGCGAAAGCGAACTCGCGCAGCTTTTCACAACGGACGAATACAAAAGCGATTATTTCCGTTTTCAAGTGTCCGGCTTTGATGTACTCGTCAAAAATGAACTGCTTGCCGAAGCCCTTAACGCTTTGCCCGAAAGGAAACGCGACATTATCCTTTTGTCCTACTTCTTGGATATGAGCGACGCGGAAATTGGCGAACTGCTGAATGTTGTACGCACGACGGTTTTCCGGCACAGGAAATCCGCGCTTGCGAAAATCAAACAGTATTTGGAGGGAAAAGCAGATGATGAATACCGTTAGGAAATCTGAAAATCTGTTGCCGTTCCCTGTCATTTCCGCAGCGGCAAACGGCGACACAACCGCCATGTGCGCGATCTTGAAGCATTACGAGGGTTACATAGCGAAACTTTGTACCCGCACGCTGAAAGACGACGCGGGCAATACCTATTCCTATGTGGACGAGGAAATGCGTAACAGGCTGCAAGTGCGCCTTATTACCCGCACCCTTGCTTTTCATGTAGGATAATCTTTTAGCCCATGCGGGGAGCGTGTCCCCTTTCCACGCTTCCCGTTATGGGCTATTTGTCGTTCCGCAAAAGCATATCCGCTGTTGATGTGCTTTTGCAGGCCGACAAAGCCTATTGTTCTTTGACAAAGAAAGCGGCCTTTGGTGCGCAGCATAACAGGCAAACGGGTACATTCCGTCTGTACCGAGCCAGTCGGCGGGTACGCCATGACAGCTTTTCCCCATAGGGGAAAAGCCGAGCGAGAACTACCGCGCCGTAAAACAGGTTTAGCAGCTTGTGGGCGACGACATACAAGGCGGCACAATGATACTCCCGCGTTGAACACCCTCAAAGTATTGCGCGGCGCACCCATAAGCATGGGCCGGGGTGAAACTCCCGTGAGGTTGCAGCTAACAACCGCCCGTTTTTGCCTTTTGACGAATATAGTTTATCCATACAGGAAAAGGAGGTTTTTCTAATGGATAAAAAACAGACAATTACAACCGAACGCAAAATAGGGAAAATCACCTATCTTGTTCAAGCGTTGCCGAGTGAAAAGGCAACCGATACAATCCATAAAAAGATTGAGAAACTCATTGTAAAGGATTTGCAGAAAAAGCCCGGAAATCCGGGATTTTTAGCGTCCGAGTAGTGCATTAGGCGGCGGGATATGGTATAATGATAGCAACACATTATACCTGTTTATTCGGCTGTCGGAAAGGAGGACTAATGTTACAGTCGAATAAAATCACCGCCCTTTACTGCCGTTTAAGTCAAGAGGATATGCAGGCCGGAGAAAGCGGAAGCATACAGCACCAAAAAATGATACTTCAACGCTATGCGGACGAACACCATTTTTTGAACACAAAGTTTTTTGTGGACGACGGATTTTCCGGCGTGAGTTTTGAGCGCGAGGGGCTGCAAGCGATGTTGCAGGAAGTGGAAGCCGGACGAGTGGCGACGGTCATTACCAAAGACCTTTCCCGTCTTGGCAGAAACTATCTGAAAACGGGCGAACTCATAGAGATTGTATTTCCCGAAAACGGAGTACGCTATATCGCGATCAACGACGGAGTTGACACAGCGCGGGAGGATAACGAGTTTACCCCCTTGCGGAACTGGTTTAACGAGTTTTACGCCCGCGACACAAGCAAGAAAATCCGCGCAGTTAAACAGGCACAGGCGCAAAAAGGCGAGCGCGTCAACGGGGAATATCCATACGGCTATATCCCAGACCCGAACAACCGCCACCACCTTATACCCGACCCGGAAACCGCGCCGATTGTCAAACAGGTTTTCGCTATGTTTGTTAGCGGCGTGCGTATGTGCGAAATCCAAAAATGGCTTGCGGAAAACAAAGTCTTGACGATTGGAGCGTTGCGCTATCAGCGCACAGGACAGGCGCGGTATCAGCGGGCAATGATCGCCCCCTATACTTGGCCGGACAAAACGCTCTATGACATATTAGCAAGGCAGGAATATTTAGGGCATACCATAACCGCGAAAACTCACAAGGTATCCTACAAGTCGAAAAAGACCCGGAAGAACGAAGAAGAACAACGCTATTTCTTCCCAAACACCCATGAGCCGCTTGTTGACGAGGAAACCTTTGAACTTGCGCAAAAGCGGATTGCTACCCGCCACCGCCCGACAAAAGCAGCGGAGATTGATATTTTTTCCGGCTTGCTGTTTTGCGCTGGTTGCAGACATAAGATGTATTACCAACAGGGCGTAAATATCGAGCCGCGCAAGTTTTCCTATTCTTGCGGCGCATGGCGCAACAGGGCAAGGACAGGCAGCGAGTGTACCTCTCATTATATCCGCAAAAACGTACTTCTTGATTTAGTGCTGGAAGATATGCGGCGGGTTTTGCGGTATGTTAAGGAACACGAACAGGACTTTATCTGTAAAGCTACCGAGTACGGCGACATGGAAGCGAGAAAGGCATTAGCGCAGCAGCAAAAGGAACTTTTCAAAGCACAGGCGCGTATGACCGAACTTGACACGCTTTTCCGCAAGCTGTATGAGGACAACGCATTAGGCAGACTGACAGATGAACGGTTTGTGTTTCTAACTTCCGGCTACGAGGACGAAAAGAAATCCCTTGCCGCAAGGATAGACGAGTTACAACAGCAGATCGCAACCGTTACCGAGCGAAAAAGGGATATATCAAGGTTTATTCAGATTGTCGGGAAATACAGCGACATACAGGAATTGACCTATGAAAACGTCCATGAGTTTATCGACCGTATTTTGATACATGAATTAGACCGGGAAACCAACACCCGGAAAATCGAAATCCATTACAGCTTTGTCGGACAGGTTGATACCGAGCAGGAGCCGACGCAAACGTTTCGACTAATAACAGTTTCCAGTTTTTCAGCCAATACCGTTTCCAGATTATATGCCCATACCTCGATTGTGCGATTTTCAAGCATAAGATTAAAGTTGTACTTGATTTCTCTTGGTGTAATGATATCTCCTGTAGAAATATCAATCTTTAATGGTGTGATTACTCCATCAAATTTTGTTTCCATGCTTACACGAACACCCGGATAATCTGCTTCTTCCATGATTTCTGATATCCGTTTGATCCGAAACAAGACACCATCGTTCAGAGGGATTGATATAATTTTGGATATAATCATCTCTACATCCTCCACACTGACATTAGTGCCTTTTATGGTAGCATCCAGATCCATAGTAGCTCTGGCATCCAGACCGACCATTGCCGCCACCAGCATCCCACCTTTTAATATAAACTGATTTTTATACTCTGATAAAGAAATTCGTTCTAAAAAACGTTCCATCATATAATTCCGCATCAAAATCTGTGCATCTGCGGATTTTTTCTTTGACAGATTACGAACCAAATCCTTTAATTGTCTTGCCGTTGTTATCATCTAAAGTAACACCTCCAAATATGGTCTTAGTATCTTTTCAACATGAAACATAGCTGCGTATTTCATAAGCATCCGTAAGTTTTTATCCTTACGTTTTGCATATTGTTTCAATGCGTCTTGAAAGACCTGCATTTCAACATTTTTTCTGCTACGAAGCAGATCACAAATTGTTCTCTCCATGTCATAAACGGGAACGGAATGTCCGAATGATGTCTGCATAGCTATGATTCCTATTTCATGTAAATCCTTTTTTACTGTGTACACTTGAAAACCGTCTTCCTGCAAACGACTTGGATTATATCCAGTTCTTACTGTTATGGTGTATTTCAAAGGCTCTCTGTCCGTTAAATCATGAAAAAACAATGCAGTTTCATGAGAAAATACAGCTTGACCACAACGTAAATGCAAAAGGTACATTGCATCTGTCCACGTATCCGGCGATACATACACACCATGAGCAGCTTGTTCTAATCCTCGTTCCTTCACATATGCATAAAACACAGACTTACTAATTCCATTATTTAGAACTTGAAATGTCTGAATTGTCCCTCCACATTCACGCAACAACAAATCTAATTTTTCAAACTGAGTCATATGCTTTCTCCTTTCGTGCTAATATGATAATATATATTAGCACGAAAGTAAAGACATATAGTACCAATAAAATATCGGTATTTTTGTTTTAATGATATCCCCTTGTTTCTCGCCATCCCTTTACATACCACCTGATTCCAACATATACCAGTTGCACGAATAATAAGAGAAATAGCAGATTGATTGGCAATGTTGTCTTTATCCACTTCCCAAAGTAGATAGCTGTTGCCATGCTTATAATTACCATTATGGTAATCATATCCCCATTATGGTAATCATATCCCAACACCAGCCAATATACAATTCCGGCAACGACAGGATTGGATATTCCATTACTAATCTGTGCCATGTTCTTTCCTGTCAGTATAATCCACCCTGCAATGGTCTGTATAAAAGTGGCGATTGTATCAAAGAATACCACGCAATCAGAAATAAATATTTTTGACCGTATCATCTGAAAAAGAGTAGTTGATACGGAATACCATATCAGCAGAAACATCAATGCTTCATACATGGCTGTTTTTGTTTTATATCTGCCTGCCAGTTTTTCTCTCTGCGTATCATACTTTTCCTTGGCTTTCAGATAAGCTGTCAGGTTACAGTTCCCACACTTTTGATAGAGTACTGGCTTTTCAACCGGTATCTCTACTTTTTTCTGATGAGAGAGTGCATAGTCCCGTTCCTGTTCTGCCTGCCTTAGCTTATCTT
>VOFC01001995.1_pt1:0-55000 | contig 246969 bp, 181 predicted proteins | sample 5384161 | NCBI WGS metagenome assembly VOFC01 (sample SAMN12384722, study PRJNA508395) | human gut metagenome | isolation source: healthy gut B | host: Homo sapiens
GCAGGGCAGTCAAACATACGGTCTAATACGCAAATGGGGTCGCTGAATGTAACTATCAGCGTGTCATATCCTGCTGTCATAATCTGTCCTCCTTGTTCTTTCAACCATTCGTCACGTAACCGTCTGCACTCCTCCAAAGTGGGCTTCACGCAGGAGAACAATCTCCCGACAAGGTGTCCCGATAGTCGTACTGGTACATCGTGCGGACTTTACGCCCGATTTTTATTTGGAATTTCTCGTACTTCTCGCCTGCCATGCAGGTGCTTACTCCGTTAATTGTCATTCTTGTTGTCATAGCCTTTTCTATTAAAATTCAACAATCAAAAGTCTGTAATCCGTATTTCCATAAGTGGTGGGTACACCTTTTTGCTTGACCCACAAATGCCTGCGTCCAAATCCGTAGAGGAAGAAGTCGTTGAAGTCCTTGTCTTGGGCTAAGGTCGCCATCGCTTCCCTCACTTCCTTCCCGTTCCTTGTCAATACCAATGTATTCACAAGTTTGATGAATGTTTCGGGCAGCTTCTCATGCCACCCGAAAAACAAGTTTTCAATTTTTACGTCCATATCTGTAAGTATTAAGTCATTATACGTTTATGCAACCATCCGTTTTTGAATATCCCTCACATTTTCCTTGACGAGCCTGATGATTTGTTCATGGTATTCCGTGATGGAATTATATATTCCATAGGATTGGACAACCTGCATGGTTTCCAATGAGAGTTCTACCGTTTCAATACGCTTTTCACCGATACGGGCGGAGAAAACAAGCACATTTTCTTTTTTATAATATCCATTGGTAAATACACAATGGTTCATTGCCTTGCCTTCTTCGTAAAACTCCTGCACATTCTGCAATACATGAAGATTAATCATTCCGTCAGAAAAAGCAAGGTCAAGAAACCTGCCTTTCATTTCAGCATACAGCAGCTCGTCTTTCCGCAATCTCTCCTCTTCCCTTATTTTCGCTTCCTTTTCTGCTATTTCACGTTCCCTTTCATTCTTTTCACGTATCCGTTCCAGTTCCCTCTCCCGTCTTGCCGACAATCTGTCGTGTTCGGCTTTCAAATCGGTGGGGCATACATACTTGGCGTTTCTCGTATCCTTGTGATATATTTCCAAAAGTTCAATATAATCATTCCACATGACGGCATCCTTAATCATGTAATTGTTTCGGATACAGATTTTCAAGGAGTTCCATTTACGTTTCATGTCGTAAGTATGGATGAAGCGTGACAATACCGCATATTGTTTTGCTTTGAGCAATGTTTCCACCTTGCTGTCCGTCAGAAGCGAGTGCAAAAAACGGAACGGAGTGGCATTGTGAAAACTGCCCTTGAAGCCATTGCGTCTGAATATGGGAAGTACACGTACTTTCGGATAATGCTCACAATGGGAAATGATGTCATAGATTGCGTGATGCGGTCTGACTTCCATTTCACTCTCAAAAATCCAAAGGTCTTTGTATGTGAAGCCCAAACCTCTCAGCCGTGCGACCGTGATGACTTTTCCATCGGGCATAATCCACCTTTGTGCCACTTCTTTAGAAAAGAAAGTCATGGCATTTCCTTTTCTGCTGTCTGCCTTGACCATGACGATACGGATTACCTGACAGCCTTTGCAAACGGTCACGACACAGAAATAACAGCATTGTCTGAACGTGCGTTTTCGGGTGTCTTTCACTTCCAACGTCTTTCCGCAATTAGGGCATGTACAACCGCAAAGGGTATCTCCAAGTGTGCTTTCACTTTTCCAAGTATGACCGCAATCCCCACAAGTGAGCATGTTCTTTGCCGTGCGGTAAGCGATATGTTCCAAGCAATGGGCATAAGCCCATTGTACTTGTTTGTCAGTGATGGGGTTAAGCCGTCTGCTCAATTCCATTACCTTTCTCTGCTGTGCGTTTCTCGGTTTCATGGTTAAAAGTCAAATAATGAGGGTTGTACTTGGTTTTCTTTTTTCGCTGTCGGTTTGTTGCGGTTTCGTATTTTTTGAAGTTCGGCTTGCTGGTATTGGGCTACCGCATTTTTCCTTGCTTCCTGCTTTTCCGCTTCGGTAAGTTCCACTACATGGTTTACCGCAACTTGGCATTGTATGGGCTTGCCTACCTTTATCTCACTTTCGGTATAGTAATGGATGGCTTGCCCATAAATCTCTCCGTCCGTGAAGCCGTTGCAACCGCTTTTCTGCACATAGTTCAGAATGTACGTGACGCAATCGTCTATGTTCTTGGCTGGGTTGCGGTAACTTTTTGCAAAGAGTTCATCTTCCGCTGCTCTCTGCTCCAAAAACATCTGTATGGTCCGTTTGAAATGGTCTGTTGTCTTCATATCGTCAATCGTTTTAATCAGTTATACATTTTCCCGTTTTCAAGAAACTCGTACCTGTTGGCTTCGCAACTTTCCTCAAAACATTCCTCGCTGCATTGATATTTCATATCGTCACGGCACGACTTGAAAAAGCTGTCAAGGCACTTGTCCATAAGGTCATACAAGGTTGTATCAGTGTCTGGGGAGTTTAGAAAGTGATATATGGGTTTCAGAATGTCCTCATCTGCACAATAGCCTGTCAGTACGCAACTGCTGTCCGTCAGTACCCGACTTTTGCGCTGTTTCTTAAAGTTGCCTTTGAGGTAATAGGTTCTCGGCTTGAATAGGGTATGCCAATAGTTATTGACCAAGTATTTCAGAAGCCGAATACCACTCAGTTCTTCTTCCTCTGCGCTGTATTGTGAGGTGAAGCGGTAGGAGTACTCGCAAGCGTCGTAACTCCAATTGGTCACTTTGATATTGAAGATGCGCTCAAAGGCATCCAGCGTGTTACGGTTGTCACTGCTCCATGAATACTCAAATGTGGACAACCATTCCGAATAGGCGGTTTCCCTCGCTGCTGTTGAAAGTTCAGCTAATAGAAAGATGTTGTATGTTTTTGTTATCGTTCTCATATCGTTGTCTTTTAGATTGTTTGTTTCAGTATCTCTCGCCAATAGATTGGCTCTACCTCGCTCAGCAAGAAGTCCACAAAGTCCCTCCGTGCGTCCTTGCACAACTCTCCGTATAGTTCTCGGAATGTGCTGAAATTGCCGTTGATGTAGGTTTCCACCATATACTCGAAGATGTTGTCCACTTCGTAATACCTGCATTGCTGAAATGCGCTCTTGCTGTGTCTTTTTCTTTTCATATCCTTGATTTTTTAGATTGTCAGTAACCAAACCATTAAGGCGATTAAGCCTACAAGTGATGCGGTGGTGATGAGTATTCCAAACACGAAGCTCAACATACCCAGCAGGATTTCCGTTGCGATGCCTATCGCCAAACTTCCGACACAAAGGGCAATGCCCGATGCTGCCGTTACCATTGCGGACAATGCTTTCCACAATGCCTTTCCGATGTCGTTCAATGTCATTCCCATATCTTCCAATTTTAGATTGTTACTTGTTTCACTCGGATTGGGAGGGTCGGGTCAATTCTTTTTTCTTTTCGCCTCTCCGTATGTCCGAAATTTCCTTGTGCCGTCTTCCGACCGCATCGGTCGTTTTCGTTTCGGGGGCTTCTCAAAGGTTAGGGAGTAGGATTAGCAAATTTTTTTCGATAAAATACTACCCCTGAAAGGGCGTGGAGATTTTTCGACAAAAAATTTGTGTTCCTAATCCCGTCTTTACCTTTGCCCCAGCAACGAAAATGACATACTGATGCTTGTCCTGAAGGAGGCATGGAAACGGAGGCATATATGTAGAGGCGAAAAGGAAAAGGGAGCGGATATGATGGCGCAACGCGCCACGGGAAAAGACAAGGGGCTGCGCAACGATAAAGGGGGAAAGCACCGCTTTCCTGCCACCGTGACGGAAGTCCTGTAACCGTCATTGTCATGTGTGCATGGCTTGCGGTTACAGGTGTTCCTCCGGCTGCGCATTGCCGGAAAACGGACTTGTTTGCCATTGCCCGGCATGGCAATGGCAAACAAGTTGGTTTGAAGGCAGGAAAAAATAAGGAAAGCCAAAAATAGTCGCAAACATAGGGACACGCTTGCCGTGTCCTGCATCCGGCGGTATTTTCGGCTATATGATGATGGTAAAATAAAAACTGACAATAACGGTTTTGACCGTCCGGCACAAGTATATAAAAAGAGATGCCCACGATGATGGCAGTGTCATTTATGACATTGTGGTCATCGTGGGCTTTTCTTCTGCTTGTGCCATTTCTGAAATCGGCTTCCGTGCATCAGACGGTAACGGTTTTCAGAAGGGGATAAAAAGTAATAGGAAAAAACAACATAATTGAAAAATGTATTTGGAAATTCGTAGAAATGGATAAAGTTTTGTACCTTTGCTGAGAGTAAGAAAGTTCTTTCACTTGACGCAAAATAAGGTAGAATATAGAAGTTCGCTGGTTTCTAAACCGTTAACAAACCTGTTTTGTTCCTGCGTTAATTACCTCATATTTAGGCAGATATAGTTTTTATTATGTCTTGCGGTGTGCGTGGTCAGGTTCTTTTTGATACCGCACAGGTCGGCAATCTCTTTCAGGTAGCTGTTCATCTTCTGATTGCAGGGAACGGGCAACAAAGTTCCTTTATCCATGCAGTAGGGGTTATCCTTGTACTTTCCAAGTATCTGTTTTGGAATGCTCAAAAGCGGGATGTTGCAGACATTGTTTGTCTTTTCACGGGGTTTCACTATCCACAGGTTGCCGTTGCTGTCCTCTGAAACATGTTCGGGGCGCAGATTATACACGTCTATGAATGCCAGCCCGGTATATACGCAAAAGATAAAAACATCCCGTACCAGTTCCAGCCGTTCAATCCTGAACTCTTTCTGCCATATCCGGTTTATCTCGGCTTGGCTTAGGAACTGTTTGTTTACCTCCACCTCGTGAAACTTGATTCCGGCAAACGGGTTCTTTGTCAGCCACTCGTTGGCAATGGCAAGGTTTATCACTTTCTTGAAGCATTTCATGTACCGGATAACGGTGTTCTGCGCGCAATGTTTCTCCGTCTTTAGGTATAAATCGAATTTACGCACCAGTTCCCCGTTTACCTCACGCAGTAGCATATCATCTACCTTGTAGTCACGTTTAACCAGTTCCATGAGGTATTTAAGGCAGTTATCGTAACGTCTTACGGTAATATCGGCGTAGTCCGTCCCGATTAGTTTCCGGCAGTTGTCGTTATGCTCCTTGAACACATTGTATAATGTCTTGAAAGTCTCGTCCTTTCCCTGATAGCGGTTCACTATGGCACGTGCGGAGATAATCTTTCCCTCCAGTTCCAAGTCTTGGTAAATCTGATAGAATTTCACACGCAGGGCGTCAATGTAATGGTTAAGTTCCACGGAGTTTCGGTCTTTGCCTGTCGATTTCTCTTTTTCCTGCGACCAAAGTGGGACTTTTACGCTCCGCTTTAGTTGAAGTTCCACGTATAGGCGGTCATAAGTGACACGCACACGCACTGGTGCTTCCCCGTTTTTTAACAGTTTGCTACGCTTGATGAAGAACAACACGCTGAATCTTTTTCTTTCCATACGGCTCAATTTTTAATGATACAAAGTTAGGAAATCGAACCGAGAACCCTATTATGTAAAATCGTGCAACGTGCTGTAAAAGAATGAAGTAAATACCTCGCAGTGGAACATTTCGGGCTTTTAAAAACAGTCCCTTGAATAAGGACGTATAGTTTGCTCTAATCCCACTGATTTTGCCTATTCTTGGAAATGAAAAATCCCCGAACTTCTTTGAAATTCAGGGATTTACATCGTTTTTCTTTCTTAAAAAGTGGTGCCACCAGGAATCGAACCGGGGACACAAGGATTTTCAGTCCTTTGCTCTACCAACTGAGCTATGGCACCGACTTACTTTTGTTTTGCGAGTGCAAAGGTAAGATAAAAAGGTGGGTGGGCAAAATATTCTAAGAAAAAACTACAAATATTTTTTTGTTTCAGAAAAAAACTCTATCTTTGCACTCGCAAAACGGAAAGTAGCGCAGTTGGTAGCGCACTACGTTCGGGACGTAGGGGTCGGGCGTTCGAATCGCCTCTTTCCGACAAAAAGACTTAATTCGTACAGAATTAAGTCTTTTTTGTTGACTTTCTAAAATCTGAAATTGACTCCTCCCATAAAAGTGGCTTTGGGCATCGGATAGCCGGATATGATTTCGTAACGTTGTGCTAATAGGTTTTCTCCACGAAGCCAAAGGGCAAGATTGCGAGTGGCTTGGAACGTTCCGCGAATATTCCACAAAACAAAATTTTCTGAAGTCTCATCGCCTTTCCCGTTTACCTTCACGTTCGTATAAAGACCTTGTATATATTGTACGCCGGATGACAATAGCCATTTCTTTTTTGAAAAGGACATGCCGGCATATAACTTGTTTTCCGGTGCCGTTATGACAGGATGTTCCATGTGCAGATAACTGTAGTTGGCATCGGCCGACCATGTTTTTGATATACGGTATGCCATTTGCATTTCAAGTCCGGCATTCTTGATTTTGTCCGTATTTACGTTCATCATGCGGTGGTCTATGGAAGCCGTGGTAATCATGTTTTTACCGTTGATGTAGAAAAGGTTGAAGCCATAGGACAGGCGATTGTCAAACAACCGTTGGTTGAATGCAAGTTCATAGTTCCACATGCTTTCTGCTTTCAAATCCGGATTGGCTGTTCCCCACATGAACATTTCGCGGATGAGCGGATAACGGAAACCTTTGCTGGCTGTAAGTTTGATTTCAGCGTTTTTCGGCACTTGAAAGGCCAGGCCGGTTTGCGGAATCCATTCGGTTCCCGCCTGACTATGGTGGTCTATGCGGAGGCCGGCATTCCACGTCATCCACGAGCCGATTCTTTGGCGAAAGTCTATATAACCGGCGATTTCATTCTGTTGCTTGTCTATGATGTCCTTACGATCTCCTTTTTGTGGACCTTCTACGAACTTATTCCATGCTTCTCCGCCAAAGTGGTACCAGTCTATTCCGGCGGTCAGCAGGTTGCCTCGGAAAAGCTGTGCATTCTGATACCACGATACCCCCATCATATTGTCACGGGAGTGGAAACGGTAAGGCAATGGGCTTTCTCCTTCGCTCGGGGCATAGCCGTCATTGATTTTATGATGTCCCCAGTTGTAGAAGAAACTCAATCTCCCGGAAGTCTTTTCGTAATGGTTCTCCAAAGCGAAAGACGTCATTCCCCGCGTGATGTTTTGGTCGGCATCCAGTAACGGTTGGCTGACTTCACCCGGTTGTGAAGCATTAAAGTGGGTGATGTTCACGTCCGCTTCGGCTTTCCACTTTGAGGACAGCTCATATCCGAGTTTGGCATACCCGCCATATTGCTCGAAACCCATGTCTGCGCGGTGTCCGTCGGTACGATTGTACGAACCGCTGACGATGCTGGTGAATCGTCCTTTACGGATACGGTTGGTGGCTTCCGTTTGGAGCGTGTTGTAGGAACCGTAACCGACGTGGGCATGGGTACTTATGCCTTCTGTCTGCATTTTCCTGGTGATGATATTAATAACTCCTCCCATCGCATTTGAACCGTATAAAACAGAAGCCGGGCCACGCAGTACCTCCACCTTCTCGGCCATTAAGGCCTGATAGGCATCGGCTATGGGATGACCCATAAGCCCCATGTACTGAGGATGTCCGTCTATCAAGACCATCAGCCTGCCGGAACTTCCGCTGATGCCTCTCAAATTTATTTCTCCGGCAGCTCCGCCTGATACACCGTATCCCATGATTCCGCGTGAGGATACGAAAAGCCCCGGGACTTGTTCCGTCAGTATAGGAAGCAGCGAGGGCGTATTGGCCTGTTCTATTTGTTTACGGTCTATGACGGAAACCGTTGCAGAGAGTTGTGCGGCATCAGTCTCGTTGCGCGTGCCTGTCACTACGACTTCGTCCAAAGAGCGGTCCTTTGGGGCGTTGCCCGTTTCTATTTGTGCTGCCGCGAATGGGGAATATAGCATTCCTCCGGCCAGCAGAGATATGGCGAATAGTCTTTTCATGAGTTTTTAATTTTTAGATGAGGCAAAGTTAACCGAACCTGTTGAATAATGTGTTACCTCGGCTACGGATAGGACAACCATTTTTACTTGTGGGGTATGGTTTTGTTGTTTTATTGAGGGGCGTATATATCCGGAGCGGATGGTCGTGGACGCATATACGTTCTTACCAGTCTATTTCTTGAATCCCGTTGCTTTTTAAATAGGTGTTGGCTTTGCTGAAGTGCTTGCAGCCTAAGAAGCCATGTTCTGCGGAACGCGGAGAGGGGTGCGCGGCCTCCAATATCAGGTGTTTTTTCCCGTCAATCAGGTTCTTTTTGGCTTTTGCATAGTTTCCCCATAGCATGAAAACCAGATGTTCCCGTTCCTCGCTGAGCTTACGGATGACGGCATCGGTGAACGTTTCCCATCCTACGTTGCGGTGGGAGCCGGTTTCGTACGCCCTTACCGTCAGTACGGAGTTCAAGGAGAACACGCCCTGTGCGACCCAACGGTCTAAATTGCCGGAAGCCGGGACGGGTTTTCCTAAATCCTGATGGATTTCCTGAAAGATGTTGGCCAAAGAGCCGGGGACGGGTGTTCCGTCCGGGACGGAGAAACAGACGCCATAATATTGCCCGGGAGTGGGGTAAGGGTCTTGCCCGAGTATGACAACCTTTACCTTGTCAAAAGGACAGACATTAAAAATGTAAAAGATACGGGAGCCCGGAGGCAGCACATGGGCATGGGCATATTCGTTCCGCACGAAAGCGGTGAGCCTTTCGAAATAAGGCTTGTCAAACTCTTCTTGCAAGCGCAGCCGCCAACTTTCTTCAATTTTCACTTTCATGGTATGAGGTGAGTTGGATTCTCTGTTTGCAAAGATAGTGAAAGGCGAGTGCAGAGACAAACGAAAAACGAAGTTTTTCAAGTTTGGCTATGCCGATCCGCCTCCTGTCTTCGTGTAACAAATATAGCGATAAGCAAAAATGTGTGTTTTTTCGGGTTTGTTTTTTTAAAAGAATAAAAATGATTTCCCGCCTTTTGCCGACATGCCCTTTTTTCGTTAAATTAGAAGAATGAAACGGTTGTTTCGTTTTTTTGTGTGACCCTAAAATAGAATATGTATGAAGCAAAAGAATAAGGCGGTTACCCTGCATGAGGTCAGACTGTTATTCGAAAATAAATTTCCAGAATTGCTCGCCGGGGCTGTGGACAGTCCGGACGAGGTCTCTTTCCGGCAAAAGATAGACGCTTATTTGTCGGATGCGTCGTGGAACGCGGAAGGGGTACGGGTGGTAAGGCGTTTGTTGGAGTATGACGGCAGGGTCGTTCATGAACTTTCGGTCGGGGAGGACGTGAAGGTGGAGACCCTTGCCTTGTTGTGGCGTTTCTTGTCCGGGCGTATAGGGGAAGATGAGATTTCTCCGGATTTTGCACTCGAGTTGTACCACCAGTTTTCCAGATTGCATGCCGCCCCCTCCGGCGTGCCGGAGAAAGAGGACGTGCTCCGGTGGATGCGCCGTTGGCCGGACGGGCTGAATGAGCAGGTGAGGGCCATCCGTGAGGCGAACAAAGAGAGGATTATGGCGTTGTTGGTCCGGAAGATAGAACATCGTCCGGCTTCTTCCGGACGCTATGTGTTTCCGGAAGGGTGCAGCGAGGCGGAAAAGCTCGGATGGGTGCGCCGGTGGTGGGGCGAAGCCCGTTTCCATTTGTCCATGGCCGTGAAAAGCGCCGCCGAGCTGAACCGGATGCTGGACGGTACACTTTCCGGCGAGACCCTGCGCATTTACCAACAGGCGCAGGAAAAAGGGATTCCCGTTTTTGTCACGCCTTATTACCTCTCCTTGTTGAACCCTACCGGGAAGGGCTACGACGACGCGGCCATCCGTAGCTATGTCATTTATTCGTCCCGTCTGGTTGAGACGTTCGGCTGCATCCGCGCATGGGAACGTGAGGACATCGTCGAGGAAGGCAAACCGAACGTGGCCGGCTGGCTGCTGCCCGGCGGGCATAACATCCACCGCCGTTATCCCGAAGTGGCCATCTTAATCCCCGACACGATGGGGCGCGCTTGCGGAGGCTTGTGCGCTTCCTGCCAACGGATGTACGACTTCCAAAGCCGGAGGCTGAACTTCGAGCTGGAGAAATTGAAGCCGAAAGAAAATTGGAACACCCGCCTGCGGAAGCTGATGGACTATTTCGAACACGACACGCAGATACGCGACATCCTGATAACGGGAGGCGACGCGCTGATGAGCCGCAATGCCACGTTGCGCAACATCCTGGATGCCGTCTGCAAGATGGCCGTCCGCAAACGGCAGGCCAACCTGTCCCGTCCCGACGGAGAGAAGTATGCGGAATTGCAACGTGTCCGTCTGGGGACGCGCTTGCCGGTGTACTTGCCGATGCGTGTGGACGATGAACTGTTGGACATCCTGCGCGATTTCAGGCAGAAAGCTGTAGAGGCGGGCATTACCCAACTTTTCGTGCAGACGCATTTCCAGTCGCCTTTGGAGGTCACGCCCGAGTCGCGGGAGGCCATCCGGAGGATACTGTCTACCGGATGGGCGGTCACGAACCAGTTGGTCTACAACGTGGCGGCTTCGCGCCGGGGGCATACGGCAAAACTGCGGAAGGTGCTGAACAGCTTGGGCGTGATTTGTTATTACACGTTCACCGTGAAAGGGTTTGAGGAGAATTATGAGGTCTTTGCCCCGAATGCCCGTTCCTTGCAGGAAAGTGCCGAGGAGAAAGCATGGGGGCGTCTGGCACCGGAGGCTGAGCACGACTTTCTGGAAAGCCTGGACGGCGCACCGAACAAAGCCGTGGCCGTCCGGCAGTTTTGTGCCGCGCATGACGTGCCTTTCCTGGCTACGGATCGTAGTGTGCTCAATCTGCCCGGCATCGGCAAAAGCATGTCTTTCGCCTTGGTGGGAGTGGACGCCAAGGGACGTCGCATCTTGCGGTTCGACCACGACCGCACCCGTAGGCACAGCCCGATAATCGACCGTGTCCACGAAGTGTATATCCGGGAGAACAAGCCGGTCTACCGTTACTTGTTGCAGTTGCAGGACATGGGAGAAGATATGGGTGAGTATGAAACGCTTTGGGCATATACCGAAGGCGAGACCGAGCGTCGCTTCCCGTTTTTTGAATATCCGGTTCCGGATTTCAGCGTGACGGGCCGTTATACGAATCTGGATGTGGGGGAAGGCGAAGTCCGGGACCTACGGCCTGACTGGTAAGTAGCTTCATTTTGTCTGAATCTTTTGCTCTTTCGCGTGTGGATGTCTAACTTGTTGTAAATCTGCACGAAAGGTACTGCGAAATCAATCTCCGTAGATTTGAAAATCAATCTCAGCCGAACGATTTTTCGTTCGGCTGAGATTGATTTCTCGTTCTGCGCCAAATGATTTTGCAGCCTCCTGAGACCCCGTTTTGTCCGACTTTAATACTTTGGCTTCGTGCCTGTAAACAAGCGTCCATGCCTCTTCGCCTTCGTAATTGGAAGAGCGAAAGGGCATGGACGCTTGATATGTTGCCGGATAGGCCGGAGCCGTCGGTTTACAAATCCTTAATCTCGTCCAGGTTATGCTGGATGTCTTCGTCTTTCAGTTCGTAGTTGGTCAGGTTTCCGGCCAGATACTGGTCGTAAGCGGCCATATCTATGAGGCCGTGTCCGGACAGGTTGAACAGGATGACTTTTTCTTCCCCGCTCTCCTTGCACGCCTTGGCTTCGTTGATGGCGGCAGCGATGGCATGACAGGATTCCGGTGCCGGAATGATGCCTTCGGCCTTGGCGAACAGGCAGCCCGCGTCGAAGGATTCCAGTTGCTGGATGTCGGTGGCCTCCATCAGTCCGTCTTTCAGGAGTTGGGAGACGATGACGCCCGCGCCGTGGTAACGCAGTCCGCCTGCATGGATGTTGGCCGGAGCGAAGTTGTGTCCCAGGGTGAACATCGGCAGGAGGGGAGTGTAGCCCGCTTCGTCTCCGAAGTCGTATTGGAAATGTCCGCGCGTCAGTTTTGGGCACGATGCCGGTTCGGCTGCGATGTAACGTGTCTTTTTCCCTTCCTTGATGCTATGGCGCATGAACGGGAAACAGATGCCGCCGAAGTTGGAACCGCCGCCGAAACAGCCGATGATGATGTCCGGATATTCACCGGCCATTTCCATCTGTTTCTCGGCTTCCAGGCCGATGATGGTCTGATGCAGGGTGACGTGGCTCAATACCGACCCGAGCGTGTATTTGCAATTCGGGGTCGTGCGTGCCAGTTCGATGGCTTCCGAGATGGCCGTGCCCAAAGAACCTTGATAGTTCGGGTTTTTGGTCAGGATGTCCTTGCCCGCACGGGTGGACATGGAGGGGGAAGCGGTGACTTGCGCGCCGAACGTCTGCATGATGCTGCGGCGGTAGGGCTTCTGCTCGTAACTGATTTTGACTTGATAGACAGCCGCTTCCAGTCCGAACACCTTGGCGGCGTAGGAGAGGGCTGCTCCCCATTGGCCCGCGCCGGTTTCTGTCGTTACGTTCGTCACGCCCTCCTTCTTGCAGTAGTAAGCTTGTGCCAATGCCGAGTTCAGTTTGTGCGAGCCGATAGGGCTGACGCTTTCGTTCTTGAAGTATATATGGGCCGGTGTCCCCAAAGCCTTTTCCAATCCGTAGGCCCTTACGAGCGGTGTGCTCCGGTAGTATTTGTACATTTCGCGCACTTCCTCGGGAATCTCTATCCACGCGTCCGTCTGGTTCAGTTCCTGACGGCTCAGTTCTTCCGCAAAAATCGGATACAGGTCTTCCGGTTTCAACGGCTGCTTGGTGGCCGGATTGAGTGGCGGCATGGGTTTGTTCACCATGTCGGCCTGAATGTTATACCAATAGCGAGGGATGTCCTCTTCTGCCAGGAAATATCTTTTTTTCTTTTCCATAATGCTTATTGTGTTTGATGTGTTTATTGAAATTCTTGTTCTTTAGTTGCAAACTTACGGAAAAAGTTTGGAATATATGACGATTTGCAGGAAAATATGTAAGACATGCTTGATAAAAGTACCGGAGGCGTGGCTGCGGCATACGGTATGGGAGAGGAAAAGGACGGTGTGGACGTATTGCATAAATATGCAGAAAGAAACGGGCGCTTTAGTTTGTTTTTCTTTTGATAATAAGTGGAATATGATTTGTTTTGAATAAAAATGAGAAAATATCTGCATATTATGCAAACGGTGAGGCTTAAAATACATATCTTTGCACCAGAGTAATAAAGGATAGGGATATATGAGGAATAAAGACAGCCGTTTGGAGGCCATCAAGATGGTCGTGTCTGCACAGGATATTTCAAGCCAGGAGGAGTTGTTGCGTGAGTTGAAAAAGGTGGGTTTCAAATTGACTCAGGCTACGCTTTCCCGCGATTTGAAACAACTGAAAGTGGCCAAGGCGACGAATGCCTCCGGCAAATATGTGTATGTATTGCCGGCTTCGCCTCTTTACAGAAGGGTCTCGGACACCCATCTGACCGCCTCTGCCGTACATCAGGCCGGTGCCTTGTCCGTGAAATTTTCAGGCAATCTGGCCGTGGTTCATACCTTGCCCGGCCATGCAAGTCATATCGCATACGATATAGACAACAAGAGGTTTGAAGAAATATTGGGGACATTGGCCGGAGACGATACCATCATACTGGTGTTGGCGGAAGGAGTTTCCTCCGAACAGGCCTTGCGGCGGTTGGCCGAGGTGATTCCCGACATACAATGAATATAACGTAGAAAACGCGAGTAAGCGAGCGCAGACGGAGCTTGCTCCAAGTCTGCCGAGCGGGAGCGATTTATGTAAACAGTATATAGTTTAAGAAAGAAGTGGAATACAACGATGGAATCAGAGTGGTTGTGGCAGATGCCAGCCACGAAAAGTATGTAGATGTTATTCTTGCGACCATAACGGATTCTGCGAAAAAGAGAGGCTCCGGGATAGCTTCCCGTACGCATGAATATCTGGCCACGAAGATGAAGGAACGCAAGGCTGTCATAGCTTTGGCCGGCGAAGGCGATGAAGAAGAATTTGCCGGGTTTTGTTATATCGAAAGTTGGGGAAACAAGGAATATGTGGCCAATTCGGGACTGATTGTCGTAGAGAAGTTCCGGCGTCATCATCTGGCCACCCGCATCAAGCAGACGGCCTTCACGCTTTCGCGCCTGCGGTGGCCTCATGCCAAATTGTTCGGGTTGACGAGCCAGAGTGCCGTGATGAAGATCAATACGGCGTTGGGTTACGTGCCGGTCACTTTTGCCGAGCTGACGGACGACGAGGCTTATTGGAAAGGTTGCGGCACGCCGGAGCATCCGTGTTGCGTCAATTATGACATCCTGCAGCGTACGGGGCGGCGGTATTGCGTGTGTACGGCCATGTTGTATGACCCTGCCGCGCATCCGGACGAGAAGCTTCCGGTGGAACTTCCGGAGGATGTAGTGAAGATGGCCCGCGAGGCGGCTGCAAAAAATCTGCGTTAATTGGTATAGACAAAATAAAAGGAATATTATGGCAAAAAAAGTAGTAGTAGCATTCAGCGGAGGTTTGGACACCTCTTATACGGTGATGTATCTGGCCAAGGAAAAGGGGTACGAAGTGTATGCGGCTTGTGCCAACACGGGCGGTTTCAGCGCCGAGCAACTGAAGGCCAACGAGGAAAATGCTTATAAGTTGGGTGCCAAGGAATACGTCACGTTGGACGTGACGAAGGAGTATTATGAAAAGAGCCTGCGTTACATGATATATGGTAATGTGTTGCGCAACAACTGTTACCCGATTTCGGTGTCGTCCGAGCGTATTTTCCAGGCCATCGCCATCGCACGTTATGCCAACGAGGTGGGAGCCGACGCGATAGCCCATGGCTCGACCGGGGCAGGCAACGACCAGATTCGTTTCGACATGACCTTCCTGGTGATGGCGCCGGGGATGGAGATCATCACACTCACGCGCGACAGCAACCTGAGCCGTCAGGAGGAAGTGGATTATCTGAACCAGCACGGTTATTATGCCGATTTCACGAAGTTGAAGTATTCCTACAACGTAGGTATCTGGGGCACGTCGATTTGTGGCGGCGAGATTCTGGACAGCAATCAGGGATTGCCTGAGAGCGCTTATCTGAAACATCCCACGAAGACGGGGACGGAGCTGTTGAAGCTCGGTTTCAGGAAAGGGGAGATTTGTAGCGTGAACGGCGTGGAGTATGACGATAAGATCAAGGCCATACAGGAGATAGAAAAGATAGGTGCTGCCTACGCCATCGGCCGCGACTGCCATGTGGGCGACACCATCATCGGTATCAAGGGCCGTGTCGGTTTCGAGGCGGCGGCTCCGATGCTGATTATCGGTGCGCACCGTTTCTTGGAAAAATACACGCTGAGCAAGTGGCAGCAATATTGGAAGGAGCAGGTGGCCAACTGGTATGGCATGTTCCTGCACGAAAGCCAGTATCTGGAGCCGGTCATGCCGGACATCGAGGCCATGCTGACCAGTTCGCAGCGCAACGTGAACGGCGTGGTGACATTGGAGCTTCGTCCTTACGGCTTCACAACGGTCGGCGTGGATTCTCCGGACGACTTGGTGAAGAACAAGTTCGGCGAGTATGGCGAGACCCAGAAGGGATGGACGGCAGAGGACGCCAAGGGCTTTATCAAAGTGACTTCCACTCCGCTCCGCCTGTATTATGCGAACCATAAGGACGAGGAACGAATCAAGTAAACCATGACGGTGGAAGATAAAAAACTGGAACGTCCCCGTGCGGGACGGATGCTTGCAGGCGTATGTGCCGCGATTGCCGGATATTTCGGGTTGGATGTCACGCTCGTACGTGTCGGTTATGTCTTGCTGACGCTGTTCACCGCCTTTTCCGGTGTAATCGCCTATTTCATTCTGGTTATTGTCATTCCTCAGGAAAAAAACAGATATTTCAAATGATAAGAGTTGGAATCATAGGAGGGGCAGGATATACGGCCGGCGAACTTTGCCGCATCCTGCTGAACCATCCCGAAGCGGAGATAAAGTTTATCAATAGTTCCAGTAACGCCGGGAATAAGATCACCGACGTGCACGAAGGGCTGTATGGGGAGACCGATTTGGTGTTTACGGACCAGTTGCCTTTCGACGAGGTGGATGTGATCTTTTTCTGTTTCGGGCATGGCAAGAGCGCGGAGTTCTTGCAGGCTCACGATGTGCCTTCCCGGGTGAAGATCATCGACTTGGCGCAGGATTTCCGTCTGGCGGCTCCGGGCAATGACTACGTGTACGGTCTGCCAGAATTGGACAAGGCGGCCATTGCTGGGGCGCAGCATGTGGCCAATCCCGGTTGTTTTGCCACTTGCATCCAGTTGGGGTTGTTGCCTTTGGCTGCCCACGGCCTGTTGAGTGGCGACGTGTCGGTGAATGCCATCACGGGAAGTACCGGTGCCGGGGTGAAGCCCGGTGCGACCACGCACTTCAGTTGGCGTAACAATAACATGAGCATATACAAGGCTTTCAACCACCAGCATGTGCCGGAAATTTGCCAGTCTCTCCGTGCCTTGCAGCCGGACTTCGACGGAGCGATAGATTTCATTCCCTATCGCGGCGACTTTGCCCGAGGAATTTTTGCCACCGAGGTGGTCCGTGTGGACGCGTCGGCTGATGCCGGGTATTTTGCCGGGCTTTACAAGGAGTATTACAAGGACGCGGCTTTCACGCATTACGTGGACAAGGCCATCGACATGAAGCAAGTGGTCAATACCAACAAGGCCTTGGTGCACGTGGATAAGTTCGGCGATAAATTGTTGGTCACGGCCACGATAGACAACTTGCTCAAAGGCGCCAGCGGGCAGGCCGTGCAGAACATGAACCTCATGTTCGGGCTGGACGAAACGTCCGGTTTGCGCCTGAAATCGTCCGCATTCTAAACGGGGGTGCGACGGAATGTCATATTTAAGAAAGGAGGAATAAAATGAATCTATTCGACGTATATCCGCTTTTCGATGTGAACATCGTAAAAGGGAAAGGATGCCATGTCTGGGACGACAAGGGGCAGGAGTATCTGGACTTGTATGGCGGCCATGCCGTAATCAGTGTCGGTCACTGCCATCCGCATTATATAGAGAAGCTGACACGGCAACTTGGCCGGTTGGGTTTCTACAGCAATTCCGTGGTCAACAAGTTGCAGGTGGAACTGGCGGAGCGTTTGGGCAAGGCCTGCGGTTATGAGGACTATCAGTTCTTTCTGATTAATTCCGGGGCGGAAGCCAATGAGAATGCATTGAAGTTGGCCAGTTTCTACAATGGACGCAAGCGCGTGTTGTCCCTTTCAAAAGCGTTCCATGGGCGTACGTCTTTGGCCGTGGAGGCAACGGACAATCCTAAAATCATAGCTCCCATCAACGCCAACGGGCATGTGACTTACTTGCCTTTGAATGATTTGGACGCTTTCAAGGCGGAGTTGGCCAAAGGCGATGTGTGTGCCGTGATTGTGGAGTGTATCCAAGGGGTCGGAGGTATCCGGTTGGCCACTGCCGAGTTCATGCAAGGCGTGCGGCAGGCATGTGACGAAACGGATACGGTGTTGATTTGCGATGAAATCCAGTGTGGCTACGGCCGTTCGGGCAAGTTCTTCGCCCACCAGCATTTGGGGGTGAAGCCGGACTTGATTACGGTGGCCAAAGGCATCGGCAACGGTTTCCCCATGGGAGCGGTGCTGATTTCGCCCAAATTCACTCCGGTGTACGGCCAGTTGGGCACGACTTTCGGTGGAAACCATTTGGCTTGTGCCGCCGCCTTGGCCGTGTTGGACATCATGGAAGAGGAGCATCTGGTGGAAAATGCCGCCAAGGTCGGAAATTTCCTGATGGAAGGTATAAAGGCTTTGCGCCTGCCTCATGTGGTGGATGTCAGGGGGCGCGGCCTGATGATCGGCGTGGAGTTGGACGTGCCTTACAAGGAAATCAGGAACAAGTTGCTCTTTGAGGAGCATTGTTTCACGGGATGCAGCGGTACGAACGTGCTGAGGCTCTTGCCGCCGCTTTGTCTGAGTGAGGCGGAAGCGGCTGATTTCTTGAAACGGTTGGAACGTGTAGTGAATAATTAATGAATAATCAAGCGGAGATAAACCGGTCGCAGGCGTATGTCGGAGACCGGTTTGTCTGCTTTTAAGGAGGAGAGTGACAATGAAGATTGCAATTATCGGTGCGGGCAATATGGGAGGAGCCGTTGCCCGTGGTTTGGCAAAGGGAAGCTTGGTCAAGACATCGGATATCACGGTGTCCAATCCCAGTCGGGGTAAGTTGGAGGCGTTGAAGGTTGAGTTTCCGGAGTTGAACATCACTTGTGAGAATTCCCAGGCGGTGACAGGGGCTGATGTGGTTATATTAGCTGTGAAACCTTGGAAGATACAAGAGGTGATAGAGGAAATCAAAGGTGGTTTGGATTATGACAATCAGGCGATAGCCTCTATGGCAGGTGGGATTGGCACGGCGCAACTTTGTACTTATTTGGATCGTGGTGACGGAGAATACCCCGGAGTGTACTATTTGATACCGAATACGGCCATTGCAGTTATGAGCGGTATGACTTTTATGACTTCCGTTTGCTCCACGCCGGAATTGGACGCCCAAATGCTGGCGATGTTTAAGGAGATGGGCGATGCCATGTTGGTTGAGGAACGCTTGATGGACGCGGGAATGGCTTTGGCTTCCTGTGGCATAGCCTACGTGATGCGTTACATCCGTGCGGCTACCGAAGGTGGTGTGGAATTGGGCTTTTATGCCAAGGATGCGCAGCGCGTCATCATGCAGACCATGAAAGGGGCCGTGGATTTGTTAACGGCCGGAGGCTTACATCCGGAAATGGAGATTGATAAGGTGACGACTCCCGGAGGCTTGACCATCCGTGGGCTGAATGCGATGGAGGAGGCTGGGTTCACCCAAAGCGTCATCAAAGGATTGAGGGCTTCGGTGAAGAAATAAGGAAAGGAGTGTCTTTATGTCACAACAATATAAACGCATAGCCGTCAAGATAGGAAGTAACGTTCTGACCCGTAAGGACGGGGCTTTGGACGTGACACGCATGTCGGCTTTGGTGGACCAGATTGCCGAATTGCGGGAAAACGGTATCGAAGTCATATTGATTTCTTCCGGTGCCGTGGCCAGCGGGAGAGGCGAGCTGAAAGAGGCCGTCTCGCGCAAGATGGACAGCGTGGACCAGCGGCAACTGTTTTCCGCAGTGGGGCAGGCCAAGCTCATCAACCGCTATTACGAACTGTTCCGCGAGCACCGCTTGCCGGTGGGGCAGGTGCTGACGATGAAAGAGAGTTTCAGTACGCGCCGCCATTACCTGAACCAACGGAACTGTATGATGGTGATGTTGGAAAATGGAGTCATCCCGATTGTGAACGAGAATGACACCGTCAGCGTGACGGAGCTGATGTTTACGGATAACGACGAACTGTCCGGTTTGATTGCCACGATGATGGACGTGCAGGCTTTAATCATATTGAGCAATGTGGATGGCATATACAACGGCCTTCCCGGCGAACCGGGCGTGGAGGTTATCCGTGAGGTGGAACCGGAACGGGATTTGCAGGAGTATATCCGTACGGAGAAATCCGGTTTCGGACGCGGCGGGATGATGACTAAATGTTCCATAGCTCGCAAGGTGGCCGACGAAGGCATCGAAGTCATCATTGCCAACGGCAAACGTGATGACGTGCTTACGGACTTGGTTTTACGTCCTGGAAGCCGGGTGTGCACCCGTTTTGCTCCGCGTGAAGGCAATGTGTCGAGCGTGAAGAAATGGGTGGCTCACAGCACAGGGTTCACGAAAGGGAAGGTTTACCTGAACGCCAAGGCGGTGGAAGCCGTGTGCGGCGACCGTGCCGTGAGTATCCTGCCGGTAGGGGTCACGCATGTGGAAGGCGATTTTGAAAAAGGCGACCTGGTACGTATCATGTCGCCCGAGGGGCAGAATCTGGGAGTGGGGCGTGTGGCATATAGCTGCGAGGAAGCCGCCCGGGTCATCGGGCAGCACGACTGTAAGCCTTTGGTGCATTATGATTATTTATATTTGGAATAAGCCCGTGCTTTCCGATACAGGTATGAGGCTTGTATGCCTGGTGCCGGACGTGGAACCGTGTAGGTGAAAATCAATAAAAACAATAATAAAAGGAAAACTATGGATTTGACTTCTCTGTTTGAACGGGCAAGAGCAGCCGGCCGTGAGTTGCTGCAGTTGCCGGTAGGACGTGTGGATGAGATACTGCGTGCGGTAGCGGATGAAGCTTTGGCACAGTCGGAATACATCCTGTCGGAGAATGCGCGCGATTTGGAGCGCATGTCTCCCGACAACCCGATGTACGACCGCCTGAAACTTACATCGGCGCGTTTGGAAGGTATTGCCGCCGACACGCGTCATGTGGCGGATTTGCCTTCTCCTTTGGGAAGGGTGCTGAAACATACCGTATTGCCCAACGGATTGGACTTGAAACGGGTGAGCGTGCCGTTCGGCGTGATAGGGGTGATTTATGAGGCACGCCCCAACGTGAGCTTCGATGTCTTTTCGCTCTGCTTCAAGGCCGGGAGTGCCTGCGTGTTGAAGGGCGGAAGCGACGCCGACTTTTCCAATCGTGCCATTGTGAAAGTAATCCACGGCGTATTGGAGCGTTTCGGTGTGACTCCGGACGTCGTTGTCTTATTGCCGGCCGAACGTGAGGCCACGGCGGCTTTGCTGCAGGCACGCGGTTATGTGGATTTGCTGATTCCGCGTGGCAGTAGTGCTTTGATTCAATATGTGCGTGAGAATGCCCGTATTCCGGTCATAGAGACCGGAGCCGGAGTTTGCCATGCTTATTTTGACGTGGATGGGGATGTGCGGAAAGGTGCCGCTATTATCAACAATGCCAAAACGCGCCGGGTAAGCGTATGCAATGCGTTGGATAGCGTGCTGATTCATGCCTCCCGTTTGTCCGACCTGCCGCAATTGTGCGCTCCGTTGCAGGAGAGCCGTGTGCGCATTTATGCCGACAGCCGCGCCTTGACCGCCCTACAGGGGCATTATCCGGCGGACCTGTTGGAAGCGGCTACGGAGAAACATTTCGGCACTGAGTTTATGGATTACAAAATGGCCGTGAAGACGGTGGACTCTTTGGACGAGGCGTTGGCCCATATCGCCCGTTTCGGTTCGGGACATAGCGAGTGTATCATTACCGAGAACGCCGATGCAACCGAAAAGTTCTTGCAGTTGGTGGATGCCGCCTGCGTGTATGCCAATGCGCCGACCTCTTTTACCGACGGGGCTCAGTTCGGACTTGGAGCCGAGATAGGCATCAGCACCCAGAAACTGCATGCCCGCGGCCCGATGGCGTTGGAAGAAATCACGACATACAAATGGTTCGTGCAGGGCGACGGACAGGTACGCCCGAAGTAGTCCGATTATCAATCATTAAACAACAATCTTATGAGAGTATTTCAAAACGTAGAAGACTTAGGCGATTTGAAAGCCGCCTTGCGCGAGGCTTTCGAGGTAAAGAAGAATCGTTTTCAATATCAGGAATTGGGGAGGAACAAGACTGCCCTCCTCATCTTCTTCAACAACAGCCTGCGCACGCGGTTGAGTACGCAAAAGGCAGCCATGAATCTTGGCATGAACGTCATCGTGCTCGACGTGAACCAAGGGGCATGGAAACTGGAGACGGAGCGCGGCGTGATTATGGATGGCGACAAGAGCGAACATTTGTTGGAAGCCATTCCCGTGATGGGATGCTATTGCGACCTTATCGGAGTACGTTCGTTTGCCACCTTCGAAAGCCGTAAGGACGATTATGAGGAAAAGATACTGAACCAGTTTATCCGTTACTCCGGCAAGCCTGTGTTCTTTATGGAGAGCGCCACGGTACATCCTTTGCAGAGCTTTGCCGATTTGATTACCATCGAAGAGTACAAACGGACGGCGCGCCCCAAGGTGGTGCTCTCGTGGGCTCCTCATCCCAAGGCGTTGCCTCAGGCCGTACCCAACAGTTTCGCCCAATGGATGAACGCCGCAGACGTGGATTTCGTTGTGACGCATCCCGAAGGCTATGAACTCGATCCGAAGTTCGTGGGTGACGCCCGTGTGGAGTACGACCAACTGAAAGCCTTCGAAGGGGCCGACTTCATCTACGCCAAGAACTGGAGTTGTCCCGGTGTGACCCGTCCGGCGGACTACGGAAAGGTGTTGAACAAGGACATGAGTTGGACGGTGGATGTTGCTCACATGGCTGTGACGAACAACGCTTTCTTCATGCATTGTCTGCCCGTGCGCCGCAATATGATTGTGACGGACGATGTGATAGAAAGCCCGCAGTCGTTGGTCATCCCCGAGGCTGCCAATCGTGAGATTTCAGCTACAGTAGTGCTTAAACGAATGCTGGAGGCATTATAACCCTAACACATCTGACCGGCAAGCGGAGTATATTTCTGTTTGTCGGTCAGATTGAAAAGAATACTAAGGAAAGCTCTCTTTATAAGGATTATTTGGGCGTGAAGTGCTAAAAGCCGAACCGCCACGTCTTCCGTCCGTCGAAAGTCAGAATCGTGAATGCGATGCTGTCACCTTCTTGTAGGCCGAGAGGAAGAAGGGGGAGGCTGGCATATACCGTGGTGGAATATGAATACGGGTCGCCGGGCTGCCGGTGATAAAGTGACAAGTGGTAAATAGTTCCGGTATGGGAAGAGCGGGTGGAATCCGACCGATATCCCCATTCCTGCGTGCCGCCTTGTGTCTTGGGCATGAGGTGAAGGTTGAGGTAATTTCCGCCATTCCAGATACTGGCGACAGCCAACGGGTCATCAGTGTCCGACGGCTCTTCTTTCTGTTTCAAGAGGTTAACCGTCTCGACCGTATAGATTTTAGCCACAGGGTGCCCTTCTTGGTCGTCGGCTGTCACTTCGTAGCCGCATACGAGACGGTAGGCTGCGTCAGGCTGTAAACCTTGTATCGGGCTGTTGATGGCATATATCTTATCGTCGTCGGTGACAAATTGCGTGCCGTTGCCTTTCGCGTCCGTATAGACTTCAACGAATTCAGTCAGAAGCGAGGGATATGCATATCCGTCTTCTTCATCGTCACCGCATGCCGTGCAGCACAGGCAACCTATAAGAAACAGACAGGCTGTCCACCTTTCCGGCAAGAACCGGAAAAGCGGAAAGTCTGTTTTTAACCTCAAATGCCTTTTCATATCTTTATTCCTGACGGGCTGCCATATAGTTAAATACCGGATTGGCGTACATCGTGAGCAAGCGTTCGCGTAAGAAGACCGTGTCTGGGTTGGGTAAGGTTACTTTTTCCAGACGGCTTTCGAGGTAAGCTTCAAAACGCGTTTTCTCTTCAGAAGTGTAATGTGCCGCAAACTCTTTTGTCGCCCGTAACAAGTCGGCAGCCACATAGTTCCCGGCGTATAACTTGTAATTGCGGTGAATCTCCTTGTCGATACGAGATGCCACGGCCGTGAACAGTTCCGTCTTGGGCATATCGGCGGGCAATGTGTCCAGCCAATCGTTCAGCGGGCCGGCCACGCGGAAGCATATCCGCCCTTTGTACCCGAAAATTCCGGTCTGCATGTTTACCAGATCATCTTTCGGACTCTTCTTGAACCCTTCGATGTCGCGCTTCTGTTGGAATTCCTGTGCTTTCAAATAATCACAAGGGTCGTATTCGTATGAAAGCGCGGTCGGTACGAGATTCAACTGCTTCAGGCGGTCGATGATGCTTCCTTCTCCCCCCATGGCCATCATTTTGAGGATGGAATCTTGCGTACGGTCGTTTGAATCCTTGGCGCGTCCTTCCCGTTGGGCAATCCAGATGTTTTCATGTTTCGTGGCGATGGCGTAGTGCATGTAGCGGCTTAGCCGTGCGCTGGAAGCCAGCATTTGGCGCAGGCTTACAGAGCGTTGTACGATGAAGGCCTTGTCCACCCTTACCAGTTTTTTAATCCAAGGGCGTATCAACAGGTTGTCGCCTATGGCAATTTCCATTGTGTTGCCGAAACCGTTGTCCAACAGACTGATGGAAAGGAAAGCCGAGTCCATCACAATGTCGCGGTGGTTGGTGATGAAAGTATGCGGTACACGTTTGTCTACCGACTGGCTGTTCTCCAGCACTAGTCCGTCGCTGCATCGGTCAACAATGCCGTGAAGCAAGGGATAGAAGAAGGTTTGTTGCACTTCCAGATTGGTCCGGCAACGGCGCAGACGGTTGCAAGCCTCTTCATAAGGCACTTCGGGCAATACCTGTTCGGCGGCGGCACGGAATTCCTGGTCGGCTATCAGTTCTTCAAATATGGCCGGAAGCTCTTCCGGGTCGTACGGACGGATTTCGTCGAATTCTTCAGGCGTACGCATAAGCTGTAAGGTTTGTTATGACAGTTTGTTTTCGATGATGTCGGTCAACACGTCTTTCATGTCCATCCCGGCAGCCCGTACCTGTTGGGGAATGAAACTGGTGGCGGTCATGCCCGGTGTGGTGTTGACTTCCAACATGTTGATTCGTTCTCTCTCTTTGCCGTTTTCGTCGGTGGTGTGCGTGATGATATAGTCCACCCGGATGATTCCGTTACATCCCAATATGTCATATATCATGGAGGTGATGAGGCTTACGCGTTCGGCGGTTTCTTCTTTCAGGCGTGCCGGCGTGATTTCCCTGACCTGTCCGTTGTACTTGGCGTTGTAATCGAAAAACTCGTTGTCGCTCACCACTTCGGTGGCGGGCAGCACCACTTCTTTCTCTTGCGTCTTGTAGCACCCTTGGCTGATTTCCGTTCCTTCCATGAACGCTTCCACCATCACTTCGTCGCTTTCGTGCATGGCTTTCAGAATGGCTTCGTGTATCTGGTCGGCGCTTTTCACTTTCGTCACACCGAAACTGGAACCGCCCGCATTGGGCTTCACGAAACAGGGCAAACCTATTTTTTCTATGATTTCGTCATCGGTGATCAAATGCTCGAACCCTTTACGGACGATGAGGCTTTCGCTGACGCTGACACCGAATCCTTTCAGGTACTGGTTCAGGGTGAATTTATTGAACGTCATGGCCTCCACGAGCACGTCCGATGTGGAGTAAGGCAGATGGATGAGGTCGAAATATCCTTGCAGGATACCGTTCTCGCCCGGAGTGCCATGTATGGTGATGTAGGCGAAATCAGGCCGGATACGCTTGCCGCCTTCCATGAAGCTGAAATCGTTGCGGTCCACGTTCGAACGGCTCCCGTCTTTCAGATGAGCCTCCCATGTCATACCTTTGATTTCAATGATATAAACTTCATATCTTTCCTTGTCGAGAAAGGAATGGATACCTTCGGCGCTCCGAAGGGAAACGTCGTGTTCGGAGGAATCCCCTCCGGCTACAATCGCGATTGTTTTTTTCATTTTTTGCTGATATTATAATAAGCTTATGTTTCTGTTTATTCCATATCCCTGTGCGCGGTGTAACTGCGCCACCGTTCCAATAGTGCCGTCATGTCCGCCGGGAGTTCCGAAGTGAAATACATCTCCTGTCCGCTGCGCGGATGTATGAATCCCAACGTCCGGGCATGGAGTGCCTGACGCGGACATACGGCAAAGCAGTTCTGTATGAATTGCTTGTATTTACTGAATTGTGTGCCACGCAGGATCTCGTTTCCGCCATAACGTTCGTCGTTGAAAAGCGGATGGCCGATATGTTTCATGTGGGCTCGGATTTGATGGGTACGTCCGGTTTCCAGCCTGCATTCCACGAGCGTGACATAATTGAAATTTTCCAGTACGCGGTAGTGGGTGACGGCATGTTTCCCGATTTCGCTGTCCGGCGGGAAGACTGCCATCTGCATCCGGTCTTTCGGGTGGCGGGCGATGTTGCCTTCGATACGTCCTTCTTCCTCCTGAAAGCTTCCCCAGACCAAAGCATTGTACAGTCTTTTGGTGGTTTTGTTGAAGAACTGTTTGCCCAGATGCGTTTTGGAATCGGCGTTTTTGGCCACTACGAGAAGTCCGGAGGTGTCCTTGTCTATGCGGTGTACCAATCCCACGGTCGGGTCGTTCGGGTCATAGTCCGGATTGTCCTTCAGATGCCAGGCGATGGCATTGACCAGCGTGCCGGTATAATTTCCGCATCCGGGATGCACCACCAATCCCGCAGGTTTGTCCACCACCATCAGGTCTTCGTCTTCGTACACGATGTCGAGGGGAATGTCTTCCGCGATGATTTCATTGTCATATTTAGGTCGGTCCAGGAGAATGACGATTTCATCGAGCGGTTTCACTTTATAGCTGCTTTTCACCGGCCGTCCGTTTACGAGGATGAACTCCTGCTCGGCAGCCCGTTGCAGCCGGTTGCGCGACGTATTGTATAGATGTTCCATCAGGAACTTGTCTATTCTCATCGGCTTTTGTCCGCTGTCCGCTGTCAGGCGGTGGTGTTCATACACCGATACGCCTTCTTCGTCGGGTTCTTCGTCCGTGAACGGAATGCCGTTCGATGGCAGCCTGTCTTTGTTGTTACAGTCCGTATTCATTGTATCATGGAGGAACGTACGTTAAAAATCATCCGGAACCGTAACATCCCGGTCTTCGTCATAAAGCTCTTCTTCCATAACGGAAATAGAGTCGTCGCCGGAAACGTAGAGCGAATCGTCGCCAAAGCTTCCGCTTCCTACTTGTAGGGTCAGTTCGGCATCAATAGGGATACGGTCGCCCCCGAAGATGTTCTTTCCTCGGTATTTCACACCGTACACCCAATCTCTTTCGCCGTCTACGTATTCACACGGGCTGAGTTTGAATCCCATGGCCGTCAACCGCGCTTCCGCCTCGCGCAGGGAGCTGTTGTCGGCGATGTCCGGCATCGGGAGGGTGGGAGTACGTGTCGTGTTGATGGTCAGGTAGATTTCCCGTCCGGGTTTCACTTGACTGTTGTTGGCCGGAGTCTGTTCCAACACCGTTCCGGAAGGCAGCGTCTTGTTGTATCCGGAATCCGTGACAACAGCCACCAGCCCTTGCCTTTCCAAAGTCTGGCGTGCGTCGTACACACGCATGCCTTTCACGTTCGGCACGGTGATTTCCACCCCGTGCATGGTGTAGCGTTCCAGTCCGATCCAGATGCCGACAGCGATGGCTACTATGATTAAGAACATCGCCAGCAGATTCACCCAAATGATTTTGCTGGTCAGTTTGCCGAAGAATTCTTTTATGGTCATTGCGAGTACCTGTGTATATTTGTGGGAACAAAGATAGTGAAAGGCGAGAGCACAGGCAAACGAAAAACAAAGTTTTTCAAGTTTTGGCCATGTCGGGCCACGCCTGTTTTATTTAAAGATACGGATAAAAACAAAAAAGAAGTAAGGGCTTCCTTACTTCTTTCAATTTCTTTCGGAAAAAGACGTCCGCAACTTATTTACCATGTCTTTCATCAGATACGGTAAGCTTTTTGCGACCTTTTGCACGGCGTGAAGCCAATACCTTACGACCGTTTTTCGTAGTCATTCTTTCACGGAAACCATGCTTGTTCTTTCTCTTTCTGTTGTGGGGTTGAAATGTTCTTTTCATTGTTATATTCTGTTTTTATTTGTTTCTTATCGGGTTCGGGGTGCAAAATTAGGCACTTTTTTTAAATTAAGCAAGAGATAAGTCATTTTCTACCAAAACTTTTGTGTTTTTTTTCTTTTTTCCATTAACTTTGCAGCGCAAATGAAAGTGTGCATCAATTATATACATTTAAAATAGAATACAAAGCAAGATTTTTATGATTAACGCTCAAGACATTAAAAAAGGTACTTGCATTCGTATGGATGGCAAGTTGTATTTCTGTATCGATTTCCTGCATGTGAAACCGGGTAAGGGCAATACCTTCATGCGTACGAAGTTGAAAGACGTGGTCAACGGTTATGTGCTCGAACGTCGTTTCAACATCGGCGAAGCCTTGGAAGACGTGCGTGTGGAACGTCGTCCCTACCAGTATCTTTATCAGGAGGGCGAAGATTATATCTTCATGAACCAGGAAACTTTTGAGCAGATACCTATCGCCAAAGAACTGATTAACGGTGTGGATTTCATGAAGGAAGGCGAAGTCGTAGATGTGGTTTCGGATGCTTCTACCGAGACTGTGCTTTATGCCGATGTGCCGACCAAGGTGGTGCTGAAGGTAACTTATACCGAACCGGGACTGAAAGGCGATACGGCCACCAACACCCTGAAGCCTGCCACGGTGGAGACCGGTGCGACGGTGCGTGTGCCTTTGTTCGTGAACGAGGGTGAGATGATAGAAGTCGATACTCGTGACGGTTCGTATTTGGGTCGCGTGAAGTAACGGAAGATATTTTAGTTTTTAATGACGGAAAGTGAATAATAAGGTGTTTTGCACCTTGTTGTTCACTTTTTTTTGTTACATTTGCTCGACAAAGCCAAAGCACATCCCGCTTGGGGTGTCTGGAAAATAGGATGTCCAATGAGGGCTCGTCTCTCGTAGCGTGAGTTGAAACAATGAAATATTCTCTGATTATACCGGTTTACAATCGTCCCGATGAGGTGGATGAACTGTTGGAAAGCCTTATCGGGCAGACGTTTACGGACTTTGAAACGGTTGTGGTGGAGGACGGTTCTTCCCGTCCGTGCCGCGACGTGGTAGAGAAATACGCCGGACGTCTGTCGGTGAAGTATTATGACAAGCCGAACTCCGGGCCGGGCCAGACCCGTAATTACGGGGCGGAACGCAGCAGCGGCGAGTACCTCATAGTGCTGGATTCGGACTGCGTGCTTCCGCCGGGATATTTGCAGGCCGTAGACGACGAGTTGCGGCGCGATCCTGCCGATGCGTTCGGCGGTCCCGACCGGGCACATGAATCTTTCACGGACGTGCAAAAGGCTATCAGCTATGCCATGACCTCGTTTTTCACTACGGGAGGCATCCGGGGAGGGAAGAAGAAAATGGATAAGTTCTATCCGCGCTCCTTCAACATGGGAGTCCGGGCGGAAATCTACCGCCGGTTGGGAGGCTTTTCCAAAATGCGTTTTGGCGAGGACATCGATTTCAGCATCCGGATATTCAAGGCCGGGTGCAGTTGCCGTTTGTTTCCCGATGCCTGGGTGTGGCACAAGCGGCGCACGGACATGAAGAAGTTTTTCAAGCAAGTGCATAATTCCGGTATTGCGCGTATCAATCTGTACAAGAAATATCCCGAATCGCTGAAGTTGGTGCATCTGTTGCCCATGGTGTTTACCGTGGGGGCATGCTGCCTACTGTTGGCCGCACTTGTAGGATGGGTTGGTTCGGTCTGGATTTTTCAAATGACCCACCGTTACGTATATGCCGTGGAGATGCCGGGCCTGATGCGGCATGCGGCCGTGTTCCATGCCTTGTCGTGGATACCCTTGTTGCCCTTGTTGTTGTTCGCCCTGCTGATTTGCACGGATGCCACGGTGGCCAACCGCAGTTTGAAAATCGGCGTGCAGGCCGTGGGGGCTTCTTTTGTCCAACTGATGGGCTACGGTACGGGATTCCTCCGTGCATGGTGGCAGCGGTGCGTGCGCGGCAAGGATGAGTTTTCGGCTTTCGAGAAGAATTTCTATAAATAAGCGTATGGAGACGGCGAAACTGAATATCAAGCAATGGGCCGAAGACGATCGCCCTCGCGAGAAGATGATGCAGAAGGGGGCTTCGGCGTTGAGCAATGCCGAACTGCTGGCCATCCTTATCGGTTCGGGCACAGTGGAGGAGTCTGCCGTGGGCTTGATGAAGCGTGTCATGGCCGATTGCGACAACCGTTTGAAGACGTTGGGGCGCATGTCGCTCGAAGAACTGACCGGAAATGTGGAGGTATGGGACAAGGAGACCGGAAAGAAAAAGAGGGTGCGCCGTTACAAAGGGCTGGGCGAAGCCAAGGCCGTGGCCATCATGGCCGCTTGCGAATTGGGGCGCCGCCGTATGGAGGAAGATGCGGTGGAACTGCCTTCCATCCGTTCCAGTGTGGATTTGTACCATTATTTCCTGCCGCAGATGCAGGACCTGTTTCACGAGGAATGTTATGTGCTTCTGATGAACCAGGCCTGCCGCATTTTGGATAAGGTGTTGGTGAGCAAGGGCGGACTGACGGAGACGGCGGTCGACATCCGCCTGATTTTGCGCGAAGCCCTGTTGCGCCGTGCGCCTGTCATCGCGCTTTGCCATAACCACCCGTCGGGGCAGGTGCGCCCCAGTATGGAGGACGACCGGCTGACCGACCGGCTCCAGAAGGCTTGCCGGATGATGAATATCCGTCTGTTGGACCACATCATCGTGGCCGAAGGCGGTTTTTACAGTTATTGTGAAGAAGGTAAATTAGTATAACAAGATAAATAAAGACCGATATATGGAAGAGGAAAAGAAAATGCCGGAGAAATTGCAGGTGGAAGAGAAAGTGATCGAGATGCTCAAGACGGTGTACGACCCTGAGATACCGGTGAATGTGTACGACCTCGGATTGATATATAAGATAGACTTGGCGGACGACTATGCCCTGAGCGTGGACATGACGCTTACGGCTCCGAACTGCCCGGCTGCGGATTTCATCGTGGAGGACGTGCGTCAGAAGCTGGAGAGCATAGAGCAAGTAAAGTCGGTGGAGGTCAATCTGGTGTTTGAACCCGAGTGGGACAAGGACATGATGACCGAGGAAGCCAAAATGGAATTGGGATTCTTGTGATGAAAAGCGTATATTTTCTTTCGGATGCCCATTTGGGATGCCGCTCCATCCCGCACGACCGTACGCGGGAACGCCGGTTGGTGCACTTTCTGGACGGTATCAAGGACAAGGCTTCGGCGGTTTACCTGTTGGGAGACATTTTTGATTTTTGGTATGAATACAAGACGGTGGTGCCCCGTGGCTACACCCGTTTTCTCGGGAAGCTCAGCGAATTGGCCGACCGGGGCGTGGAGGTGCACTTCTTTACGGGCAACCACGACATCTGGTGCGGCGATTACTTGGTGAAGGAATGCGGCGTGACGCTGCACACCGAGCCGATGACGGTGGAGATGGGCGACAAGGTGTTCATGCTGGCGCACGGCGACGGCTTGGGTGACCCCGACCGCAAGTTCCGTTTCCTGCGTGCCGTGTTCCGCAACCGCCTTTGCCAACGCATGTTTTCCTGCATCCATCCCCGTTGGGCTGTGGATTTCGGTCTGTCTTGGGCGGCGCATAGCCGCCTGAAGCATGGTGTGGAAGGCGGCGACCCTCCGTATCTGGGCGAGGACAAGGAGTATCTCGTCCGTTTTGCCAAGGAATACCTGAAAGCCCATTCCGAAATCAACTATTTCATTTTCGGCCATCGTCACATCGAGTTGGACTTGATGCTGACCCGTTCGAGCCGTGTCCTGATTCTGGGCGACTGGATTACGCAGTTCACTTACGCCGTATTCGACGGGGAGAACCTGTTTATGGAGAACTATGTAGAGGGCGACACTTGCCTGTAACCTTTGCAGCGTGTCTGTCGCTGTTTCCGCCGGATGGTTTGCGGAAATGAAAGTTTTGTGAAAATACATAACAGAATCCGCTCTGTGCCGTTCGGAAAATCAATCTCCGCAGAACGGAAAACGTTTCTCAGCCGATTGAAAAATCAATCTCAGCCGAACGATTTTCCGTTCTGCGGAGATTGTTTTTTGCTTCGTATCCGGTTGTAAATTAGCGGATTGCTTTGGGGCGCGGCAAAGTAAGATGTTTTGTCACCGCCATGCCTGATTTTCCAATGGAAAGATGAGCAAGTACCTGTTTTGTATGCTTTTTCTTGAATTAGTTTATTTTAATATAAAATATTTGTTTGTTATATAAAGAACTTTTAGAGCCTGTTTAAATTTTATTTAATAACATCCTAATGGATGCCAGTTTTACCATTTCCTCTGCCGAATCGAAAGTTAGCTCATAGTTTCGGCATAGCCTTCTATAATTGTCAAACCATGAAAAGGTTCTTTCCACAATCCATCTTTTACCTATTGGTCTAAAGCCTTTTAGCTTATCACCACTGACGACAACTTCAAGAATGTATCCAAAAGCATTTTTAATCTTCTCAGCTATTTCTCCACGATATCCGGAATCTGCCAATATGACTTTGATGTTGCAAGAGAGTTCCCTCAGACACCTTGCCAACAGATAAGCCGCCTTGCTGTCATGCACACAGGCAATCGTCACCATGACTGCAAGCAGGAATCCATTTTTATCTACCACCACATGACGTTTAACGCCTTTTACTTTTTGTTCCCGTCAATGCCATTAAGAGAACGATTATCACCCCAACGTACACTTTGACTATCCATGATACCCAAACTTGCTTCTGCTTTTTGACCCATTTTCACACGTACTTTTTCTCGTAAGTTGTTCAATAATAAATCAAATTCACCCCAAGAAGACCATTTGCGATAATAGTAGTAAACCAACTCCCAAGGAGCGAAGTCTGAGGGAAGCATACGCCATTGGCAACCGGTTTTGACTACATAGAAAATGGCATTCCATATTTCACGCAAATCATATTTTCGTTTCCTTTCTTGCACGTTCAAGATTTTCTTGATAACTTGCCACTGTGTTTCTTCTAAATCCGTCGAATACATAATTATTTGAAGATTGGTAACTAAAAATAATCATTTTCGAGGAAAGAAGAAGCACTCTTTTTATTTCAAACAGGAAAATTTAAACAGGCTCTTAGATTTCGACAATTTTCATTGTATAACCTTTTAATTATTTATGATCATGAAAAGACTCGTTACGTTAATCAGTGTTGTTTTTACATTTTCCGGATTGCAGGCACAAATCAAGATGTCTTCCAATGGGAACGTGGGTATCCAATCTTCTGTTGTACCAGAGGCCGCTTTGGTTGTAGGAGGGAATGATTTCTATATCGGGGTGAAAGGAATTTCCATGCATGGCACCCCTTTGGGAAAAGGAAGATCGTGGGGCGTAAAAGGCGAAGCGGGAAATTCCACCAGTGGCTACAATTATGCCGTACACGGTAATTTGAGAGGCAACCAAAGAGGGGCGGCCATAGTCGGGACATTAGACAATGTAGATATAGATGTACCCGGCCGCTATGTCGGTTATTTTATGGGCGACATCCGTACCACGGGAAATATTTACGGTACAGTACTGACACCCTCGGCTTCCCGTTCCGCCTTGATGGGGCGTTCGGCAGTGATGCCCCTGTCGGCGGAAAGCGATGCAATGAACAGCATGTCTGTGGTTGAAAAACTTTCTCAGTTGACCGCTGTGCAGTATAACCTGTCCGAACCACAGGCGGCGCAGGCTTTTGCGGCATCGGGCGATACAGTGGCTGCCGCTCCCCGTTCCGTGACAGACGTGCAGGCATTGGAGAAAACACATTACGGACTGGATGCCGAAGTGCTGAAAGAAGTCTATCCGGACTTGGTCTATGAAAGTCAGGAAGGAGACCTTTGTATCAACTACACGGAGATGATCCCGCTTTTGGTGCAGTCCGTCAGTGAACTCCGCGCCCAGGTGGTATCATTGCAGGGGGCACAGACCTATAATGTGCGTGCCCGGAACGGAAGCGAAACGGGTGTCGGCAGTAGCGCATTGGATGTCCCGGTATTGGAGCAAAACGACCCGAACCCCTTCACGCAAACGACAGTGGTGCGCTATACGTTGCCGGAAAGTGTGAAATCAGCATTCTTATATATCTATGATTTGAACGGCACGCAGATAGACCAAAAGACGTTACAGGACAGGGGCAAATCTTCCGTGACGCTCGAAGCCGGAAGCCTCGCCCCCGGAATGTATCTTTATGCTTTGGTGACCGATGGCAAGGTTATCGACACCAAACGGATGATTATCACTAAATAAGGAGGGCGAGTCCATGAAAACGTTATTGATAATATGGATGTGCTTGTGCACAGGATTGTGCATGGCACAAAATTCGGAAAATGACGATACACATGTAACGATTAATGCAGGAAAGAAACCATTAAAGGATATTCTTGATAAGATGCCAAATGTCCTCTATTTATCTATCAGGGGAACATTGCTACCCGAGGATTATATCTTTTTAAAAGAAAATTGCTGGGATGAAATAGATTTGAGCGAAGCAGATATTGATGTCCTTCCCTCAAAAGCATTCCAAGGATATATGGGAGGAAATACGGAAACAGGAAAAATTATCCTTCCCAGAAAACTGAAATATGTGGAAGATAAAGCTTTTGATACGCAAAACTTTGTACACATCATCTTAACAGGTCCATTTCCGGATCATACAGTTCTCGCTTTTGAAAATAAATGTAATAACCGATTAGCCGTATCATCGGATAATTTATATTGTAAAGAGGATGATCATTTTAGGGTAAGTGTAGATAACGGACTTTGTATTACTGAAACTGATCTGAATTCTGTCTACTCTTTGGATGGTCGCGTTTTTTATTATTCTTATTTGGCTTGGATGAATTGGCTTGAAACGGAACTGACTGTTAAACCGGAAACACGGGTTATAGCAGGGGGGGCTTTTGACGGAGTAATAGGATGTAACAAATATATTCTTCCAGAAAGTTTAGACTCTATCGGTCATAATGCATTTTATGGAGACGGAATGGACTGCTTTACCATTGTGTGCCAAGCCATAACCCCACCCAAATGGGAAAAAGATCAATTGATAGAAAGTGCGGCCTTCCATGACTGTGGCAGCCTCATTGTACCCAAAGGAAGTGAAAACTTATATAGAAAGGCACCCATATGGAACCGAGCTGCAAAAATCAATGGCAAGGGTTATGAAATATTGCCTTCTATAAAAGAGACTCAAAAAGATAAAATCACAGTTATCAACCAAAAAAACAGTTACCTTATCATATCGCCCATACCGATAATAGAAGTGTATGTTTATGACATTGATGGGCGATGCTTGCATGCGGAAAAGGCAAATTCAAAAAGATTAAAAATCAACAAGGCATCTTCTTGGAATACCTACAGTGTAATTCGGATTGAACTGTCAAATGGAGAAATGAAAATTATTAAGTTGAAGTCTTAAAAGAATAATTATGAAAAAAATAATATTCACATTATGTTTATGCTTCATAAGTATAACCTTGTCATCACAGATAACAGAGACTGTGAGTATACCTGATAATTCTATTAAAATTAGAACCATAGGAAATTACAGCAAAGTAGAATACGGTAATAATATTTACACAGACCGTATTGGTTATCCCAGTATCCCGTCTGTGATAAAATCATATGCAATACCTATAGACGCATACGATGTTCGTTTAGGTTCATCTATCGCTGCAAAATCTTATTTTCCGGGACAATATGTACTTTATCCTGTACATCCCCCAAAAACAGACTACTTGTCAGATTGGGCGAAGGCTGTTATCCCTGATCCTACTATATATCAGTCACAAGAACAATACCCTAAAATTAATGCTGAGATATTATCTGATGAACGAGTTATGGGTGGAAGAATCATAAAAGTAGCATATTATCCTTTAATTTATATACCTGCCAAACGACAGCTATTTAAACAAACAATATCTGTATCATTAACTTATAATACGTCTAGTTCTTGTTACTTTTCCACCCCGAACATTTCAGAAAATCGCAAACAAACTGCCTTGAAGTTTCTCCGCAGCCTTGTAGAAAACCCTGAAGTTTTACTCCAAGAGCCAACAAATAAGATGAGGGTGAACTCAATACCGGAGAGCAAAGATTTGCTTTTTAACGAGATAATTCCAGATTACATTATTATCACCACAAATGAGTTAAAAGAATCCTTTCAAAAGTTGGCTAATTGGAAGACTCAGAAAGGCGTACCAACTGTTATAAGAACAATAGAAGAAATTAATCAAGAATATTTTGGAGCCGATTTAATAGATAAAATAGCCTTTTACATAGATGATATAGGAAAACGCTGGAATAACAATGCACTATATATTTTATTAGGTGGAGATGCAGAAATAGTTCCAACAAGGAAGGTAAAATCAGTATCTTCATCGTGTACTGAATTAGTAGCCACAGATGCTGCATATACCGATAGAGCGACACAATATCATGCAGACTCTAAAATCTTTCGAAGTAAAAACACAGAAAGAAGTGCTTTCCTTGGACGTATCCCTGTAAAAACGATTGAGCAGGCTGATATGTTTATTGAAAAAATTATAAGTTACGAAAAAGCAAAATTAGACATTGATTATTCGTATGTCAACAATACCTTAATGACATCAGCTTATATGGAACCGAACAATACAGACGGTTACATGGCAGAAATGGATTCATTTAGAGTAAAGAACCTCCCATCTTATGCTAAATATTGGTATTTATTTGAACACTTTAATTGTCCTGAAAACGACCATGAAAAAGAAACCTACGATACACGTTACGGAATGGAATTAAGTAAAGAGAACTTTATTTCCACATTAAGTTATGGCTCACCACAAGGATTTCCTCACTTTATTCTCCATAAGGATCACTCTAATACACAAGTATTTGGTATTGCTTCGCAAAATAAAGGAACTAACTTGGAAAGCAAAGACATCGTCGCCTTACCAGCATCTCCCTACTATAATATTATAGTAACCAATAGCTGTGTGGTAGCAAACTTTTCCAGCGACTGTGTTGCAGAAGATTTTTTGAATAAGAATACTATCGCGTTTTTCGGGGATACAGATATTGGTTATCGAGATGAATATCCCGTCTTTAATACATTCTTATCAACCTTATACCCTAAAGGACAAAAACATATCCCACAACAATTCAGTACAGGCTACGCCCATTTACAAATGCTTATGAATGGCATAAATACAACTTATCATCGTTTCCATCTATTAGGAGATCCGGAAATGCCAATTTGGACAGATACTCCTAAAGATTTACGTATATCTGTTAGTCCCCAAAGAATAACTGCCACTCAAAGCGAGATAACTGTACAAATACATAATTTACCAAAAGAAGAGGAAGCACTCGTTTGTTTAACAGATATGCTGGATTCTTATTACACGACAATGATTTGCGACACAATGCCCCATATATTTCATGTAATTCCTCGGAAATCGCAAAGATTTAGTATTACGGTTACAGCTCACAACTATCGTCCATTTACTGCTACAATACCAGTGTCTACAAGTAATGACAATCTTTTGTCCATAAATAAAATATCTAATTTTGACGGAACAGCTTATTCCGGGCAAAAAATGGATTTAAATATAGACATAAGAAACAGAGGTACTAGTAAGGCGGAAAACGTTAAAGCTACTCTTTCTTCTAATTCTCCATATATTGAATTTTTAAATGAAACAGTAGACTATGGAACAATTCAGCCCAATAAGACATATTGTCCACTTACAGAGAGATTCTCTTTCAAAGTCTCTGAAAATGCTCCTACTGTTGCACGTAATGATTTAGACGGAGTCCGTTTCTATCTTACTATAACAAGAGATAATAGCAATGTTCATTCTTTGGACTCTTTTAGTGTTGACATATTCCGTCCACAATACAAAATAGTACAACAATACATAGTCAATACAACCGACGGAGATCTAAAGCCAGAAGCAGGAGAAGATGTCTATGTAAAAACAGAATATAAAAAATAGGAAAAGGGAACTCAGAAGTAACATTGAAAGTCGAACCTTACAAACGAGATCAGACAATCCTTTCTTGCGAGGCTTTATCTGATACTTTATGGAAATTTAAATTAAAGAATGATTATAATGAAAAACTTGCAATCAGGGCTACATTAAAATTATATAGTAATGGATTACTAACTGATAGTATTAAACTTGCAGGCATCAACTTAATGGCACCTAATGAATCAGAAAAGTTCATCTTTAGGCCAAAGGAGAAATCCATTCAAATTATTTATTCCAGTGATTTAATCAACAACAGGCCTTGGAATATTTACCGTTCTGAAAGTGAAAATGGTTGTTATAAAAAGGTCAACAGTATGCCTATTATAGGGACGTATTATGAAGATATGGATTTAAAACCTCATACTATATATTATTATAAGGTAGCGCGATTAAATTCAGCTATGATAGAACAAGAACAATCCCAACCTATTAAATCGGGAACCACATTCTATTCAGAACTCTTCACACCATGCCGTCTCAACGGCATCTGGAGTTATTATGGATGTGAAACGACCACTTTCGACGTTAATTATGACGGTCAGCAAGAAATCGTATCTGTCGCCCGACATCAAACCGATGGTACAAAATATATATCTGTTGTCAATTCAAAGGGTAAGGGATTAAAAGATTACGCATCAGAAGGAAATTCATTTAATCCATTTTTTCAACTACCTCGAAATGAAGTAGAAGTGCCGTTATCCATAGGTGATTTATTCGGTAATGGCATTCCTTGCATTGTAGCCATAACACGTAACATGGCAAATGTAAGCGAGAATTTCATAATGTGCATATCAACAGAAGACCAAAACAATGACGGACAACCGGACTTATTATGGCAAAAGCAAATATCCGGTTATTCATATCGCAGTGCGGTCATTACCGACATCAATCCAGCAGATGGAAAAGGAGAAAAAGAAATAATCTTATTGACAGAAAATGGAGGTCCTTTACAAGTTTTCGACTGCCGAGGCAATTTAATCCATTCCATTGGAAATCATAGTGGAAGTATGTACGGAATGCCGGCCGTAGCCGATTTAGACAATGATGGCTATAAGGAGTTTATATGGGGAGACCAATCAGGTATCTATGTATGGAGAAGTAATGGAACGCATTATAGCCAGAATCCATTATATCAATATAGCGGTTACAATCTATCATCTTCTCCTGTTATTTGCGATTTTGATGGCGATGGTGAGAAAGAAATTTTAGTTTCATCAAACCGAACCAACATCGCAAAGATTTTTGCAATAAAGCTAAACGGCAAAATTGTACCAGGTTCTTCCATGTATATTCCATACAGTGGCGCAGACCACGCTGGTATAGAACATGCCATTGCTGTTGGAGACATTAATAACGACGGTGATATCGAAGTAGTTGCCTTAGGAACCGATTGTGTCAGAGCATGGGATAAATCCGGAACCTTATTGTTTAGTAGAGACATTTCTGGTTTATTCCCTAATAAAGAATGGAGTATCAACAAAACCTGTCCCCTTATTGCCGATGTAGATGGTGACAATGAGCCTGATATTGTTTTTCAGGACGAAATGGAAATTTACGCTTTAAAAAATAACGGGACAAATATAGCAGGTTTCCCGATTGAAACTGAAAGGATGAAACTAAATGGAATTTCCATTGCAGATATTAACAATGACGGTTACAATGAGATTGTAACCACAGATCAAGCTGGCTACGTCTATGCTTGGAAAACTGACGGAAAATCTACGGCCGTAGAATGGGGTCGTTCTCGTTTCGACACGGGATTCACGGGGGAATACATTTCCCATTATGAAGACCCGAAAGTACTCACCGTTAAAGGGGGTGCGTTTTAAATTTGGACGATTATTCAACTCTCTATAGTATTGAGCTCGGTATTGTGCCGGGCTCATACCTAATCTAAGCTTTATTCTTTTTTGTATTATACCAAACAATATATTTCTTTAGTTCAGACTCAAATTTGTCCAGGCTTTCGAAGTGGTTTACATACAATAGCTCATTCTTCAACAGCCCGAAGAAGTTCTCCATCATAGAGTTGTCCAGACAGTTACCTTTACGAGACATACTTTGTATAATACCATTATTCTTCAGCATCTTTTGATATTGTGTATGCTGATAATGCCAACCCTGATCTGAGTGCAACAACAGCCCATCAAGGTCCTCATACTTTTTAAATGCCTTTTTAAGCATATCTGTAACCATTCTCAGGTTAGGACTTCGGGAGAGTGTATATGTTACTATCTCTCCATTGTACATGTCTAGTATTGGAGATATATACAGCTTTTCATCCTTTATACAAACCAGTGACACGTCCGTTGTCCATTTCTGGTTTGGTCTTTCTGCTGAGAAATTCCTGTTAATGACATTAGGTGCGACCTTTCCTGTCTGACCTTTATAGGAGTGATAGTGGCGTTTTTTCCGCTTGGCTTTCAATCCCATCTGAGACATCAACTTCTGCACAGTCTTATGATTGATATTGCAGCCTTCGTTACGTAAAGACAAACAAATCCTTCTGTATCCATAGCGACCTTTGTTGTCATCATATATTGCTTTAATCCGTTTCCTGGTATCATCATAACCATCATTGTCCTTCAAACGTGACAGATGGTAATAGAATACTGAGCGAGCCATATTTACCATTTTGAGAATACTCTCAAGAGCAAATCCTTCCTGCCTTAGTTCTTCGATGGCTCGTGCCCACTCCCTTGTAGTCGGGCATTCCTTTCCTTTACTAAGGCTCTCACTTTTTTTAGCAATGCTACCTCCAGTCGCAGTTCCTCGTTTTCTTTTCTGAGTCTTTCCAACTCACTCTCTGGCTTGATATTCTTTTTCGGTCTTCCCATATGTGGTGGTCTGCCACGCTTTTTACATTTGCTTAGTGCATCAATACCCTCAGTCCGCATTATCTTTAACCATACGCCAATTCTTTGAGGACTGGCACCATATTTTAGCGAGGCCTCGTGCAAAGTAAGGTGATTTTCTTCAATATCAAGAACAATTTTACGCTTTAATGCATAATCGGCATTGATATTAGGTCGTTTTTGCAATCCTGATATGCCTTCTTTCTGATAGCGTGACCATAAAACCTTAAGTCGCTCTTCATTTATTCCATAGTTCTTGTGGATATGACTAAAGGATATGCCATCGTCCAACATATGCATATAGGACAGCAAGTCATGTAATGATTTTTGTTTCCTTTTTTATTGGTGAAATCCGGTGGTACGCTGAATATTAAAAACAACGGTAGCATACACCTCAACCGGTACGGAAAACTCAATGCCGAGAAAGGTGCCATCGTGAACGCCTTGTACGGAGAAGTGCAAACCGCTCGTTAACTTTCAAGCCGATATGGGGAAGGCACATTTTTCCAACCTTCGTGCCGCCCCATATCGGCTTGAATTTCAATAGCCCATTAGCTTGTAGATTTGATATTAGATTTATATAAAAACATGTTGATAGATAAAGTCTTCCAAACGCCAACAGTTTCGTTGATATTTGGAAGACTTTGTTGTAGGGGTGTTTAAACCAAAGCCATGGTGTCTTTGGCAATCATCAGTTCCTCATCGGTCGGGATGACGCATACCGTCACTTTGCTGTCCGGTGTGGAGATGATGGCTTCATCGCCACGTACGGTATTGTTTTTGGCTTTGTCGAGCGATACGCCCAGATAGTCCAGACCATTGCAGAAAGCCTCGCGCATGTCGGCCTGGTTTTCTCCCACGCCTCCGGTGAAGAGGATGATGTCCACCCCGTTCATGGCCGCAGCGTAAGCACCGATATATTTTTTCACGCGGTAGGCGTACATGTCGAGAGCCAAGCGGCAGCGTTGGTTGCCTTCGTGGGCTGCGGCAATCACCTCACGCATGTCCGAAGAAACTCCCGTGACACCGGCCACGCCGGATTTTTTGTTCAGGAGGTTGGACATTTCAGAAGGAGCAAGCCCTTCCTTGTCCATGATAAAGGTTACCGCGCCGCCGTCTACATCGCCGGAACGGGTACCCATCATCAGGCCTTCCAACGGAGTCAGTCCCATGGAGGTGTCGATACATTTGCCGTCTTTTACGGCCGAAATGGAACCGCCATTGCCCACATGGCAAGTGATGATGCGTTTGCCGGCAGGGTCTACGCCAAGGTATTCGCAGACACGTTGGGATACATAACGGTGGGACGTGCCATGGAAGCCGTAACGGCGGATGCCGTATTTTTCATACATCTCGTAGGGCAGGGCATACATATAGGCATAGTCGGGCATCGTCTGATGGAAGGCTGTGTCGAATACGCCTACCTGGGGAATCGAAGGCAGAAGGGCCGATACGGCATTTACGCCTTTCAGGTTGGCGGGATTATGTAGCGGGGCCAAGTCGTTGCAGGCTGTGAAGGCTTCCAACACTTCAGGAGTGAGCAACACGCTTTGGTTGAACTTTTCTCCTCCGTGTACCATACGGTGTCCTACGGCGCCAAGCTCTTCCAGCGATTTCAATGCACCGAGTTCTGGGTCGGTCAGGATGTGGAAGATGAATTGTACGCCTTTGGTATGTTCGGGGATGTCTTCCTCGATGATTTTCTTCGTCCCGTCCGGCAAAGTCATTTTCAGGAAAGAACCGGGCAGACCTATTTTTTCTATACCGCCCTGTGCCATGACGGAATGGTCGGTCATGTCGTATAATTTATATTTGATGGAGGAACTTCCGCAGTTTAATACTAAAATCTTCATATTATATAATAGGTGTAATTTTAAAGCTTTCGTTTATTTTTGTTCTTTTGCCGCAATAGCTTGGTTGGCCGTGACGGCTACCATGGTGTAAACGTCCTCGATGGAGCATCCGCGGGAAAGGTCGTTGACCGGACGTGCTATGCCTTGGAGGATAGGGCCGATGGCTTCGGCATGTCCCAGACGTTGTACCAATTTATAGGAGATGTTACCGACTTCAAGATTGGGAACAATCAGAACGTTGGCATGTCCGGCGATTTCGGAACCCGGGGCTTTGCTTTCGCCTACGCTCGGTACAAGTGCGGCATCAGCCTGGAGTTCGCCGTCGATGCTGAGACCAGGAGCCATTTCGCGTGCCAGCTTGGTAGCTTCCACTACTTTGTCTACGACTTCGTGTTTCGCAGAACCTTTGGTGGAGAAGCTCAGCATAGCTACCTTCGGATCGATTCCGGCCACGGCTTTGGCTGTGCGGGCGGTACAAACGGCAATCTGAGCCAACTGTCCTGCATCGGGTACAGGGGTGACTGCTACGTCGCCCATAACCAAAATGCCATTCTTTCCGTAGTTGGGAGCTTTAGTGAGCAGCAACATTGCTCCGGAAACGCAGGTGATGCCCGGGGCAGTCTTGATGATTTGCAGGGCAGGACGCAATACGTTGCCGGTCGTGTTACGTGCGCCGGCCAACTGTCCGTCGGCATCGCCGGCCTTAATCATCAGGCAACCGTAGAACAAGGGATCCTGCACTTTTTGGTGGGCTTCTTCTATCGTCATGCCTTTTTTCTTACGCAATTCGAAAAGCAATTGGGCATATTCTTCTTTTCGGGCTGGTAGCCGGGTCTATGATAGTAGCCTTGGATATGTTTCCCAATCCCCATTTTTTTGCCGCTTCTTCTATTTCTGAACGGTTTCCTAATAAAATCAAGTCGGCCACCTCATCGGTAAGAATCTGGTTGGCAGCCTTTAATGTGCGCTCTTCCGTACCTTCAGGAAGAACAATGCGCTGTTTGTTAGCTTGAGCGCGTGAGACAATCTCTTTGATTAAGTCCATATTTAAAATCTTTAAATTGATAACTCTACATTGCAATTAGTAGGATTGTGCAAAATTACTGCTTTTTGACCGAATAACCGTATGATTCCTATTTTATTTTTTTATATTCCGGGATGGTGTTCCTCTCATAATTTTTATGTTACTTTGGTATCAAAAAAATATTTTATGTCCCTTGATTTTCATCCTTTATCTTTAGCAGACCGTTCGCTTGTGTGGAAATATACTGAAAACGCAGGTCGTCGCAACTGTGATTTGTCTTTTGCCAATCTTTATGCCTGGAGAATGCTTTATCGCACGGAGGTGGCGGAGTGGGGCGGTTTTCTGGTGTTTCGTTTTTACGCGGATGGACATTTGGCTTATCTTATGCCTGTGGGTGAGGGAGATTGGTGTGCTATTCTGCAGGCTTTGAAAGAAGATGCGTGTCGGTTGTCTCATCCTCTTTTGCTGTTAGGCGTTTGCGAGGATTTCATGCCGCAGGTGGAAGAGTGCATGGGGGAAGACTGCCGTGTGAATGCCAATCGGGACCATGCGGATTATATCTATTTACGCGAGTCGTTGGCTGCGTTGTCCGGTAAAAAGTTGCAGGCCAAACGTAATCATGTGAATCGTTTTAAAGCCTTGTATCCGGATTATCGTTATGAGGAATTGACGGACGAATGGGTCCCGGCTTGCCTGGATTTGACTCGCCGTTGGGTGGAGTCGCGTCAGGACGAAGCGGAGAAAAGGGCGGTGGCTGCGGAGTCGGAAGCCATTCAACGTGCATTGGCGCATCGGGAAGAACTGGACCTGAGGGGAGGTGTATTGCTGGTTGGGGAACAGATCGCGGCATTTACTTACGGGGCTCCGATTTGTCGTGATACCTTTGACGTGTGCGTGGAAAAAGCCGATGTGGAGTTTGAGGGGGCTTATACGGTCATCAATAAGGAGTTCGTTTCACGGTTGCCGGAACAATATAAATATGTGAATCGGGAAGAAGACTTGGGAGTGGAGGGCTTGCGTAAGGCTAAACTGTCTTATCAACCGGAGATGTTGCTGATGAAATACAGTGTGTGGTCGTCTTGTACGGTGAAGGCAGAGATTGAAGAGTGTGGGCTGACACCGGAACAGCATTTGATAAAATGGCAGACCCGTGCATTGTGGAGCTTGTGTTTCGGCGATACGGAAGAGTTTATGAAACTTTATTTTACCCGGAAATATACGCCTGAAAGAAACAGTTGCCTCGTAAGGGACGGGCGTGTGGTTGCGGCTTTGCAGCGTTTGCCATACCGGATGATGTTTGGAGGCGGCGTTGTTCCTGTGGCTTATGTTTCAGGGGTTTGCACGCAGCCGGAATACCGAGGCAAGGGGCTGATGACGGAACTGATGGGGCAGGCTCACCGTAAAATGTATGCCGACGGGTGTTTATTCAGTCTTTTGATTCCGGCTGATGAAGGTTTGTTTGCTTTTTACCATCGTTTTGGTTATTATACTTGCCCTGAGGTGGCATTGTCGGAGTGGAAAGTATCATACGATACCGATAAAGTGGTATGTGAAGTTTATACCACTATGCATGAAGTTGAACCAGTGTTGGGGGATTTGCAGTCTTATTTGGATGCTTTTTTACGTCGTGTTCCTTATGCTGTGTTGCATGATGAGGCAGACTTGTATACTGTATGTGCAGATTTGTTCCTTGGGAACGGTTGTGTCGTGGTGGCGCGTGACAACGAACGGTGTGTCGGGCTGATTTGGGCCGTTCCGCGTGAAGATAAACTATGGGTTTTGGAGTGTTTTTCCGTTTCAGCAGTCGTTGAAAATATTCTGTATAAGCAGGTGCGGGAGGCATTCGGCTTTGCCGGGAATGTCGCAATGATTCGTCAGAAAAACCGGGTGCAATTGCGTGTGATACATGCGTATGAGGTCTTGCAGTTGTATGCGCGGCAACATGCGGATACGGCCGGTCGGGTACGTGTTGTAGGAGATGAGGATATCACGGAGAATAACGGAGTTTACGTGTGGGAAAACGGATTGTGCCGGAAAGAAGGACGAAATGAATGTTGTTGCTCGGAGAGCGGTGGGACTTGTCGTAGCGTACATATTCGGGAGTTGCCGGATATGTTCTTGGAAGGGGGCGCCCCTTATCTGAGTTTGATGATGAATTGATTATAGTCGGTCTTCCGTGAGAAAACGTTCCAGCTCTTCTGCAGACAGGCGGAGATGGAATGTGTCTTTGTAGGCTACGGAGATATTGCCGGTTTCTTCGGAAACGATGACGGCCAGGGCATCGGTTTCCTGCGATATGCCTTTGGCGGCACGGTGGCGCAGGCCTAATTCTTTCGGGATGTCCATGCTGTGGGATACAGGCAGGATGCAGCCTGCTGCTTTGATGCGCTTCTTGCTGATAATCATGGCACCGTCATGCAGCGGGCTGTTTTTGAAAAAGATGTTCTCGATAAGCCGTTGATTGATGTTGGCATCGATGAGTTCGCCGGAACGTATGATATCGTTGAGGGGCAAGTTGCGTTCGATGACAATCAATGCCCCGACCTTTTGTTTGCTCATGCTCATGCAGGCCATGACGATGGGCATGATGTCGTCCTTGTTTGTTTTTTTATTGTCTTTCTTGTTGCGCCGGATGAGTTTGAGGAGACTTTCCACTTGCCGGTGTGTACCGATCGTGAAAAAGAAGTTGCGGATTTCTTCTTGGAACAGGATAATCAGTGCCAGTGTACCGACGCTGACCAGTTTGTCGAGAATGGAACCCAAAAGTTTCATTTCCAGTATTTGGGAGACAAACAACCAGAATACGACGAAAATCAGCACGCCGAAGAATACGTTCAGTGAACGCGACTCTTTCATGACCTTGTAGCAATAGAACAGCATCAGTGCGACAAGGAAGATGTCGATAAAGTCTTTCAGTCCGAATTCTAATGGCATGGAAATGTTTTTTTTATTTCTGTTCGTTCATTTGATTGAATATTCTCACGGCTTCCACACAAGCTTTTACGTCATGCACACGCAAAATGTCTACCCCTTTGGTCAAGGCGATAGTGTTCAATACGGTAGTTCCGTTCAGCGCTTCTTCGGGGCTGCTGTCGAGCAGTTTGTATATCATTGATTTGCGCGAGATGCCTACTAATAAAGGCAGTTCGAATAGCTTGAAGTCTTCCAAATGCTTAAACAACTCGTAGTTGTGGGCCAAAGTTTTTCCGAATCCGAATCCCGGGTCTATAATGATGTCTTTGACGCCTCGGGCGTGCAGGTCTTGTACCCTGAGCGCAAAGTATTGCATGATTTCCATGCGGAGATGGTCATAATGTATATACTGCTGCATGTCTTGGGGAGTGCCTTGCATGTGCATCATGATATAGGGGACGTCCAGACGAGCTACGGTGTCGAACATCCGTTCGTCCATTTGTCCGCCCGAAATGTCATTGATGAGAGCTGTACCGTATTCTTCCACACACATGGAGGCCACGTCTGCCCGGAATGTATCGACGGAAACGATGGCCTCGGGGGCTACTTCGCGGATGGCTTCGAGACCTTTCCGAAGGCGTGCCATTTCTTCCTTCGTGCTGACGTGTTCCGCATTGGAACGCGAGGAATAGGCACCGATGTCGATCATGTCGGCTCCTTCCGTAATAATCTGTTCCACTCGGTTTACGATGTCGGATGTAGTTTCCTTGCGGCTTCCGGCATAAAAGGAGTCGGGCGTGACGTTCAGGATTCCCATGACTTTCGGTGTAGAAAGGTCCATCAGTTGTCCGTTGACTCTTATGGTACGTTCTATATGTCCTTCCATTGTTTTTGCAGTATTTACGTGCAAATGTACGCAGAATAATCCGGTTTTTCGTGCTTCTTGGATTATATTTATATAATATAGGTGGCATCTCGGTAAAATATTTCAAGCAAGTTTGATATTTTGCTCTCGATTTACATTATATTTGTGGGGTAAAATACAGAATTATGAAGATAGCAGAACTTTATGAACTTTATAAGCAGCATCCGGTGGTGACCACCGATAGCCGCAAGTGCCCGCAAGGGGCTTTGTTCTTTGCATTGAAAGGGGACTCTTTTAATGGAAATGCTTTTGCCGCCCAAGCTTTGGAGCAAGGGTGCGCTTACGCGATAGTGGATGAAGCTGAGTATGCGGTGGGGGATGACGAGCGTTACATTTTAGTGGAAGATGTACTGGCGGCATTGCAACAACTGGCTCACTATCACCGGAAACAATTTAAGATTCCGGTGATTCAGGTGACGGGAACCAACGGGAAGACCACGACAAAAGAACTCACGGCGGCAGTGCTTTCCCAAAAACATAACGTATTGTACACGCGGGGAAATCTGAATAATCATATCGGGGTGCCGAAGACTTTGCTGGAGTTAAGTCCGGAGCATACCATCGCTGTCATTGAAACCGGGGCAAACCATCCCGGGGAAATTAAGTTTTTGGCCGAAATTGTGGATCCGGATTTCGGATTGATTACCAATGTGGGCATGGCGCATTTGGAGGGATTCGGATCTTTCGAGGGGGTTGTTCGTACGAAAGGAGAGCTTTATGACTATTTGCGTGCCAAACATGGTACGGTTTTCATTGACCATGATAGTGAAGACTTGAAGCGTATAGCTGGGGGCTTACACCAGATTTGTTACGGAAGTCCATGTGACGAGGTCTTGAGTGTGGAAGGAGAGGTGCTTGAATGTGCTCCTTTCTTGAAGTTCCGTTGGCGGCCTGCCGGAGGCGAATGGCAGGAGGTGCAGACCGGATTGATAGGTGCCTATAATATGCAGAATATGTTGGCTGCAGCAACGATAGGACGTACGTTCGGGGTCGAGGTGGATTCGATTAACCGGGCATTGGCAGCATACGAACCTAAAAACAATCGTTCCCAACTCATGGAGACGGATGATAATAAGCTCTTGGTGGATGCTTATAATGCCAACCCTACCAGTATGAGAGCTGCTTAAGAGCCTGTTTAAATTTTCCTGTTTGAAATAAAAAAAGAGTGCTTCTTCTTTCCTCGAAAATGATTATTTTTAGTTACCAATCTTCAAATAATTATGTATTCGACGGATTTAGAAGAAACACAGTGGCAAGTTATCAAGAAAATCTTGAACGTGCAAGAAAGGAAACGAAAATATGATTTGCGTGAAATATGGAATGCCATTTTCTATGTAGTCAAAACCGGTTGCCAATGGCGTATGCTTCCCTCAGACTTCGCTCCTTGGGAGTTGGTTTACTACTATTATCGCAAATGGTCTTCTTTGGGGTGAATTTGATTTATTATTGAACAACTTACGAGAAAAAGTACGTGTGAAAATGGGTCAAAAAGCAGAAGCAAGTTTGGGTATCATGGATAGTCAAAGTGTACGTTGGGGTGATAATCGTTCTCTTAATGGCATTGACGGGAACAAAAAAGTAAAAGGCGTTAAACGTCATGTGGTGGTAGATAAAAATGGATTCCTGCTTGCAGTCATGGTGACGATTGCCTGTGTGCATGACAGCAAGGCGGCTTATCTGTTGGCAAGGTGTCTGAGGGAACTCTCTTGCAACATCAAAGTCATATTGGCAGATTCCGGATATCGTGGAGAAATAGCTGAGAAGATTAAAAATGCTTTTGGATACATTCTTGAAGTTGTCGTCAGTGGTGATAAGCTAAAAGGCTTTAGACCAATAGGTAAAAGATGGATTGTGGAAAGAACCTTTTCATGGTTTGACAATTATAGAAGGCTATGCCGAAACTATGAGCTAACTTTCGATTCGGCAGAGGAAATGGTAAAACTGGCATCCATTAGGATGTTATTAAATAAAATTTAAACAGGCTCTAAATTAAAGCTACCATAATTCTATTCCTTCTGTATTAGAACATTCCAACCCCAATAATCCTTTTTTGGCATCTAGCCCACCTCCGTATCCCGTGAGTTTATGATTGCTGCCGATTACCCGATGGCAGGGTACGAAGATAGAGATAGGATTGGTGGCATTGGCCGATGCAACAGCACGCACAGCCTTCGGGTTATGGATGCGGCGGGCAAGTTCGCCATAAGATATGGTCGTTCCATAGGGTATTTTCATCAGTTCTTTCCATACAGTACATTGAAATTCCGAGCCGGTAAAGACAACGGGGATGTCGAATATCTTACGGTGTCCGGCAAAATATTCTTCGAGTTCCTCGATGGCCCGTTCGATGACGTTGGAAGTTCCTTCTTCGTACTTCGCGTTCAGATGTCGCTGTATGCGGCGGTCTATCGTACTGCGGCGTTTCTCCACCGCCCAATCGCAAATACACAGCTTGTCGCCGTAAGAACCGATAAGCATATCACCCACGGGCGATTGATACCGTGTAATCTTTATAGTTTCCATATTGTTCCTTTTATTGTTGTGAAATTCTTTCATACATATTTTGCATGGTCTGTATCCGGCTTGTAAGGCTTCCTCAAGCGTGTCGTAAAACACGATATTCTTTTCCAGAGGCTTCGCCGGACAATCCGGTGTACAAACGATTTTCGTTGTTCTGACGGCGACGAAAAATTTATCACGATAGCTTGCGTCTCTATTTTTTACCGCTTTTATCTTTTCTTCTGTTTTCATCATACTTGTTGTTGGTCGATGTATAGTCTTTCATCCCTTCTATTGCGCCTCCGGCCACAGCCCAAAAGTAAAGGCTCGCAACGGAAGCATAAGGCGAGAATCGCTTCTTATAGCGGTCAAACAGTTGCCTATTTATTACTTTATGGTGATAGACCATTCGCATACCCCGCACAAGAGCGAGGTCGCCGAAACTCAATATGTTGCGACGCTGCATAGAAAACAGCATAAGCATTTCGGCTGTCCAGATTCCTATACCGTCGAGTTCTACGAGTTTGGTACAGACCTCTTCGTCCGACATTGTCCTAAGGGATTCGATATCGAGTTCACCCGATAATACCTTTTGTGCTGCCGATTTAATGTAAGCCGCTTTTTTGAATGTAATGCCGAATTGCTGTAACTCTTCGTCGCTTAAACTGTCGATGACTTGCGGTGTTATCTCGCCGAGGACGGTTACCATCTTTTTCCAAATTGTCTTGTGAGCCTTTGTCGAAATCTGTTGCCCTATAATCGAATTGACCAAAGCGGCAAACAAGTCGGGAATGACTTCCCGCTCTATCGGCCCAACCTTTTCCATTACCTCGGCAAGTTTTTTATCCCGCTTTTTCAAATAGGACACCTCTGTCTCGCCATAGATAAAAATATTACGGTCGGTCATCAGCTTGCTTGTTGTGGAAATATTCATTAGAGTCCGCCGGAGCCTCATTCCGATTGGAATCGTCATATTCCCTTATGACGGAAGCGACGGTGATTCGGTAATTTTCAAAAAGTCTTTCACGTCCTTCCGATTGGCTCATACGGTGGTGAAGTTCATTACGCCACTTTTCAACGGCTTCTTCGTTCTCCCATACATTCAGAGACAACAGTTTACCTTCTTCATTCAGACTACTGAACCGTTCGGAACGAATAAAACCTTTTGCATCCGAAAGCAATAGTTTTAATTGGGCGGCAAGTTCGAGGTAGCGCGCTTTACCCTCTGCCGTTGGCGTTACTTCAAAAAGAACGACCACTTTTCCGTTGTTGTTTTCTGTATTCTTTATCATTTGATTGTCATATTTTTAGTTTTTTCTCGTTCTATGGCTCTTCTACAATCCGTGTTGCCATCTTTCGGGCGTTCTTCAAATCGCCTGCAATGATGTATCTCAACAGCTTCTCGTGAGAAGATTGTGAATTTATGAAGCAATCCGTACCATCGTAAATACGATTGAACTCCGAAAGCAAATGCAGGGAAGCGGAACGGTAAATGTCTGCCAATATTCGATTGTGGGTCGCATCGGCAATTGCAATATGGAAATTCATGTCGGCTTCGATACATTCTTTCAACAAACCGTCTTTCGCATTCGCCTTTCTTGCTTCAAGGGAGGACTGCATTCGCTCTATATCTTTTTCTGTTCTTCTTGCCACGGCTTTCTCCACGATTGCAATATCCAATATTTTCCTCACCTCATCGAGTTCCGTCCGGTCGGCGATACTCATATTTATACTGCCTCCGTTCGCATCGGATGCTGATGTTTCAGGCATCTTTCAGTTTCCTTTCATTGCGGAAAGCGGTAAAAAGTTCTCAGCCGAATGATTTTTCAATCTCAGCCGAACGATTTTCGGTTCTGCGCCAAATGAAATGGAGCTTGGCTGAAAGATACCTGAAACATCCTTCAGCTTGTAATATCAATATTATGAGTGGTTTACGCTGTAATCTGAAAGATGAAGGATCTTTTTGCAAAATTCCTGTGTAAGGGGAGACGTCCGGTCTGCATGAAAGTAATGTCCCCTATCGGTTATTTGTTGTTCCAATCCTAATTCCTCTGTCTTCCCATTTCCTTTGCCGCCTTTCCAGTCTCGGAACCTCCTCTTCTTTTACATCCTTTGCCTCTTCCTTATTTATCTCTCCTTTGTGTACGCCTCCTGACACATGCCCTATATTTTCCTTGTGTGTCTTTCGTTCCAAACTCTCTTTCTTCCTGCTGTTCTTTACCGTCCTTCCTATCTCCGTCCTTGGGCTTTCTGTTCCCCCTTGTGCGTGTTTTCAGCCTCGTTGCCCCCACCTTCCCGGTGCTATTCCCCCTTTTCCCCGCCGCCTTTCCCTCCTCTTCCTCCTTCGTTCCCGCGTTTTCCTTCCCCTATTCTCCGCTCTTTTCCTCTCCTTCGTTTTCCATTTAGAAAAAAAGTGTTTCCCCTTAAATCGTGCATGATTCCGAGTGTTAAATATATGTTTTACAGCATATTCCTTGTTTGTTTAGGGAAGTTTTTCTAAATTTGCAGGAGTTTCCGCTTGAAAAAAAGTGGTTATAATATTTGGCAGTTACTGGTAAAAGTGTCTACCTTTGCACTCGCTTTCGGGAAGCAAGGCCTTGTGAGGCGGTGCGGAGTGGGAGCGTAAAGTGAAAAGAGTTCATTGAAAGTCTTACATAAAGAGAGAAAGTAGTACAAGAGCTTGGATGTTTTTTGGGGAGGACGTTGTTCTTCTTAGAGGTCATCCAAGGGTAAAAAAGAAACGAACCGTCATGATTCCCGTGTATGCTGGCCATATACGGGGGTGTGAAAAGAAACGAGATAAACGGGTAAGTCCAGGGAGTCCGGAAACAGAACAGATGCCTTTCCCTTATGGGTGAAGGTTAAAGATATTCTACAATGAAGAGTTTGATCCTGGCTCAGGATGAACGCTAGCTACAGGCTTAACACATGCAAGTCGAGGGGCAGCATGGACCCAGTTTTGCTGGGTTTGATGGCGACCGGCGCACGGGTGAGTAACGCGTATCCAACCTGCCCTTTACTCCGGGATAGTCTCCTGAAAGGGAGTTTAATACCGGATGTGTTTGTCTTTCCGCATGGGAGCGACAAATAAAGATTGATTGGTAAAGGATGGGGATGCGTCCCATTAGCTTGTTGGCGGGGTAACGGCCCACCAAGGCGACGATGGGTAGGGGTTCTGAGAGGAAGGTCCCCCACATTGGAACTGAGACACGGTCCAAACTCCTACGGGAGGCAGCAGTGAGGAATATTGGTCAATGGGCGGGAGCCTGAACCAGCCAAGTAGCGTGAAGGATGACGGCCCTACGGGTTGTAAACTTCTTTTATAAGGGAATAAAGTTCGCCACGTGTGGTGTTTTGTATGTACCTTATGAATAAGCATCGGCTAATTCCGTGCCAGCAGCCGCGGTAATACGGAAGATGCGAGCGTTATCCGGATTTATTGGGTTTAAAGGGAGCGTAGGCGGGCTTTTAAGTCAGCGGTCAAATGCCACGGCTCAACCGTGGCCAGCCGTTGAAACTGCAAGCCTTGAGTCTGCACAGGGCACATGGAATTCGTGGTGTAGCGGTGAAATGCTTAGATATCACGAAGAACTCCGATCGCGAAGGCATTGTGCCGGGGCAGCACTGACGCTGAGGCTCGAAAGTGCGGGTATCAAACAGGATTAGATACCCTGGTAGTCCGCACGGTAAACGATGAATGCTCGCTATGGGCGATACAATGTCCGTCGCCAAGCGAAAGCGTTAAGCATTCCACCTGGGGAGTACGCCGGCAACGGTGAAACTCAAAGGAATTGACGGGGGCCCGCACAAGCGGAGGAACATGTGGTTTAATTCGATGATACGCGAGGAACCTTACCCGGGCTTGAATTGCAGGTGCATGAGTCGGAGACGGCTCTTTCCTTCGGGACTCCTGTGAAGGTGCTGCATGGTTGTCGTCAGCTCGTGCCGTGAGGTGTCGGCTTAAGTGCCATAACGAGCGCAACCCTTCTCCCCAGTTGCCATCGGGTAATGCCGGGCCCTCTGGGGACACTGCCATCGTAAGATGCGAGGAAGGTGGGGATGACGTCAAATCAGCACGGCCCTTACGTCCGGGGCTACACACGTGTTACAATGGGGGGTACAGAGGGCCGCTGTCCGGTGACGGTCGGCCAATCCCTAAAACTCCTCTCAGTTCGGACTGGAGTCTGCAACCCGACTCCACGAAGCTGGATTCGCTAGTAATCGCGCATCAGCCATGGCGCGGTGAATACGTTCCGGGCCTTGTACACACCGCCCGTCAAGCCATGAAAGCCGGGGGTGCCTGAAGTCCGTGACCGCGAGGGTCGGCCTAGGGTAAAACTGGTGATTGGGGCTAAGTCGTAACAAGGTAGCCGTACCGGAAGGTGCGGCTGGAACACCTCCTTTCTGGAGCGTCTTCCTGTCCTTAGTCGTTTTCAGGTGTTTCATAAGAGGCGAGTTTCCTCTTGTACGGCTGTCTTTCTTTAGCAAAAGATGTGAGACTCGAAAAGATATAGCAGTGAGGGATGCAGGAAGCTGTTCTTCCACCTGGGGTGTGCTAGACACCTATATGCGTCCGTCGTGGGCATTGAGCCGCGCCAGTCCTATAGCTCAGTAGGTCAGAGCGCCACACTGATAATGTGGAGGTCGGCAGTTCAAGTCTGCCTGGGACTACGCAAGCATGAGGGGGATTAGCTCAGCTGGCTAGAGCACCTGCTTTGCAAGCAGGGGGTCAACGGTTCGAATCCGTTATTCTCCACCATTAGCCCTTTTTATGATGGGTTAAAACGGTCATTGACATATTGGACAAACAAAACGTAAAAAAGCGAACGAGGTATATGTAAACGAACATGTGCAAAAAAGGTACGTCCTTTTCCATAGTCCCGCCACTGGCGGAGGGATGGGAGAGGAACAGTACAGGCGAAAGTAATGAAGGGCGTACGGTGGATGCCTAGGCTCTTACAGGCGATGAAGGACGTGATAAGCTGCGAAAAGCCGCGGTGAGGCGCAAATGGCCCTTGACCCGCGGATCTCCGAATGGGACAACCCAATATCTTGAAGAGATATTATCCCGCCGGTGCGGGAGGCGAACGCGGGGAACTGAAACATCTTAGTACCCGCAGGAAAAGAAAATAAAGAATGATTCCCCCAGTAGTGGCGAGCGACCGGGGAAGAGCCCAAACCGACGTTGTCTCGGCATCGTCGGGGTTGTAGGACCGCGCCATCGCAAGAAAGGCCGTGAGTGGAAGCGACTGGAAAGCCGCGCCATAGAGGGTGACAGCCCCTTACACGAAGCAGCCTGAAGCGTAGCGGACTCCTGAGTAGCGCGGGACACGAGTAATCCTGTGTGAATCCGCCGGGCCCATCCGGC